>OHKJ01000643.1_pt1 | contig 17064 bp, 17 predicted proteins | sample 1568791 | NCBI WGS metagenome assembly OHKJ01 (sample SAMEA3879584, study PRJEB24766) | human gut metagenome | biome: human-associated habitat; feature: feces | place: USA | collected 1985/1987 | reverse complement strand
TTTGCCGCAGCCGATTTCCACATAAATGGGATTGTCATTGCCAAAATATTCCCGCCATTTGCCTTTCAGGGCTTCGGCGTTTTTCATCACATGGTCGTTCTGGGCAAGTTCTTCCTCTGCCCAAGGTTTTTTCCGTATTCTCATGATGTTGCTCCTTTTTTTCAGATTCGCATTGTATTAATCATACTATCGAAACGAAAATTCCGCAACGGTTTTTTGGAAGTTCCTAGCGTGAAAGACGCTCAATCCAGTAACCCATGTCCTTTTGTCCCGGCAGGGGACGAAATTCCGTAAAGCCTAATCCTTCTGCCCGGCGTCGGGCACTGCTGTCATAGCTGTCCGGCAGACCCACCTCCATGCCATCTTCTCTTTGATGCAAAATGAGGTGTCCATAACGATGATAACACAACAGGAAAAAGAAATCCCGCTGCCGCTGAGATGGAATTTCACCGAAATAAAGAAGCTCTTTCAGAGAAATGCAAATCCACGGCGTTCCATCTGCAAAAGGCGTCATACGACGATTGCCCGCAAAGAAATCCCATTCCACCTCTGTTTTGGGTTCCTGCATTTCCTCTGCTTCTTCCTCACATTCCTTCGCCTTCTGGGTTTCTGTATGTAAGGTTTCTTCCTGTTTTTCCTCTGGCTCTGGTTCATCCGCTTCCACCCAGGAAACCCGTTCCTGCTCTTTGGGCGGCTCTGCCTGTTCTTCTTTCTTGATAATCTCTATGGGAACCTCCCGGCAGTCCTTTCCGTTCTTTGCAGCTTCCACAGACTTTTTCCCCAGTATCCTTGCGCTTTCCTCCGCCGTTAAAATGCCCATTTCCTCCAGTTCCGCCATTTCCTGACGGAATTTTTTCAGCAATCCACGGAAATTCCCATGGTAGGAAAAGTCCGGCTGTTCCTTAGCAGGAGCTGTCTGCTGGATGATTTCTGTTTTTTCTTCTTTTGGCTCTGGTTCTCTTTGGGGTAATTCAATGACCTGAGCTTTTTCCTCCACAACGGGACGCTCCAGCACAGCCGTTTCCGCCGCCTGCAACACTGGTTCCTCCTCCAAAGGAGAAAACAGAGCACGCCACTGCCGTTTTTCCCCTACATAGGCAGTCAAAGGCGCAGACAGGCTGTTTCCCGTTTCCGTTGCCACCGTAACCCCAAACAAATCCTCAACAGTGTAACCGCCGCCCAAAGCATCCGGATCAAAGTCCCATGCCATTTCTCCGTGTCCCTGTTTGTTCACAGTCAACTCACCGCAGGAAATCCCCTTGCATTCTCCGTCCTTTGCCAAAAGCCCATAAACCTGATACTGTCCATGGATAAGGGGGCGCAGTCCTTCCACCGCCACCGTTAATTTTCCCTGTCCGTTTTTGATTTCCAGAATACAGCTGCCCCAAGGCCCCCGACTGCCCATGCCATAACCTGCCGTTTCCTGCCGCAGCATCAGATACACTTTATCATATCGCCGTTGATACACGTTTCTTCTCCCCTTTGCTTGTCTTTCCGATACAGTCTATGCTGAGGGAAAAGAAAAAAGAACGAAAAAAAGGCTGTGTAAAAGCAGATTCCACTTAAGAAAACATTGTTATTTGTTTTTCTTGATTTCTTAAGGGGAATTGCGACGGCTATCTTCAGAAGAAAACATAAAGTCTCAAAAAAATAAGCAAGCTGAAATCCTTAGGAAACAATAGATTCCAGCTTGCTTTGTTTTCTTATGAAGATGCCCCTAACAGCCCTTTTTTATTCCTGTTCTTCCGGTATGCCATATAAAGACAGACTGGTATTTTTATACCGATGGTCAAAGGATACGTCTTTCCCAAACCAGTAGGGCGGCTCATAGGCCTCCGCTTCTTCCAGCGTAGGAAATTCCACTTCTGTGGTCATAAGCCCTGCCAGCTTTCCTTCGTATACATCCACTTCCGCCGTCAAGCCATCCTCCAACGGTACCAGATACCGCACTTTTTCCACAGCGGGACTTTCTGCCTTTGTCAGCAGATGGTCATATTCCTCCTTGGTGATTTCCAATTCAAATTCCTCTTTCGCCAGCAGGCCTTTTCCCTTTACTGTCAAAATATAACGGTCATCCCACTGCCGCAGACGAATGGTGGGGGACATGCTGATATAACACTGGGAAATTTTCCGCGCGGGAAAATCCGCCAGAGAAAAAGGCACTCCCTTGGTCAAAAACTTCCGTTCGATTTCCATAACACGCCTCCTTTTTTCCTTAGGATACCCGCTCGCAAACCACCTGTCAATCCATTTGAGACACCCTTCTTTTTGTTCCATTGAAAAAAAGCAAAAAAACGCATATAATAAAATCAGTAAACATAAAAAATACATTTGGCTATGCCAAAAAACAGTAACGGAGGTGTTTTTCACATGAAAAAAGCATTGATTTTTCTGGCAGACGGCTTTGAAGAAATGGAAGCTATGACACCATTGGACTTTATGCGCAGAGCAGGCTTAGACGCGAAATTCGTTTCTCTTGCGGGCACACTGTCTGTAACAGGTTCCCACGGTGTTACGTATCGTGCGGACATGCTCTTTGACGAAAAAGTAGCATCCGAAGCAGATATGCTGATTCTTCCCGGCGGACTGCCTGGTGCTCAGAATCTGCAGGACAATGAAGCACTGGGTAAACTCCTGCTGAAATTCCATGAAGAAGGCAAATTTGTCTGTGCTATTTGTGCCGCTCCTATGGTATTGGGACATCTGGGCATTTTGCAGGGCAAAAAAGCTACTATCTATCCCGGCATGGAAGATCGCCTCATTGGTGCAACACCTGTTGCTGACAAAGTATGCCGCGACGGCAATGTCATCACCGGCAAAGGCCCCGGCGCAGCCATGACTTTCGCCCTGACACTGGTGGAAGCACTGGCTGGCAAAGAAGTGGCTGACAGCCTCAGAACCAGTACTGTGTACGACTAAGATCAATGGCGGAAAACAGGCGGGACAGGCTTTTTCCCTGACAGGGATTGAGCCCCGTCTGTTCCGCTGCCTGTTCCACTTGCTCCAAGTCTAAGTCATAGATGTAGGAAATCTGTGCCGGTGTATAAACAGCAGGCAAACCACAGCGCAGTTCCCGCTGAAACATCCGACAGATGACACTGTCACCCTTTTGGAGCAGCACAAGGAACTGGCTCCGTGTAATGCCCCTGACAAGGGCTGTTTCCAGCAGAGACTCCGCCTGTTCTTTCGATAATTGCAGGCAGGAAAGCATCTGCGTCAGATCATAAGGCTCCTGTCCGGTTTTCAGTATCAGGTCTGCCATGGTCAGGCGGGACATGATCTCCCGCTCATAATACTCCAAAAATGTTGCCATAAAACCCTCCCCTTTTTTGTTCATTGTAACAGGACAGGAAGGGTCACACCATAGGGAATGGCTGGGAAAGAGGTTGGATTCATGAATGCCATACAAAAATATTTCAAATACCGCCAAAGTTTGATCGACCAGTATGCCAAGGGCGATATGACCAAACGGGAATATTTGCAGCGCAATTACGAAGCCGTGATCTATGGCGACATCGGCCCCTTTCGTAACATGGATACTTTGGAAAAAGCGTTGTTCAACTATCAGTATTACAACGCGTTGGCAAAAGAAATGAAAACAGTCAGCACCACCCGTGACATGGATTATGAACTGAAACGGGATTATATGGAAAAGAGCAACTACTATTACAGCAAAAAAGATAAAGCCACCCTGACAGCCCTACGGATGCTGGACTATAAAGGGGTGGAAGCCTATTTTATCAAGATTCGCAGTAAATTCCTCAAGGGAAAGCTCTTTGAAATCGTCATTGAGGAAGAAGGTATCATCCTCCACTCCACCAGCACACTCATATTAAAATGTTTGCGGGAAGAAGGGGTGTTTCAGGAGGAAAGCCGAAAATCCGTCATTGATGATTATGTGAATCGGAGATATTAAAAGATATGAAATATATAAAACCCTGAAAATATCACATTTTTTGGGGTTTTTATTTTTATAGAAAGGATTTATTTTTTTGATTTTGTCCATTATTTGTCCATTACGGAGTAAATTTCAGGCTTTTTTATCTCTCAAAAAGAGATTTTCCAATGCGTCTGCCGCAACCGCATCTGCCTCTTTAATGGCATGGGTATATATTCTCGCTGTAATGGAGGTATCCGCATGACCAAGACGTTTGGATACTGTCGCCAAATCAATGCCATTGGCAATCATCAAACTGGCGTTTGTATGACGTAAAGAATGGAGGGTAATAGGCGGCAAATCATTTCGTTTTACAAAATTACTGAACCACTGGTACAGGCTGTCAGGGTGCATGGGAGAACCATCCCATTTGGTAAATACATATCCTGTATCTTTCCATCTGTCACCCAATTTTAATCTATCTTCTGTCTGCAAACATTTATGTTCTTTCAAAACAGATAAGGCTGTTTTTGGCAATTTGATAGATCTTTTCCCATTTTCCGTCTTTGGCGCCTCCTGATACAGACCAATAGACGGTAGGTATTCCAGTCCACCATTTACATTCAGAATTCCCTTCGCAAAATCGATATCTGTCCATTTCAGCCCACATAACTCACCTTTCCGCAAACCTGTATATACCAGAACCGTAATCGCCGTCCGATATTTTTCAGGTGCATCTGCCAGACAAGAAAACATACGAATGGTTTCTTCACTGCTCAGTGTCACGCCTTTTTTTGTTGTAACTTTGGGAGACTGCACTCTACGACATGGATTATCCAATACATAACCCCATTTGACTGCTGCCTCCATAATAGAAGAAATCAAACGATGGTACTGGGCAACTGTACTGCTGGATAATTTTTCTTGGTTCTTAATGATCTGAAAGCTTTTTTGCCATTGTAATCCCAGCGCCTTCACAATCTTTTCCGCACTGTCACGACGGATATTCAATCCCTTACAGGCATTGACTACGGAAGAATATGATGCACCTGATTTTTGGGCAAGCTCTGTCTTTGCTATATTCTGCTTCTTCCTTTCCATGTCAATATCCACCAGCGGCTGACATATTTCAGCTCTTTTGATACCAGCTTCTCCCAGATTGTTATAAAATTCCATCAAATGCAGTGGCTGCAGCTGTTCCAATTTGATATGACCAATTGCCGGATAAATTCTGCTGAGCAGCATCTGATACCGTGCAATGGTTTTGGGTCTAAGGTTCTTCTCTGCATATTCCTTCATCCATTTTTCCGCAAATTCTTCAAATCGAATAGAACCATCTACATAATGACCCGTTGTCACATCTGTTTCAAATCGCACAGCAGCTTTATTTAGTTCCTTTTCAATACGTCTTCCTGTCCATCCCGGTTCCGGTTTCCATGTTTTGGTTTTGATAATCTGCCTGCCATGAACATCGTATCCTACAGATACTCGAATCTGATAAGTATCTCCTCGTTTTCTGATCGATGCCATAAAAACCCCTCCTTTCGTTTATTCTAATCTTGCTTATTTTCCTTTCTGAGCCTCCTGCCGCAGAGGAATTACTTTCCACTCACGCAGTTCATCCAGAAATTCTTCTACATCTGCAATTTTAGCATGCATAAGCAATTCATTCATCTGAAATTTTGCATAAGACATCACATTCTCTCGTACCTTCTCCAATTCCTCCCAGGTAACAGAATATGCTTTGTTATCTCTGCAATCATATAAAATTCTTTGGTTCGCAGCATCCTCACAGGCTTTATCGTCTATACGAGGGTCATTAAACATCTTATAGCCCAATTCATCCAAAAAGAAGAATGCTGCCATGCTTTCTATTTCTGCTCCATCCTCCATCTTGGTATATTCAGACGAAACCCCCTCATTTATAACAACCTCTCTCGACGGCAGTGGTTTCGTTCCCAACAGTTTATCCATATGAACTTTCATTGCTTCCGCAAGCATACTTAATTGTTCCAGTCTTGGCTGTCTTTTTCCTGTTTCATATTGCTGAATGGTAACTTTCGCAACACCCGATGCCTCTGCAAGTTCTTTTTGTGTCAAACCCAGCTTTTTTCTTGCGTTTTTAATATTTCTTCCGTAATCATTCATCTGCTTTCGCCTCCTGACACTACAGTATCATTCTTTTCAAAAACATTCAAGTGAATTATTAAAATTTATTGACACATTCGTCCGAATATCTTAATATATATTCAAACGAATATCTGGAAAGGATGTGTTTCTTTTGAAAATCAACAGAAGAAAAATAGAACTTATACTGAGCGAACGGAATATGACCAAAACTGCTTTGGCTGAAAAAAGTGGGATCAGCCGGCAAAACATCAGTACCATTTTGGGGAGAGGAACCTGCGAACCAAAGACTGCAGCCAAATTGGCAAATGGGTTAGGGGTTCAAATCTTCCAAATTATAGAAAACGAATTTTAACCCCGAGGTGATGATATGAGAAGAATGAGACTGATTTCAGAAGCCTACGCAGAAATCAAAGAAACCGACCCAAACACAGCCATTACCATGACAGCTTTCCGTAGGTTGGTTCTGGATGGACGGATTCCCAGCATTATGATTGGCAATAAACGCTTAGTTTCCATGGAAGATGTAGAAAATTTCTTCCAGCACGGAGATCGGCAGATGCCCGAACCCGAATCCGGAAAAATCCGTCCGATTATACTTTAGAAGGCGGTGAGGACATGATGGACTATCAAGATTTTCTGAGGCTCTTTGGTGGTGTAAAAATGAGGGACAGCAACAGGGCTATGTGCCAATGCCCCTGCCATCCTGATAAAAAAGCCAGCCTTTCTATTGACAAAATCGGCAATAAAATCCTCCTGCACTGTTTTGCAGGCTGCAAATCCGAAGATATTCTGGCTGCAGTGGGTCTGACTTTTTCGGATTTGTTTGATCAGCCCAGAGAACAAAGTTATATTGAAAAATTAGAAAAACACCGTGGAAAACATATCGCTGCCATATATAAATACACCGATGAAAACGGGAACTATCTCTATGAAAAAATAAGATTTCAAAACAAGGATATGCTTATAGGTGTCTATGTGCAAGAAACAGAATCCTTTCTTTACGGATTGAGTGGAAACCATAAAACGCTTTTTCATCTTCCACAGCTATGCAAAGCTGTTTCTGCCGGCAAAAAAATATTCTATGTGGAAGGCGAAAAAGACGTCCTGACCTTAGAAAGTCTAGGATTGGATGCCACAACGGCAGGAAGCGCCAATGACTGGAACTCCTCCTATGCTTCCTATTTCAAAAATGCGGATGTTGTAATTCTACCCGATTATGATGAACCCGGACAAGCTCTTGCAGCAAGAGTTTCAAAAGATTTGGAAGGTCTTGCGAAAAGCGTTAAAATCATAAACACTTCTACCATTCCCAAAGGTGATGTCAGCGATTACATACAGGAAGGACATACAAAAGAAGATCTCCTCCGGCTCATTGAAAACGCAGAAAGCAAAAATCAGAAAAACACCAAAAGCAGCATTGATGATTCTCTGGAACTGACAGCCATGGAAAACGCCGAAGAAAAAGAGCTCGAGTGGCTAATTCCACACTACATCCCAAAAAGAAGCATTACCACTATGGCAGGTGATGGCGGCAGCGGCAAAACTTCTATTTGGTGTGAAATTGCTGCAAGTATCAGCATAGGAAGACCCTGCTTTCTTATAAAAGAATCCATTGCGGAACCCACACAGCAATATCATGGGCAGAATGTTCTATTCTTTTCTGCCGAAGATTCCTTTGAATATACGCTGAAACGAAGGCTGAGAAAAAATGGAGCCAACTTGGCAAATATCTTTTCCATCAGTATTTCTGATGATCGCTTTCAACATATTCGTTTCGACAGCGATTTTTTAGAAAACCTCATTGCAAAATACAGACCTATTCTGGTCATTTTCGATCCTTTGCAGGCATTTGTACCTCCCTACGTCAAAATGTGCGATAGAAACGCAATGCGTACCTATATGCGCCCTTTGATTGGTCTGGGTGAAAAATATGACTGCACCTTTCTGATCATTGTCCATAGCAATAAACAGTCTGGTCTCTGGAGCAGAAAACGCATTGCAGACAGTGCTGATATCTGGGACATTTCCAGAAGCGTTTTAATGGTAGGCGAAACCAAAGAACGTGGAATCCGTTATATTTCCCACGAAAAATGCAATTATGGTGTCACAGGCGATACGGTTCTATTCTCTTTGGACGACGAAAAAATCATTTTTCGAGAGTATACCCATAAAAAAGACAGAGAATTTATCACAGAGGTTGACTATTCTGTCCGTCAAGCACCTTTGCGAGAAGAAGCAAAAGAATTTATATTGGATTTTCTAAAAAACGGACAAAAAGAAGTTTCTGAAATGGATGAAACCGCAAAAGCCATCGGTATCAAAGAGAAAACCCTGCGCCGAGCCAAAGAAGATCTGAAAAAAGATGAGCGTATAAAGATCTTCTCTCAGGGCTTTCGTCCGAAAAAATGGTATGCTGTCCGAATATCTCCAGATGATAAGGGCTAATACCATAAAAAAGCAATAAAATCAAAACATATCCGTATTTGCCCACTCTGGACAAGTACCGAAATGTATTGGTCCAAAAGGGCAAATACACCACGCCATTGAAAATACACACTTTTCTCTGTATTTGCCCTTCTCCTCAGAGAATGTCGCTCCCCTTGCCTGCGCAGACTGTTTCGTCGGATATGGGTTCAACCCAATCCTCCTAAACTTGGTCAGATCTTACATAACAAAGTGCCCTGAAAGCCTTGAAAACACTGGCTCTATCCCATTTTAGACATACTCCCAAAAGATATGTCTAATTTCTTCTATTTGGGGACACCAAATCTGACCAATGTTTTGACTTTCTCAGCTATCCAATTTCTTGCTCATCGTCCAACAAATACACATATATCTAGGAGATTTTCAAAATGATGGAAAAAAATTCACAAGCATATCAGTTACTCACTCTCATCTGTATGTCTGGCGAATGTTCTGAAAAAGCTGTTTCTATTTTCATTCCAGAGCAAGACCAGCGTAACAGACTTTTGGCAAAACTAATTGTAAATAAACTAGTCAAAAAATACCAAAAAGACAACATGACCGGATTGCGGCTGACAAGAAAATCCAAAGAATTTCTGTATACATCTGAACCAGATCGATTCAGCCTTTATTTATCAAATGGTGCAGATTATTCCATGCGACGTTCTTCCATCACAACTCGAAATCGTCAGCATGGAATTTCTGAAACCATTGCAATGATACAACGTGTCTGTATGGAAAAGTATCAAAGACAAGAAAATAAACCCAACATTTCCACATTTCTTTCTGCAAAAGAAGTAAAGTCAAACGGAACCATCATCAACTCCAAATTAACAGGGGTTTGGTTAAATGAAAACATCCCTTGGGTGTGCTATCATACTTCTCAAGAATCATTTTTCTGGTATGAAAACGTAGAAAAACGAGCTGCTGCATTGGTGCATTCTATGATAAAAACGGCTGACACAAAAACCTCCTCTGTAAACGCATTGCTTTTTGGCAACAAGCCAAAATGTGTTTGGAAAATCCAAAAATGCCAATGGCTCTGCAAAACAGTCATTTTCATCGGTTTTGTATTATCCCCTTGGACGAAAATGGTATCATGCTGTTGCAGCTTTTGAAGAATACAAAATTGTATGAAAATCTGTTTTCCATTCTAACCGAAGACCTGCATAAAAAAGAAATGAACTACATCCTAAATGATGGCTATAACAAAGATGGGCTTCCGGTTCTTGTTTGTATCGATTGCGACCTAAAGAGGTTAGTCTCTTTCAAAACACAACTGGATTATGCGAACTGTTCTGGGGAAGTCATTTGTTTCGATTTCCAGAAAGCAGCTATCCTAGAATTTTGCAATGACAATATTGAGATTTCAACTGTTGATTCAGAGAAGGTCAAAGAACTTTTCTTGTCCTGATAATACTCTACAAAGGGCAAATATTTGCTACTTTAACATGTTATTCTTCTAGATCGTACTGAATATGACGAACCACTCTTATCTGCTTTCATATATTTAGTACACCAAGAACCTCACAATATCTATCTTCATTGACTGCAGTTGCTAGCAGTATAGCTACATTTTTAAACTCACCATTCCGGTTGCAGCATAAGTAAATACTATTCTTATAGACATACGAATATCACTTACCTTTCTGAGAACGGTTTCGCAATCCTCCATGTTGATATACGCTTTTTTCCAATTCACTAATAGAGGAAGTCTCCTTAAGTTTAAGTACTTTAATAGTGATATCCCTAGAAATAGCGATAAAATTACAGCTATAATGACCACTAAAGTAACTTTGGTGCTATTTATTGTATTCGCACAGGTAGCCAAATTAGCTCCTCCTCCGCCTCCAGTATCTCATTGAGCGTTTCCTCTATGCTTCCATACATCAATTCCTGGAGCTATTCCTTAATAGCTAGCACAAAATTCTCGAATGTGGTTTATTGTATTCTTTCGAACAGCATGTTGCAAATTCATTCTACAGAGTTCTGCAAACCATTTCCCTATATATCTTAAATTGCGAAACTAACTAATTGTACCTTATCACTCCTTTATTAAAAAAATATAAAATACTAAATAACAAATGGGATGCTTTTTATGTTAAGAAAATAAAGAGGCTTTTCCTTAAAGTCCAATTTACTTTCAAATTATAGTCATATCTTGAGAAAAACATCTATTTGTGATATACTGAAATTTATTCAGCGTTCGCTGATTTCAATTCACCAAAAGCAGAATTTTTCAATTTGAATGAATGGAGGTAAAAATGGCCGTAAGTTATAAAAAATTATGGAAATTATTGATTGATCGAGATATGAAGAAAAAGGATTTATGTGCTGCTGCTGGTGTTAGTCATGCTTCCATGGCTAAACTGGGAAAAAATGAAAATGTTACAACGGATGTGTTAGTAAAAATATGTACAGCACTGAATTGTGATATTGGAGATATCATGGAATTGGTACCAGAGGATACGAAATGAAGGAGGTGTTGGCATTGGCTGAACAAACGCTGAAACAGGCTATTGCCGTTCCGGCAAAACCCATTTTAAAATGGGCTGGAGGCAAAACACAAATGTTAGGAGATTTGCTTCCAAAAGTGCCGTCCTCCTATGGCAGATATATAGAACCGTTTTTTGGTGGAGGTGCAATGTTTTTTGCGCTTCAGCCTGAACATGCTATCATTGCGGATAGCAACCCTGAGCTCATAAATTTATATCGCCAAGTTGCTGACCATGTTGACGATGTAATCTATCAATTAAAAAAATATGAGAATACACAGGAAATGTTTTATTCTGTTCGCGGACAAGACTGGACAACGTTGCCTGAAGCTGAAGCAGCAGCGCGAACAATATTCTTAAATAAAACATGCTTTAATGGTTTGTATCGTGTTAATAAAAAAGGACAGTTTAACGTTCCTTTTGGAAAATACAAAAATCCTAAAATTTGTGATGAAGATGGATTAAAAGCTGCATCTGCTGCATTGAAGAAGGCGGAAATTGTTTGCGGAGATTATTTTCTTGTCCTAGAACACTACGCACAGCCAGGAGATTTTATATTTCTTGATCCACCTTATTTGCCTATTTCTGAATATTCAGATTTCAAAAGATACACAAAAGAGCAATTCTATGAAGAAGATCATATTGAGTTAGCCAAAATGGTTAAGACTTTACATGAACGTGGATGCCATGTCATTCTGACTAATTCTAATCATCCACTGGTACACGAGCTCTATGCTCCATTTACTATTGATGTGATTCAAACCAAAAGGCATATCTCTTGCAACAGCAACACAAGAAAAGGAGAAGATGTTATCGTCACAATCCCGCCCAAGCAGCGTACATTAATTAAATTACTGCCTAAGCCGCTACCAAAACAGGTATCAGCATATCCTCCGACCCGATTTATGGGCTCAAAAAGCAAACTGCTTTCTGAAATTTGGTCCGTTGCATCACAGTTCAACGTGAATACTGTGGTGGATTTATTCTCTGGTTCTGGAATTGTTGGCTATATGTTTAAGGCACAAGGTAAATCTGTCATTAGCAACGATTACATGGCAATGTCTGCAACATTTACGAAAGCTATGATTGAGAATAATACAGTCACTTTACCTTTGGAAGAAGCTGAACGGCTCCTTATTACTCATAAAGAATCGGATCATTTTGTTTCTACAAAGTTTCAGGGATTATATTATACGGATGAAGAAAACGATCTTATTGATACGCTTCGTACCAATATTGCTGCAATTCGAGACCCTTATAAACATGCAATTGCGATGACCGCACTTATTCGTGCCTGCACTAAGAAGCGTCCAAGAGGTATCTTTACCTATACGGGTCACAGATATGATGACGGACGGAAAGACTTGCAAAAATCTCTAGCTGAACAGTTCTTGGATGCAGTTGAAGCTGTAAATAGTGCAGTGTTCGATAATGGTAAGGTAAATCGTTCTAAACACGGAGATGCCATGGATTTACGAATTGAACAGGCTGATTTAGTTTACATCGATCCACCGTATTATTCTCCTCTTTCCGATAATGAATATGTACGGAGATACCATTTTGTAGAAGGGCTAGCTCGCGATTGGAAGGGCGTAGAAATCCAGGAACACACACAAACCAAAAAGTTTAAATCATATCCCACCCCCTTTTCCACACGTAAGGGGGCTGCTGATGCCTTTGACAGACTTTTTAAGAAATTTTCAAATAGTATTCTGATTGTTTCTTATTCCTCTAATAGCCTTCCTACACAAGATGAAATGGTAGCAATGATGGCTAAGTATAAGGAACATGTTGAAGTAATTCCTATAGATTACAAATATTCTTTTGGCAATCAGAATAAAGCCAAAACACATAGAAATTCTGTTCAAGAATATTTGTTTGTTGGATATTGATTGGAGGTTACAGAATGAATGAGCACATCGATATTTGGTTGGTAGGCAATACTGGCTTGCGTAATCCCAATCGCATTCAAGACGGTTTCAAGGTGTTTGCCGGCTCTCCATTTGTAGGAAACCTTCGCGGCAAAGACAATGAAATTGGATTTATGAATTATTTGAATAATGAAGGAATTATTCAGAATGAAGATGGTAAGGACAAATCTGGAAGTCATGCAAGAAAATGGCGTCTGATGTTTTCAAAAAACGGCTTTATCTATCCTAAAGTTAAAGAGAAAAATAGTACACAAGAGGAGCTTGGTATCCTTGATGATATTACTCCATTTGGTAGAGCCTTTTTGAAGGCTGACACCTATCCTGCGGTGCAGGAGTGCTATTTGCGTGCAATGAGTGTAGAGCAATTTGTTATGCCGGATGGAATCCATTATTTTTCTCCCCTAAGATGGTTACTTGCCATCATGTTGGAACTTGAAAAGAGAACCGGAACCTCTGAGCTAAGCCGTATTGAATTTGCCCTTTGGGGTCATACCACTAATCCGAGTTACAATCTATCAGAGGTTGTCGATTGTATCTTAGATCTAAGGAAGCGCAGAGCATCTGCGCCTGCAAAACGTTCGTTTGACAAGAAAGAGATCGCTGAACGAGGTAAAAACTATGACAAAAAAGCTGATAATTTCTTGGATTATAGCGATATGAATATGCGGTATCTTCGCATTTCCGGTGTGCTTCAGCGTAAAGGGAGAGGTTTGATTATTGTTCCATCTAAACATATATTGGCTGAAAAACTTGCCAAGAGTACTGCCAGTGCGGAACCGATCATGGAACAATATAAGCTCCTATGCAACGGTGCACCGCTGCCCACCGATAATATTGAAGTTGCCAAATCTCTACTGGATGATCTGATCAAACAGATGAAGGAACGGCATATTGCATTCAATATTTCGGATTTGCCGCTAACTACTCCCGCCGAGATTAATATTGCAAGGCAAAGACTTGAAAATATTCTTGCTCAGACAGATGAAATCCAATATGCCAATGACCAATGCAATCAGTGGAAAGAAATTTCTGATTATATGTCGCTTCTCATTAAAGGCGGTGGAAGGCGAGAGTATGATGAAGATAATGCCATCGAAGTACCTAAAGATGAAACGCCTGTATATCTTGAGTGGACGCTTTGGAGAGCAGCTCTGGCAATTGATCATATGATGAATAAACCATACGAAGTTCGTGGCTTCAAGTTGGATGCTGATTTCATGCCTGTTTCCACAGCCGGTGGTGGTAAAGGTGATCTGTACTGTGAATTCAATGATTTTACTATTCTCACTGAAGTTACTATGTCCACTTCTTCTCGCCAGGAAGCAATGGAAGGTGAGCCTGTCAGACGTCATGTTTCTGATGCGGTCTTAAAGTATGAAAAGCCTGTGTACGGTATGTTCATTGCAGTCAAAATAGATACCAATACTGCCGAAACTTTCCGCCATGGAATTTGGTATGCTAAAGGTGATATGAAACAACGTCTGGACATTGTCCCACTGACGCTGGAGCAGTTCCAGAAATACTTTGTGGCAATGTTTGAGGGTAAGCAGGCAAAACCAGAACATCTGCGCGATCTGATTTTGGAATGTGAAACAAAAAGAGATATTTTGGATGCACCTAATTGGAAACAGTATATAGACACTGTTGTAACTGAGCGAGCAAACCAAGTCAGAACTGGCATAAACCCCACAGATGCTGCTGATGCACCAATTGTCCCTCCCGGTTCTATAGTCAGACATGTGGTATTTGGCATTGGTCAAGTAGTTGGATTGATGGCTTCTTTTCCTTGCTACCAAGCCAAAACAGTACAGCTACCATATCTGAGAAGATTGCCGGATGAAATTTCTATGGAATCTGATGGTAAAACACTTCACCACAAACAATTTGGTGAAGGCTCTGTCTACGCATATATCGTTGTTTTCGAAAAGATGATTATTCCTGTATCCTACCCTTCATCTTTTTGTGACAATTCTGCACTTATTGAATAATTAGGGATATTGTTAACAGAATAGTACCTATTAACTAAATGAAAAGAGGAATAAATGATGCCTAATCTGAAATTGCTTCGGGTTCAAGCAAAAATAGATGAATTGTTTCGAGAGAAGATTGATTTATCTGATGCCGCAAATCCTGATGAAAAAGAGAATAAATTTTATACACGGTCTTTAGCAGCATTAGCTGTTGTTATGAAATGTGGAATAGAATATGATGTTGCTGCTCAAAGTATTACGGACGGATATCACGATATGGGGATTGACGCCGTCTATAATGATACTACTCAAAAGAAGTTGATTTTAGTACAAAGCAAATGGAAAAGAGATGGAACCGGAAGTGTTTCACAAGAAGAAGCTAACACATTTTCTGAGGGCATAAAACGACTACTTAACTTTGATTTTAATGGATGCAACACTAAATTGGCCGCTAAGCAGCAAGAAATTTCATTTGCACTACGTGACATGGACTATCAAATTGAAATGGTATTTTGTCACACTGGTAATCAAAATATGAATACCTATGCCCTAAGACCCTTTAATAGCCTGCTGGAACAAGTGAATGAAGACGATTCCACAGATCTTCTTGTTTTTACTGAAATGAAGTTGCAAGATATATATGAGTATCTTGCTAATGGTCAAAATAGTGATAATATTATTTTGGACAATGTTTTACTTAACAACTGGGGCTCAGTTGATTCTCCATTTAAAGCATATTACGGGACAATTCCAGTTTCTGCTATCGGAGAATGGTATAGCCAATACGGTAATAGGCTTTTTGCAAAAAATATTCGATACTATAAAGGCAGTACTGAAGTGAACCAAGGCATCAAAGATGTTCTAAAAACTCAGCCAGAAAAATTCTTTTATTACAATAATGGAATAAAAATCCTTTGCCGAAAAATCACAAAAAAAGCTGCTTATAGTACAGGAAGAGATACAGGACTATTCGCTTTAGAAGGAGTTTCTTTGGTCAATGGAGCACAGACAACAGGTGTGATTGGGTCTGTTTGTGCAGAAGATCCTGAAGCAGTTAATACTGCTCGGATCTTTATCCAAATGATAGACCTAGGAGATGCCGAAGATAATCAGGCCACTCAAATAACAAAACTTTCCAATACCCAAAATAAAATCGATGGAAAAGACTTTGTTTCTCTCGACCCTGAACAGGATAGATTGCGAATGGAGTTGAGCCTAGCTGGTTTTCAGTATCTATATAAAGCTGGAGCAAGGCTCGATGACCTTGAACATCAAATTTCACTAGACGAAGCTATTATTTCTCAAGCTTGCGCTTTGTCAGATCTTTCAATTGTTGCATTAGCAAAAAGAAATGTTGGTGCTTTGACTGAAAATATAGACAAGGTACCTTATAAACTTCTTTTTAACGGAGGAACAAATAGCTTTTCACTACATAACGGAGTTCAAGTTCTACGTGCTGTAGATCACTGTATAAAGCAAAATGAGTGTAGCTCAAGCGGACGAAAACGCTTGGTTCTTGTTCATGGAAATAGGTTTTTACTTTATTTAATTCTTGAAAAGATTAAAGTCATTGATGGATTTGATACACAATATCTAACAAAAGATAATGTAAGTAATATGGTTAATACAATGTTCCAAGAATATTGGGATAAAGTGTTCAACGCTATGGAAGAAAAATTTCCAGAAGCATATCCAGCACATATTTTCAAGAATGTTGGACGACTTCGAAAAATTTCTGAAATATTATAGTTTGCATTTTAGAAAGCAGGTGTTTTATGAGCTATATTATAGAACCTATGCCCTTAATTTCTTTTTTGGAAGACGGAAAACTTCGTCTTCCAAGATTTCAAAGAAAAGCAACATGGGATAAAAAACAAAATTTTGAACTTGCCATAAGCGTCTTTCAAGATTATCCGGTTGGAGTTGTTATTATAAACCAAGAACAAAAAATTTCTTGGCTACTAGATGGTCGTCAACGCCGATCAGCATTATCTTCTATGCGGGACAATCCCGTTGAATTATACGAATGGGCACGATCATATATCGGATTTGGCAAAACAGCTGACGAACTTGAAGTAAAAAGTAAGTACTGGGAAAAGGTCGAACGATATCTCCAAACAGAAGAAGTGACTGACAACGATGAAGATGATGTTAACCAATATGGAGAAGAGGACGAATCTGATGCAGAGGAAAATTCC
>OHKJ01000622.1_pt1 | contig 17606 bp, 8 predicted proteins | sample 1568791 | NCBI WGS metagenome assembly OHKJ01 (sample SAMEA3879584, study PRJEB24766) | human gut metagenome | biome: human-associated habitat; feature: feces | place: USA | collected 1985/1987 | reverse complement strand
TTGGATTAGAAGTTTCCTAAACTTTAGATAGGGGTTCGATTCCCCTCGGGGCTACTACAGAAGAATCTATGAGAGTGGTATTGTTTTGCTTTCATATTGTATCAAGTTTTAAGTGTAACAATAGCTTCTTTTAAGATGAACGTCTTATAGCTTCTATTTGTTTTAATAATCAATAGAAAAAGCCTCCTCCGAACTTCGGAAGAGGCTTTTTCTATTTCTGGAATATTTTATTCTCCCGTAGTTGTTGCTACAGTCTTTTTGTTCTTCATAAAGTTGTATGCAATCGGAGATGCAATAAACAGTGAAGATAAAGTACCGATTACAACACCGAGAATCATCGCGAATGCAAAGCTGCGGATAGAGTCACCACCGAGGATGAAGATACACAACAATACGATCAATGTACTCAATGAAGTATTGATGGTACGAGCCAGTGTAGTGTTCAGAGAGTCATTGAATAACTGACGCTTGTCACGTTTCGGATACAATCCGAAGAACTCACGTACACGGTCGAAGATTACCACCTTATCATTAATAGAGTAACCGATAGCCGTCAGGATAGCACCGATAAAGGTCTGGTCGATTTCCAGTGAGAATGGCAGGATACCCCAGAATAATGAATAAGCACCGATAATCATGATTGTGTCACAAGTCAATGCTGCAATAGAACCAATACTGTATGCAATGTTACGGAAACGAATCAAGATATACAAACCGATGGCAATCAATGCCAGAACGACTGACCAGATAGCACCGGTCTTGATATCGTCTGCGATACTCGGACCTACTTTCTGTGAGCTTACAATGCTGCCGCCTGTGTGGTTATCACGGTCGATGAAAGTTGCCAGATCAATGTTCTGAGTCAACAACGGTTTCAGTGTTTCATATAAATATGATTCGATTTCCGAGTCAACATTATTGCCTCCGTCTTCGATACGGTAGTTGGTACTGATGCGAACCGTTTTCTTATCTGTTCCGATGGCGATAACGCTAACGTTCGCATCACCGAACTTGCTTGAGATCAGCTCGCGCACCTGTTCCGGTTCTACCGGGTTTTCAAACTGTACCTTGAAGTTACGTCCACCGGTGAAGTCGATACTTTGACTTAGCCCGCGGATAGCGAACGAACCGATACAAACGATGATAACTGCACTGACGATAATAAGGGATTTTTTGTTTGTTCCCATAAAATCGAAGTGTGTATTGGCCATCAGGTTCTTTGAAATCTTAGTGGTAAATGTCAGGTTCTGCCATTTATCTTTACTCAAGAAATGTTCGTAAACCAGACGAGTCATGAACACTGCGGTAAAGAACGATACGAGGATACCGATAATCAAAGTCGTTGCAAAACCACGGATAGGTCCTGTACCGAAATTGAACAGAATGATACCTGTAATAATAGATGTCAAGTTAGAGTCAAAGATAGCGGAGAAGGCATTAGAATAACCGTCAGCCAATGCTTTCTTCACACCCTTGCCGGCACGAAGCTCTTCTTTTGTACGTTCATAGATAAGTACGTTCGCATCTACTGCCATACCGAGTGACAACACCATACCAGCAATACCGGACATGGTTAGTGCCGCCTGGAAGGATGAAAGGATACCCAGCGTGAAGAAGAAGTTCAGGAACAATGCGCAGTTGGCAACCATACCCGGGATGAAGCCATACATAGAGCACATATAGATCATCAACAGGATTAAAGCTACAACGAATGAGAAAATACCGGCATTGATAGATTCCTGACCCAACGACGGACCAACGATATCTTCCTGTACGATGTGAGCCGGAGCCGGCATCTTACCTGATTTCAATACGTTTGCTAAGTCTTTTGCTTGTTCAGGAGTAAAATGACCTGTAATCTGTGAACGTCCGCCTGTAATTTCTGAATTTACGTTTGGTGCAGAATATACATAATTATCAAGAACAATAGCAATAGAACGACCGATATTCTGTTTTGTCAGCTGAGCCCAACGGCGTGCACCGTCAGAGTTCATTGTCATACTTACAGCCGGTTTGCTGTATTGGTCAAATTCGTCTTTAGCGTCTGTTACTACATCGCCTTCCAACGGAGCTTTACCGTTACGTTCGGTAGATTTGATCGCGTATAATTCGAATGTTTGTCCTTTTTTGTCGAACTCAGAAGGAGAAACGCCCCATTTCAGGCGAAGATCTTTCGGAAGTTCTGCCTTGATTTCCGGCATAGCCAGATACTTGTTGATATCAGCAGTATCTTTATAGTTTGCATAACCAATAACAGGAACTTGTCCGCTTGAATTCAATTGAAGCATAGACAACAGAGGATATTGTTTCTTGAGCTCTTCCATGTTTACAGAAGGCTTTTCAGAGGCTGTTGTGTCACCTTTCAGTGCAGCGGCAAGGCTATCGGCAGCACTTACAGCTTTTGTCTCCACCGGAGTAGCTTCAGTAAGAACGGCAGTCTCTATTGTATCTCCATCAGTTGTTGTTTCTTCAGCTAAGATAGCGCGCAATTTGGCGTCAGCAGACTGCATGGAAGGAAGAACTTCCTTGGCTGTATAAGTTTCCCAGAATTCCAGGTTAGCAGAAGCTTGGAGAAGTTTTCTCACACGTTCCGGTTCTTTGATACCCGGCAGCTCCACCATGATACGTCCCATCTTGTCTTCCAGACTTTGGATGTTGGGCTGAACCACACCAAAACGGTCGATACGAGTACGGAGTACGTTGTATGAGTTGTCAACGGCGGCTTTTACTTCCGTGCGCAGTACTTTTTCTACTTCCGCGTCGGAGGTCTTTTGATTAACTTTGTCTTTTAACTGTTGAGTGGCGAAAAGCTCGGAAAGACGTGCGTCCGGAGCAATTTTGTGATACTCTCTCACAAACAACGTAATGACGTCGTCCTGGCTGCTAATAGCCTGTTTGGCAGCATTTGCCAATGCTTGATTGAATGCTTCGTCGGGTTTGTTGTCCGCCAATGCTTTGATTACATCGGGAACGGAAACTTCGAGGATGACGTTCATACCACCCTTTAAGTCCAAACCTAAACTGATTTCCATCTCTCGGCACTGTTTCAGTGTCCAATTGCCGAAGAATACTTTCTCATTAGCCAGAGAATCCAGGTAGTCCTGCTCTACTTTCACATCGCCTTTTGCAAACTCTTTAGCCTTATTGGTATAATGGCGAGTCACAAAAGAAAAGGAGAGATAGAACACACACACCAGTGTGAGCAATACCGCAAAAACCTTTACAAATCCTTTGTTTTGCATGTTACTTTTAGTTTATTATGATTACTTTTTTAATTAATTTCTGTTGCGTACAAGGCTGCAAATATAGTTTTTTTTTCACATTCGGAAGTAAAAGGAACTCAAATATTTGCACATGATAAAGAATTAACTCCCTCCGTATAGGAATGTTTTTACTTCATTCCGCGATTTTTTAACATCGGTTCCAGTTGTGGCTCCGTTCCGCGGAAGTTCTTGTAAAGAGTCATCGGATCTTCGCTGTTGCCCTTTTCCAAAACGTTATTCCGGAAGAGGTCGGCTGTCTTTTTGTCAAAGATGCCGTGTTCCTTGAAAGCTTCGAAAGCATCGTTGTCCAATACATTTGCCCACAAATAGCTGTAATAGCCGGCAGCATAACCGCCAATGATATGGTTGAAGTAGGTGGTACGATAGCGTGGAGCTATTTCCGGAATAAGCCCCAGTTTGTCCATGGCCTCTTTCTCATATGCCAATACGTCCAGGTGCTGGGTATCTGTCAGGTTGTGCAGATTCATATCCAGAATGGCAGCAGCCAGTAATTCGGTGGTCATGAAACCTTGGTTGAAGGTTTTCTGATTCAGAATCTTTTCAATAAGGCTGTCGGGGATAGTTTCACCAGTTTGATAATGTTTGGCATACATTTTCAATACTTCAGGTTCGGTAGCCCAATGCTCATTGATTTGCGAAGGTAACTCAACGAAGTCGCGTGCTACGTTTGTGCCGGAAATACCTTTATAGTTGCATTTTGTCAGCAATCCGTGCAGGGCATGGCCAAATTCATGGAACAGTGTTTCCACTTCGTCAATAGTCAGCAATGAAGGCATATCGCCTACGGGCTGTGTGAAGCTGCATACATTGCATACCAACGGGCGGATGGCACCTTGTTGTTCGCGATAGTTGCTCATCCATGCACCGCCGCTCTTGCCCGGACGGGGGAAATAATCTACGTAAAAAACACCCAAGTGTGAGCCATCTGCATCTTTCACTTCGAAAACTTCTACATCAGGGTGATATACGGGGATACCTTCCAATTTCGTTAAAGTGATGCCATAAAGCTTATTAGCTACAGCGAAAGCGCCTTCGCGTACATTTTCTAACTTAAAGTAAGGTTTGATTTCGTCTTCTTCCAGATTGTATTTCTCTTTGCGGAGTTTTTCTGTATAGAACCACCAGTCCCACGCTTCCAGTTTTTCACCTTTGCCTTCTTTATCCATTATTTTCTGCAATTCAACAGCTTCGGCTTTTGCTTTTGGCAATGAATAGCTCCACAGGTTGTTTAAGAAGTCCATAACGGCTGTGGAATTTTTGGCCATCGTATTATCCAAAACAAAATTGGAATAACAGTCGAAGCCCAGTAATTGCGCTTTTTCCAGACGCAGTTTTACGATGTCTGTAATATTCTTCTTGTTGTCGTTCTTGTCATTGTTGTTGCCGCGGTTGATGTAGGCCTTGTACATTTGTTCGCGTAACGGACGATTTTCAGAGTATTGCAGGAATGGAAGACGACTGGCATTACCCAATGTGAACAGCCATTTGCCTTCTTGTCCGTCTTCTTTTGCTTTTTCAGCGGCGCTTTGACGGAACCAGTCGGGCAGTCCGGCTAGATTTTCTTCCTTGTCTATATAAAGTTTGAAGGCGTTGTTCTCATTCAGCACGTTATCACTGAATTTGATACCTAATGTAGACAGTTCTTTGTTGACTTCGCGCAAGCGTGCCTGTTTCTCAGGGGATAAGTTTGCACCGGAACGGACAAAACCTTTGTAGGTTTCTTCCAGCAGGCGTTGTTGTTCGGTAGTCAGTCCCAATGCATCTTTCTGTTGGTATACAGCATCAACCTTCTTGAAAAGATCCTGATTTAGTGAGATATTATCACTGTGTTCGGACAATGTCGGGGCGAGTTTAATAGATAATTCTTTCAGATCATCTGTTGTTTCTGCTTCCGTCATGTTATAAAAGATGGCGCTAACCCGGTCCAGTATCGGGGAACTATTGTCAAGAGCAACAATTACATTTTCAAAGGTTGGCGCTTCGGAGTTGTTCACTATTGCATTGATATTTGCATTTTGCTCTTCAATGCCTTTCAGAAAGGCAGGTTCATAATGTTCCAGTTTGATTTTATCGAAAGGCGGTACGCCATGTTCGGTTTGGAACTCAGTCAGGAACGGATTAGTTTCCGTCTGTGTGGTACAGGAGTACATCATACAACTTGTAGCTAAAATAAAAATACACTTCTTAAACATAAGTTTTAAGTATTAGGTATAAAGTATTAATTATTGATTCGTTTTCAATCTTTTTTCTTCAGATAACACCAGATTGGATAATGGTCGGATTCTTTTATAGAACGGTCCACCGTACAGTTATAAGGTTTAAGGTTTTTGCTTGCCAGGATATTGTCTATCCGGAAATAGAATTTATTTTGATTATAAGAGATACCCAGCCCGCGGCCGGACTTGGTAAAAGCATCATTTAATCCTTTTTCAATGACCCGGTGTGCATAGGAAATGGGAGTATCGTTAAAGTCGCCGCAGACAATGATATAAGGGTATCGTGACGCTGCGATTTCCTGAGCGATACTGTCTGCTTGTGGGGCACGAATGGCGGATGCTTCTGCCAGCTTGCGGATGAGCAGGCGTGCACCGCTTTTAACTTTTTCTGTTTCAGGAGATTTGAGCATACTTTCGTAGACTACTTTGTCTTCTTTAGTCAGCTTGTTAGATTCCAGATGATTGTTGATGAGCATTACGGTATCTTCTCCCATTTTCAGTTCATAAACCACTGAACCATTGTATTCACTGGCATAGTCCAGTGTACGGGATGAAAGAATAGGGAATTTAGAGTAGCAGGCTATCCGGTTGGTGTGGCCTTTTCCACTTCCTCTTCCCACTATCTGGATGTTATGATAGGGATAATCTTTTAAAGCCTTTTCCACATCTTTCTGGCTGAGATAACGGGGAGATTCTATCGTTTGGTATTCTTGCAGGCATAAGATATCTGCTCCGCTGTTCTTCAGATAATTCAGAATGAGATTCTCGCCATCTTTTTTGACGGCTCCGTCGAAGCCCATGATGTTATATGACAAAACCTTGAAACTGTTTTCGGGTAATTTGCTTGTGTGGAAATTGAGCGGGAAATAAGTCCGTATTTGTGAATAGCATAAAAGAAATGCTACCAGTGGAAAAAGTGCAAACTTATACTTTTGGATAATAAGCCAAAAGATGAAAAAGCAGATGTTTATCACCAGGAAAATAGGAAATGTCAGCCCGAAGCAGGATTCTACGGGGTGAACAACCGGCTTGATGTGCGGGCTGTAAGCGGTGAGAAGCAGCAAGCTTATAAAGAAAATATTAACCGCTAAAATCAGATAGGCTACGAATTTACCAATATGCTTTATTCCCATTTTCTGTACTATCGTTTGCTCGCATCGAAAAGACTTTTCTTTTCTTCTGTGGTCAGGCTTTCATATCCTGATTTTTTCAGTTTATCGAGGATACGGTCTATTTCTTCGGATTGAGATTTCTTGCGGGCGTTGTAGTCATAGTCTTTCTGACGGCTGTTACCATAGTGAACTTTCATCTTCGGTTTGCGGGGCTTGAAGCTGAACAGTGAAACGATAGCATCTAGAATTTTGTTAATCCAGGCAGTGATATCTTTTCCTTTACTGAGTCCGGCAGCAAACCAGAGTCCGGCCAATGCACCACCCAAGTGGGCAATATGTCCGCCTGCATTGCTGGATGTAATGAACAGTAAATCCGTACCGATGACAATCAGTGCCAGATATTTCAACCGTATCGTACCAAAGAGGAACAGCCGGATGGGGTAGTTAGGTTCGCGGTATGCTGTAGCAGCTACGATGGCAAGCACGGAAGCGGATGCCCCCAACATGAATGAATAATCGACCATCGGGCGGAAATACGGGAAGATATTAAAGGCTGCCATGTACAATAATCCACCGCAAATACCTCCTAAGATATACGCCCCGCGCAGATGTTTGGCCGAGAAGAACATTAGGAATAGTGCTCCGAACCAGTATAGCCACAACATGTTGAACAGGATATGTAAAAATCCTGCATGCATAAACATATATGTAAACAGTGACCATGGCTGTATGATGAACTGTGTGAGTGAAGCTGGCAATTCCAGCCATTCAAACACACCGCCGAGGCTGCGATTGAATAATTGCAGAATTACCTCTGTCAGCGTAGTGACTACAAAAACAGCTACGTTGATATAAATCAGCTGGATATAAATATTCCCTCTGCGAAAAGCCTCTTTAAGGTCAGTTATAATAGTACCCATTTCCTCTATCTTTTTTTCTCCAGTACATTATCAGTATAAAACCGAATATCATACCACCTAAGTGTGCGAAGTGCGCTACATTGTCGTTAGGATTGTTGGCAAAACCAGCGTACAGTTCAATCAGTGCATATCCGATAACAAAGTATTTGGCTTTTATCGGAAACGGCAACGGAAATATGAATAGCGGCTGGTTGGGGAACAGCATTCCGAAGCCCAGCAAAATGGCATACACGGCTCCTGAAGCTCCTACGGTAACTCCGTTTAAGAGAGCATTCAGATTTGCCATGGGCGGATAGGTGTAATTCATATTATCCCGTATGATTTGAGCGCCTTCCTGATATACGGTGTTAATCATTTCCGGACTCATTCCGGTCTTTGCAGCCTGAATGCGTATGTAGGTTACCAGCATGCTGATTAAGCCTGCACCTATACCACATATCATATAGTAAGATAAAAAACGTTTGGGTCCCCATACTTGTTCGAGTATGCGACCAAACATCCACACGGCAAACATGTTAAAGAAAAGATGTGTGAAACCTCCATGCATGAACATGTATGTGATAAGTTGCGCTACGTTAAAGTCATCGGCAAGAAAGAAATGAAGTCCCAGATAACGGGCTAAATCAAGATGATAACTTTGAGCAACAATGGTCGCAAGAAAGACCAGTACATTAATGATTAATAGGTTCTTAGTAACTGTTGGTATAGCATTCATAATCTGTTATTTCGTTCAATGAGTCGCAAAAATACGAATAAATTCTGTTCTATAACAGAAAAAGCAGATTCTATTCCTTCTTTTTCGTTGTTTTCCAATATTTTTTTAATGTTTTTATTTGATATTCAGAAATATTGCTCTATTTTTGTAGAGGTTTGTGAATGACTAATGCGGATATCTTTTGTGTAACATATTAATTATTTAATTTTAGTATTATGAATAAGTCAGAACTTATCAACGCTATGGCGGCAGAGTCCGGTTTGACAAAAACGGATTCTAAGAAAGCATTAGATGCTTTCATGGCAGCAATCACGAAAGCCCTAAAGGCTGGTGACAAAGTATCATTGGTTGGCTTCGGTACGTTCGTTGTAGCAGAGAGAGCAGCACGTCTGGGCATTAATCCTTCTACCAAACAGAGCATTACGATTCCTGCAAAGAGAGTTGCTAAGTTTAAACCTGGTATGGAGTTGACTTTGGCCATCGAATAAAGGAAGGCTATGAATGAAAAATAGAAAAGGAGGCGCTATGAGGTGTCTCCTTTTTTATTATCCGTACAGATGCAACGCGTAATTCGCCAAAATATAGTATCTTTGCACCCGGAAAATACTTTTAAATCATGAATATAGAAGATAAACTGGTAGCGTCCGTCATCAACGGACTGAAAGCGCTGTATGGACAGGACGTGCCTGCCGCACAGGTGCAACTGCAAAAAACCAAGAAAGAATTTGAGGGACACCTCACGCTGGTAGTTTTTCCTTTCCTGCGCATGTCGAAGAAAGGACCGGAGCAGACAGCACAGGAGATTGGCGAATACCTGAAAGCTAACGAGCCTTCGATAGCTGCATTCAATGTGATCAAAGGTTTCCTGAACCTGACTATCGCTTCTTCCGCCTGGATTGAATTGTTGAATGACATTCATGTTGATAAGCAATACGGTATTGTTGCTGCCACGGATAATTCTCCGTTGGTGATGATCGAATACTCTTCACCCAATACCAACAAACCACTTCACCTGGGACATGTACGTAATAATCTTCTGGGTAATGCTTTAGCCAACATTGTGATGGCAAATGGCAATAAAGTGGTAAAAACAAATATTGTCAACGATCGTGGTATTCATATTTGTAAGTCCATGCTGGCCTGGTCCAAATATGGTAACGGTGAAACACCCGAATCATCCGGAAAGAAGGGGGACCACTTGGTAGGCGATTATTACGTAGCTTTTGATAAGCACTATAAAGCTGAAGTGAAGGAATTGATGGCTAAATTTCAGTCTGAAGGTGCGACGGAAGAAGAAGCTAAAGCAAAGGCTGAAGCCGCTTCTCCTCTAATGAATGAAGCCCGCGAAATGCTGGTGAAGTGGGAAGCTAATGATCCGGAAGTGCGTGCGCTTTGGGCTAAAATGAACAACTGGGTGTATGAAGGTTTTGATGAAACTTACCGTAAAATGGGTGTAAGTTTTGACAAAATATATTACGAATCAAATACCTATCTTGAAGGGAAAGAGAAGGTGATGGAAGGTCTTGAAAAGGGGTTCTTCTATAAAAAAGAAGATGGTTCCGTATGGGCTGACCTTACTGCTGAAGGTTTGGATCATAAGTTGTTACTACGTGCTGACGGGACTTCTGTTTATATGACTCAGGATATAGGTACAGCTAAATTACGTTTTGCTGATTATCCTATTGACAAGATGATTTATGTAGTAGGCAACGAACAGAACTATCATTTCCAGGTGCTTTCCATTCTGCTTGACAAGCTTGGATTTGAGTGGGGAAAGAGTCTCGTACATTTCTCTTATGGTATGGTGGAATTGCCCGAAGGTAAGATGAAAAGCCGCGAAGGCACAGTGGTAGATGCTGATGATTTGATGGAAGAAATGATTAGTACTGCCAAAGAAACTTCTAATGAATTGGGCAAGCTGGATGGCTTGTCTCAGGAAGAAGCTGACAATATCGCTCGTATTGTTGGTTTGGGCGCCTTGAAATATTTCATCCTCAAGGTAGATGCCCGTAAGAATATGACGTTCAATCCGAAAGAGTCAATTGACTTTAATGGAAATACAGGTCCGTTCATTCAATATACGTATGCGCGTATTCAATCTGTAATGCGTAAGGCTGCTGAAGCCGGTATTGTAATTCCGGCTGAAATTCCTGTTGGTATTGAGTTGAGTGAAAAAGAAGAAGGCCTTATTCAGATGGTAGCCGACTTTGCTGCTGTAGTGAAGCAGGCAGGTACGGATTACAGTCCCTCTATTATTGCCAACTATACTTATGACCTGGTGAAAGAATACAATCAGTTCTATCATGATTTTAGTATTCTGCGTGAAGAGAATGAGGCTGTGAAAGTTTTCCGTCTCGCTTTGTCGGAAAACGTAGCGAAGGTAGTTCGCATCAGCATGGGCTTGCTGGGTATTGAAGTGCCGGATAGAATGTAAAAACAGCTATCTATAAAAATAATCAGCCCCGGAATGTATTGGTCATTCCGGGGCTGATTGCTTTATAATCCTTTTATGCTTTCTTCTTGGTATATTTTCCTCGTTTCGGTTTAGCTGGAGCTGATGCAGCTTTCTCGCTCTGCAATTTGATGATTTCCATGCAGGCGTCCAAGTTTAAATCTTCCGGAACGATATCCTTTGGGATTTTGTAATTACTGCCTTTATAAGCAATGTAAGGGCCATATCTTCCGTTCATGATTTCCAACTCAGGTTCTTCATCGAACTTCTTGAGGTGCTTCTTTGCTTCTGCTTCCGCTTTTTCTTTTATTAATTCCAAAGCCTCTTCCAATTCTATTTCCATCGGATCTACGCCTTTGGGAAGTGAAGTATAAGTTCCGCTGTAATAAATGTACGGCCCGAAACGCCCGGCATTGACAGTAACCGTTTTGCCTTCATGCTCACCAAGGGTACGAGGTAACTTAAACAGCTCCATTGCTTCCTCTAAAGTGATTGTTTCGATGGATTGACCTTTCTTTAAAGGAGAGAAGCGGGGTTTTTCTTCATCTTCAGCACTTCCAATTTGTACTACAGGGCCAAAACGTCCGATTTTGACGCTTACAGGCTTGCCGCTAACAGGGTCATCTCCCAATATGCGTTCTCCAGTCTTGTGTGCATTTTTGGCAGCGAGAGTACTTTCCACGGATGGATGGAAGGTTTTATAGAACGTCTTCATGATAGTCGTCCATTTTGTATCTCCCTCGGCAATCTCATCAAATTGCTTTTCTACACTGGCTGTGAAGTTGTAATCCATGATGCTGGGGAAGTACTGTGTCAGGAAGTCAGTCACTACTGTACCTGTATCTGTAGGTAGCAGTTTTGCTTTTTCTGCTCCGGTGATCTCAGTACGGGTGGCATCTGTGATTTTGTCTTTCTTCAGAGTAATTACATTGTATGAACGTTCCTCACCTGTTTTATCTCCTTTTTCTACGTACTCACGTTGTTGAACGGTAGAGATCGTAGGCGCATAAGTAGAGGGACGACCTATCCCTAATTCCTCCAGTTTGCGCACCAAGCTTGCTTCTGTATAGCGGGGTGGATGTTGTGTAAAGCGTTCAGTGGCAGTAATGTTCTGATACTCTAACTTCTGACCTTTCTTTAACGGTGGCAGCAGATGAGTTTCATCTTCCTGTTCCACATCGTCATCATAAGATTCTCTGTATACACGCAGGAAACCGTCGAATTTCACAACTTCTCCCGTGGCACTGAAAGCCTCGGATGTATTGCTTATACTGATGGTCGCTGTTGTCTTTTCCAGTTCGGCATCTGCCATTTGAGAAGCAATGGTACGTTTCCAGATCAGGTCGTATAGTTTCTTTTCTTGTGCACTACCTTCTATCTGTGCATTTTCCATATATGTGGGACGGATAGCCTCATGCGCTTCTTGTGCTCCTTTGGTCTTGGTGCTGAAGTGGCGTGGATGTACATATTTGTTTCCCATCATATTGGTAATGGCTTCTTTGCTGCCGTTGATGGCGAGTTCCGATAAGTTTACGGAGTCGGTACGCATATAAGTAATACGTCCTGATTCATACAACCGTTGAGCTACCATCATCGTTTGTGCTACAGTGAAGCCGAGTTTGCGTGCGGCTTCCTGTTGCAAAGTAGAAGTAGTGAACGGTGCAGCCGGGCTCTTCTTTACCGGACGTGTCGTAATATCTTCAATGGTAAATATTGCCGATTGGCAGCTTTCCAGGAGCTTCTGCGCCTCAGCTTTGGTCTTAAGGCGATGTGCAAGTTCCGCCTTCATCTCAACGAGTTTTCCGTCAGTATCGGGAACAAGGAAAACAGCGGTGACTTTATAAGATGCTTCACTTTGGAAAGCATGTATTTCACGTTCACGCTCTACAATGAGCCGTACGGCTACGGATTGTACACGTCCGGCAGAGAGTGCGGGTTTCACTTTTTTCCATAATACGGGAGAAAGTTCAAAACCTACAATACGGTCAAGAATGCGGCGTGCCTGCTGGGCATTGACAAGATTGATATCAATATTGCGTGGTTGCTCGATAGCTTTCAGTATAGCGGTTTTGGTGATTTCATGGAATACGATACGTTTGGTATGTTCCGGTTCCAGTTTTAGTACTTCATACAAGTGCCAGGCGATGGCTTCTCCCTCGCGGTCCTCATCGGAAGCCAACCATACGGTATCAGCATCTTTAGCTTCAGCTTTCAGTGTCTTAACCAGTGCTTTCTTATCTTCCGGAATTTCATAGTCCGGTTCAAAGTTTTTTTCAACGTCAATGCTGAATTCTTTCTTCTTCAAGTCGCGTATATGACCATAGCTGGAAAGAACTTTAAAATCTTTTCCCAGGAACTTTTCAATTGTTTTTGCTTTTGCCGGTGACTCGACAATGACAAGGTTTTTTGGCATAAATTTCTGTTTTATAGTGGCTCCTGCCACTGAATTTGCCCGCAAAAGTAGAAAAAAACAATTGTTTCCACCTTATAATATGTGGAGAATATATTCTTTTTTAGCAAAAATGACTTTTTTTGCCACGCAATTTGTTAAAAACGAAAACTCACTCCACCCATGAAATTGATACCTTCTGTGGGATATCCCGGGTAATATTGGTAGTCTTTGTTCAATAAATTGTTTGCACGGACATAGATTGATATGCCTTCAAAGACTTCGTAGCTACCGCCAAGGTATAGATTCCCAACCGGATCTACACGCTCGTTGCCTATCTTCTCACGAGTGATGTGCTGATAACCGAGGTTGATCAGGACAGAAGAAACCGGACGAATGTCTACCTTGAAATTTGCTTCGAAAGAAGGCATGTAATAGAGTAGCTGGTCTCCGCTGTTATTTTCTGTCTTAGCAGTTTTCCAGTCACGGTAAATGCCCGAAGCGGTGAAGGAAATAATATCCTTATAGCTGTAGCTGGCTTCGGCGCCTGCATATATGTTATGCATATTTCCTTGGAGCAATTGAAGGTATGAACCGCTATAGTTCGCAATTGCGGCAGAAGCAAGATTATTCTTTAAATCCTGATATCCACCATAAATATTAAACCATAAACCTGTTACCGGACTGGTTTTGAAGCCGAGAGCGGCATTCAGCTGTTCGTAGGTGGCATCCAGTTGTGTACTACTCTGGCCATAAGGTGAAACCATTTCTAGCCTGCGGAAATCATTGGCCTGCCGTCCGCCTGTAGCTTGGGCGTAGAGAATGTAACTGTCAGAGAAGATATATTGGGCTGTCACGTCCGGTGCTACCCGGAATTTCTTGCCAAACCCGAATGCAAAATCCACGTGAGCGCCGAGACGGATTTTCCAGTCTTCGCTCTGATACAGATAATAGGGATTTAATTCCACAGAGGTATAATCTTCAAAAAGATTGTTCTTGTAGAACGTATTGTCCATGGAGAGATCTACTCCAACAAACTGCTCTTCAGAGATCGTTCCCATTGCACCGGCTTTTGTCCGTACCATAACTTCCTGTGCGTCCTGATATTGTATATCGTGTTGGCGCTCATAGAACATCAGGTTGGTTTCGGCATGAAATTGAAGCGGTAATTCTTCGCTGGTTGATTTTATTCCGAAATGTACATCACCCGACAGGAATTTCTGCTTATTATTTGTGCTGCCGGGCATGAAGTTGAAGTTGCTTAGCCCGAAGTTTCCGGCTACATTTAAGTCCATTTTCCGGAAAGCATGTACATAATCCATGCCCGCATGTGTACGGTAATAACGTGCATCCCATTTATCCTTGGAATCAGGCAGATCTAACTTGCCATCCATGCCGTTCATGTGGAAATTCAAGTTCAGTTTGTCACTGTTAGGCAGGATGAACAGATAATTGGCACGAGCGTCCAGGTTGCCGTAGTTGCCATATCCCAGACGGGCGTAGCCGCGTTTGGCTTTATCCTGGCTTTCAGCTCCTGTATACGCCTCCATGGTAGTTGCAGGAATATTTCCCGCAGGTGCGAGTGTGGCATCATATTCCACAGTCTTTTTGCTGACTGTTGGCGGCATTACCTTGGGCAGTACGTTTACTTTGGAAGCATCTATGATGTCCGGATTATATTCTTGTTCTACCACGACCGTGCGGCTCAGGGTAGTATCTTTAGCTTGCGTTTGGGCTTGCACCCAGTTCGGTATGGTTATAAGTGCCAATGCCCCGAATATATATTGTACCTTTTTCATATTTATAATTGACGAGGTTTTTACTTCAGTTTTTCTAATCTTTCATTAATCATCTGTTCGATGTCATCGTCGGCATGGTAATTCTGTTGCAGGCTCAGCAAGTATTGGCGTGCATCCAGTTTTTTATCCATTGCTACATATACATCCGACAGCAGAACGAAACTTCTTGCCAGCCAGTAAGCGTGTGGTGTGCTCTGATCAATGAAGTTGAGTATTTCCTTTTCAGCAGCAGTGTATTCACCTGCCTTATACAGTTGTTGAGCAACCAGGTATTTGGCTTCGGCCCCATAAAGTGTGCGTGTATCCTTAGCCAGTGTCTGAAGGTCGTTCATGGCTTTCTTGTCGGCGCGTTGGTTCAGATAGGCCTTGGCACGGAAATACAGGGCTTCGTTGCGTAGCTCCGGTGTCAATTTGGTTTCGGCAAGCAGGTCGGTGGCAGCAGCGATTGTTTCCACGTCATCCTGCATCAGGGCGGCACTGCGCAGCATTCCTGTTTCTGCAAGTTGGCGGCGTTCGGGAGTGGTAGCTTTTGCTTTCAACTGTCTGTAGTCATTCAATGCCTGGTCGAACTGCTTACGGTTGAACAGAATTTCCGCACGTGCAATGAGTGCTTCCTGTGAATAAGGATTATCCGGATATTCCAGCAGTTTGCCGGCATGTTCCAATACGGCGGCTTCATCTTTCTGTTCTTTGCCAATCACACAAAGATAGTAATGGGCGTTCAGGCTGAATGCGCCGTTGGGGAAGCTTTGCAGGTAACGGGTAAAGCTTGATTTGGCAGGAGCGATCTCTCTCTTCATATATACCTTTTCTGCGGCGATATAAGTCAGAGAATCCTGCTCGCTGGCATCAAAGCGGATTTCTCCCGGCATCTTGGCTGCCAGGGCGGCAAATTCATCTACACGGTTAGCATCTACATAGATCGATTTCAAGTCACGCATGGCGAGACGTGCTTCTTCACTACCCGGATACTGGGTTACTACATGCTTGTAAGCATCTATCGCGCGATCATATTCATCGTTTTGGTAATAAAGCAGGCCGATTTCAGCAGCGGCTTTACGGCTGACCGGGCTTTCGGGATATTTATCCAGCAATTCTTTAAATGCTGCGATAGCCTGGCGACTGTTGCTTGTCTGTACATATGAACGGCCTTTTTCGTAAAGAGCATTTATGGTATAGGGTGAAGACGGATATTTGTTTGCCATGCGGTTGAGCAATGCAACCTTACCATCATAATCTTTCTGCAAGCCGGCAACCAAAGCCAGCTGATAGAAAGAATAATCACCTGCAGGAGTTCCCATATTTTCTGCTTTGGTATAATATTGCTTGGCTTCATCGAAACGGCGTACGTGCAGATAACAGTCGCCTATGCGATTGTAAGCATCTGCGAGTGCAGTGGGATTTTCTCCTTTTTCCAGTTGTGTGAATTTCAGGAAACGGTTCTGGGCAAGTGTGTAATCTTTCTCATGAAAAGCTATGTAGGCCAGATTATAGTATGCCAGTGCATAAGTTTCTGTATTTCTGTCCGGAGTAAGATTCAGATATTCACTGAAGTTACTTGCTGCTTCCTGCATCCGGTTCAGACGATAATAAGCTTCTCCTCTCCAATAAATAGCATCCGCCTTGTTTTGCAGATTATATTGTCCCAAGGCTACAGACTGGTTAAAGTAACCGATAGCTTCCTGGAATTGTGCATTGGCAAAAGACTGTGTACCGAGATGGAACAAGATTTTCTGTTTCGCTTCCAGAATTGCAGTGCCCGGGTGAGCGATTCGTTCGATGGATTTCAAGGCGGCTTCGTAACTGCGGGTATTCATGTATACCTCTACCAGATAACTGCTGACTTTGTCTACATATTGGGAATTCGGGAATTCATTAAGGAATTTCTCGAAAACAGTAACAGATTCACCGAAAGCGGAATAGGAGGTCTCGTGAATACAAAGGGCGTAATTGTAAGCAGCCTGCTCTTTGACTTGCATATCTGCATTGGAGGCAGCAGCTTGCTCAAATGCCATGCGTGCCTTGTTCTTATCTGACATTTGCAGATAAGCCAACCCCATGTGCAGATAGGCATTTTGTGCCAGTGCGTCATTTTCAGCGGTTACTTCGCCGAGGGTATTGGCCGCTTTGGAATATACACCGCAGTTGTAGTACGAAAGTCCCAGCATATAGAGTGCATCCCGACGGGGGGCAGCCTCTTTATTATTTTCCAGATACTTTTCAAATGCTTCCATGGCTTCGTGATACTTTCCGAAATGATAGTCGGCATCACCGAGAACACGGTACATTTCAGCTGTATATTCATTATTCGGGTAGGCGGACAGATAATTCTGCGCTACTATTTCCGCTTTATCATAATTCTTTTTAATCAGGTAAATCTCTGCGATATAATAAGGCGCAAGCGCTTTGTATTTGGCGTTATCCTGTAAAGACAGGAAGCCGGTCATTGCTTCGTCATAACGTTGCTGGGTGTAGCGGATATAAGAAATGTAGTATGTGCAATCGGCTGCATACTTTTTACTGGTGCTACGGAGAGTTTCGAACCATATGGCAGCTTCTTTCACATTACCTGTTTTCAAATAGCAGGTTGCCAGACGGTATGTCATATCGTCGCGTTCTTCATTTCCCAACAGATCGAGACGGGCAGAATTGAACATAGCCATGGCTTCATCATATTTTCCTTCGTAGAAATAGCAGGAGGCTAACAGCGCATAAATAC
>OHKJ01000607.1_pt1 | contig 17828 bp, 17 predicted proteins | sample 1568791 | NCBI WGS metagenome assembly OHKJ01 (sample SAMEA3879584, study PRJEB24766) | human gut metagenome | biome: human-associated habitat; feature: feces | place: USA | collected 1985/1987 | reverse complement strand
ACTCTTCATCATTCCCAATCTGAATGACGGAAGAATCGGCAAGCGTTCCGAACTGCTTATCTGGGACAATGCAAGGGATACCTTCTCCAACTATGGATACGTCACTGCGAAAATTCCCAAACGTGCGGACATGGAACGGTTCAGCACCATGGCGGCACTTGATATGCAGGCCGCTATCGTTACACCGGTCTTTGATAAGGTCTATCAGAGTATCTTCGATACACTTCAACCGATAAGGGAAAAAGAACTCAAGGGCATACAGCTGACGGAAAATCTGAATCCCAAACCTAAGAAGAAAAAGAAGGCACAGCCGTCTGATGAAGCTTCACAGGACAGTAACGAAAATCAGAATAAAGAACCAGAATAATCAGTAAACTTCAATAACCATAGCACTATGAGTAAGGATATACCGGAAATAGATGACCTGACAAGAGGCATCAATGATTCAGAACTTATATTGACGCAAGATACCGCAGGAACACAGGTTGAGCAAAATGAAAATAATAATGAAGCACAGGAAAAGGATACTGCTGTTTCCCTTTCGGATACAGGATGCTGGGATGACTTCATGGAATACCTGCAATCGGACGATTCCAAAACGGACAAAACAGAAAGACTTGTCTGCAAGCTTGACCGTGACCTTGCGGATTCACTGGATGACTGCGATATACATGGCAGATGCCGCTCTGACCTGGTGAATGCCATCGTAAGGGCATTCTTCAAGTCCTACCTGTCACTACTGGCAGAATACAGAAGGGAAAAGAAATCTTTGTTTAACAGCTATAATTTGTAGGTTATGAAAAAGACAGACTGGACTGACAGGATGCTTGCCGCTCTTGTCGAACTGTATCCGGTAGAGACCACGGCCTATACAGCAGCAGTTCTCAACCTTAGCGAATCGACCGTCAAGCTGAAAGCCCGTGAACTTGGACTTGTAAAAATGGCCAAATCCAGATGGATGGAACGTGCCGACTATATCAGAAACCACTTTCAGGAGTGTTCCTTCTCTGAGATAGGGAAAGCTCTCGACATTACCCGGATGAGTGTCGGACGCATAGCCGCTGCAATCGGACTGAAGCGCAGCAGTGAAGAAAAGCACCTGATTTCCTCACGTATCCGTACTCAGATGGTAAAGAGGGAAAGACGGCGTATCGTCTTCGGACTGGAACCCATAACCGGTATACGTGTCATTTCAAACAGGGCGAAGGTAAGGGTGCGCTCAAACATGAAGTCAAACGGATACATCATCAGTGAGGAACACAACGTGATTTATTATACCGGCACTACGGAACGCAGGGAACGTCTGGAAAGCCGTGGTATCAGACTGGGACTGCATATCCTTCCGTTTCCAGAAGACAGCTCCGCTATTTCATCCAACATCATATTACAACAGCCATGCAGTACGGACAGATAGTATTCCTTCTCTTCGTGGCAATGGTATTCTACTATGCGGCAATGATTTTTATGGATTTCCAGAGGGCAAAGGCCGCACAGAATGCCGAGCAGGACAGCCATAAAGAAGAGGATATTGACATATCGGAAGAGGCACGAAGCTTCAGGCCGATAAGAATAAACCGGGATGAACCTGAATCCAAAGAAGAAAATTCAGAACAGAATAATACTGAGAATTCCGAACCTGAAAATGAAAAAACTGATTCTGACGGTACAGAGAAATCTGCATCCCAATCAGAATCTTCCAGACACGTTTACCGGGAGGCCATCATGACTGACGGCATTCTGGTTGAGAATATCATTCAGGAAATAAACCGGCTGGCAGAGACCGGTACCAGTGATCTCGGTGCCGTTATCTTCAGCTGTGAGAATGCCTGATATATATACCGTTCCTTTAGTGACATCTGTTTCTTTGGCGATGAAATCCTTTAACATTATTCAGAAATGCAGATAATAAAGAAAAGTGCCCGGAATCTTACGGAGCGTTTCATCGGATCAAGTTTTGGACAGAAGTGTGTGGTGGCGGCAATTGCACTCGTTATTTCCACATCCAATGCAATGGCAGGAAGCAAGGGTGCAGCAGGTTTTACCAAGGCCACTCAGGAAGTCAGTTCCTACCAGACTCCGGTATCGAACCTGATGAAGGCCATTGCTGCCGTTATCGTTCTGGTCGGTGCCTTCAACGTCTATTTCAAGATGCAGAACGGAGACCAGGATGTCAAGAATATCTTAGTCCTGCGAAATGCGTTTGAAAAGACAAGAAAGCAAATGAAAGTAAATGCACTAAGTATCAATACTTTAAGCGATAATTTGAATTTTCAGATATTTGCCAAACTCACTCTTAAAAAGACATAAAAGACTGTTTCTTGTTTCCATTTTGTTTCTCGTTTCTCGGTTTGTTTTCTTATCTTTACATCAGTTTTCCGAAGTAAGGGAAGAGAAAGAAAAGCAAATGTCAGCATAGGAAACCATATCTGACATGAACTTTCAACAAGAGGGAGAAAGACCCTCCAATGTAGCAGAATACAAAAACGAAATAACACTTCATACATCATGGCAAGACCAAAGAAACAAGTAAAGCTGAAAGAGCCGATTAAAATTCGGTTGAAGTCGCTCGCAGATGGCAACAAGAGTATCTATCTTGACATCTACTATAAGGGAGTGAGGAAGTATGAATACCTCAAACTCTACCTCGTCCCCGAAATCAATCCTATCTGCAAGGAACAGAACAAGCAGACTATGGCGGTTGCAGAACGCATCAAGGCAGAGCGCATCAAAGCCCTTCATGGTCACAGCATACAGGACTGGGAGACAGTAAAACAAGGCTCGATGCTTCTTACCACATGGATAAAGAAGTATTGTGAAGGTGGTGTCGGCATCAAGAAGTCAACGCTCCATTGCCGTGTGGAAATGCTGCACACCGTGGAGAAGTATCTTGACGAGACAAACAAAGGCTTCATTTCGCTTGAAGAGGTCAATGCGGAGTTCTGCCGTGGATATGTAAAGTTCTTGCGTAACTTCCCAAACTCCCATATCAAGTATGGCGAGCCAAGACCTATCAGCGAGAATACGGCAAGCCGATACCTCGGAATGTTCTCTACCGCACTCAACAACGCTGTGCGACAAGGCATTATCCGCAACAACCCTATGAAAGAACTGGATGCACGTGAACGCATCCAACCCAAGGATGGCAAGAAAGAGTATCTGACCATTGAGGAACTTCGTACCCTCATGGCTACGGACAGTTACCGCCCAGAGGTCAAGGAGGCTTTCATCTTCGCCTGTTTTACTGGATTGCGATTAAGCGACATGTACCGTCTTGCTCCGATGCACATCTTCAAGACCGCTGACGGAAAGGGCGAATACATAGATATGGAAATGCAAAAGACGGAGAAGCCAGTTATAATACCTCTCTCGGAAGAGGCTAAGCGGTGGTTGCCAAAGCCAAGAGGAAATGATATTCCTTTCTTTGATATACCAACCACACAGACCGTTTTAGGCAGAGCACTCCGCAAATGGGCGGAAGCAGCTGGCATTGAGAAGCATATCTCATTCCATTGCTCACGGCACACGTTCGGAACGATGATGCTCACTCTCGGTGCAGACCTTTTTACCACAAGCAAGCTGATGGGACATTCCAACATTCAGACCACGGAAATCTATGCTAAAATCGTGGATAAGAAGAAGGAAGAAGCCATCAACCTCATTGACGGTATGTTCACATAAATCATTGACAACGAAAATATATAGAGACATGACAATAACTATCAGACAAAAGGCACTTGCCAACGACAACATAAGCTTGTATCTTGACATCTACGATGGTGGCAAGCGCAAGTTTGAATTTCTTTCCCTCTATTTGTTGCCGGAGGTTGATGCAGAGACCAAAGCAAGAAACGAAGAAACATTGCAACGTGCTCACCAGATAAGGGCAGAGCGTATTCTTCATCCAGAGACAATCCCAGAGGTAGGTCACTTGATGATTGTGAAGGAAATCCCCAATGACGAGTCTCCCGAAGTCTTGGACTGGATCCAGACTTACATCGACTGGATGAGCGACAATACAGACTACTCCAAGGCTATTGTTGACCAATCAAAGTATCTGAAATACCTAATGAGCGAGTTCCTTGCCAACAAGCGCAGACCTCACATCACTCTGAGGAAGTTCGACAAGGAATGGTTCAAGGCTTTCTTCCTTTGGCTGAAGAACGACTATGTACCACAGAAGTATGTACGAGTTGAAGCCAAGCCTTTGTGTGAAGGCTCGCTTCACAATGTTCAACAGCGCATAGTGGCGGTATTCAACAAGGCTGTCAAGTTCGGTAAGTTGAAGGCTAACCCTTTCTACCAGTTGGAAAAGTCAGACATCTTTTCCAAGCCGAAGTCATCACATAAGCAGTATCTCAATCCCGATGAACTGAAAAGGTTCATGGCTTCAGATGAGAGAAGTCCAGGAGTTGCAGAAGCACAAAGAGCTTTCGGTTTTGCCTGTCTGACAGGACTTCGTATCAGCGACATCAAGGCTCTGCGGTGGAGTGACATCAAGAGAAACAAGGAAACGAACACGCTTGTAATCGTCCAAAAGAAAACAAAGGCTCTCAATGCCGTACCAATCGGCAATACCGCCTTGTCATGGATGCCACCCAAAGGTGATGATGATTTTGTGTTTCACCTTCCTGCCAAGGCTAATGTGGATGCAGCCCTTAAAAGGATAGCCAAAAAGGTGGGCATTGAGAAGAATATCTCTTTTCACTGCTCCCGACATACATTCGGAATTTTGGTACAGGCGGTTACCGGCAACATTGAGACTACCAAGAAGCTGATGGGACACAAGTCGCTCAAATCCACAGCCATCTATACAGATGTGCTGACGAATGAAAAGGTCAAGGCTGTTGACAACACGAAGAAAGCCTTTCGAGGTCGCAAACAACGTGAGGAGAACAAGCAGATACCGAGGACAAAGCGGACAGCAGCCACCAACACTCATCCACGCAAAACTACATTTACACAGGATAACAAGTAAACAGAGCTTTTCAGGATAACAACCAGTTAAATTCACTTTTGTAGTCCTCATTTATCGGGCAGGGATTTCTCTCTGCCTTGGGGGACTACACTTTCAAAACAAGCAGTACAACGAATTACAAACAATTAAATTACAGGATAATGAACAAAACTATCGACACCGAGACTCTTCTCTTGAAGGTAGAGTCACATGAGCACCGCATTGGGATAATGGAGAACCTACTCCGTGATGCCAAGCAAGTATTGACACTGGAGGAAGCAGCCTTATTCATGGGCATATCAAAGAGCAGTCTCTACAAGATGACACACAAGCATGAACTTCCGTTCTTCCGTCCCAACGGCAAGATTATCTACTTTGAAAAGTCCGAACTCTTGAACTGGATGCGCCAGAACCGCAGTATGTCCGAGGCTGAGACCAAGGCTGCAGCGACCAAGCACATGAGTGAACTTTGTAAATAGACATGGCGATGATGAAGGACGATATTTCCCATGAGGAGTACAGAAGCAAGTTGGCGAATGTCGCTGACCTTGCCGTGAGCTACATCAATACTGGCAACGGCTACTTTCGGATGCGTGATGCTTTCAATCAGCTTGCCGAACAATGCGGAGCCAACAAGGGCATCAATGATGAAGCAACTGTCGGCAGAAGAAAACTTCTTGCCCAGTCTGTCTGCATTGAGTGCATTTCACGATTAAGCAATCATTCTAATGACAGGTTGCAAGGCGAGCTCTATGTTATAGCAGAGGACATTTACCCAAGGAGAGGACGGCACAGATGATTTTCTCTTTACTGAGAAAAACAGTCTTGCCATTTATGGTTATAATATTCAAAATTCACAGAAGATGGATAAACAAAAGATACATTACTGCTTCACGCTGTCCGATGTACAGATGGAGTATCTTCGCTGCAAGAAGTACAAGATTGACCGCATGGAATGCTTCATGTCTCTTGCCTCTCTTGCCGAACGTGAAACAACACTTGTACCTATCAGCAAGACCCAACAAGTGGAAATCTTGTGTGGGCAATGTATGGTTGACAATACCCAACTTGCCAAACTCTGGGATAAAGACCGCAAGACCGTACCCAAACTGTTACAGGCTATGGAGGCTGTGGGCATTTCCTCTTCACAAAAAGTTGGAGACAACCGCATCATTACCCTGCATTCACTATCTGGTTGGTATGTGGACGGAAGATTTGTCAAGAACGGTTTTTCATTGAAGCGCAATGAGGATGGCTCTGCAATCATCCACACGGAAGTTCCACAAGCAAGAGTAACTGTTACGACAACGGAGTATGATACAAAGTCGGACAAGGAAGATGGGCATTCTGCCAATGGAATATCCGATACTGACAACAAGGGCAATTCTTCTACGGCAGATATTTCTTCTTCCCTAAATTCGGCTTCATCAAATGACAACAGAAGCGTGGGTAAGGTCGGAACGAATGGTAATCTTTCCGATGCTGTTACTGGTGGAATTTCCCCACAACAAAACTACTCCAGTCAGTCTGTTGGCAATCCTTCTTCCCTGCAAGAAGCAGATGCCAAACAGAATGAGGGAGAACACAACACTTATCCACAGCATCTGGCAAAAGGACAAACACAACAGTCTAACGGTTCTAATGCCAATGGTTACAAGGCTAACAGCTACCATAACGGCAATCAATAGGCATACAGAGGCTAATGAGCCACCATACCGATAAATCATCCCAAAGGACGATTGACCGCCATAGGCTACCGCCAAACTGTTATACGTTTAAGCAGCCTTGGGGACCGACGCTGTTAAAAGTGCCGTCATTTTATAGGTACTTTTCGAGAAATCCTTTTGTAATACAGAAGCCGTGTCCGTCTTTCTGTATTCCTAAAAGTTTCTCGGACTACTCGCAGGCTCGCAGTCGTGACCACCTTTGCAAGGTGCTTGTAATCATCCTATTTTAATCAGAGACAAGGACAAATGAGAAAGAAGAAAATCGTAAGGAAACCGCCTACGGAAGTCCATACCTACCGATGTACGAAAGAAGAGTTGAAGCAGCTCCAGACGCTTGCCAAGGAGTGTGGAATTAGTCTGAGCCGCTATGTCGTTGAGACTGGCTTGAAGCACCGTCCACGCATGAGACTCACCAAGGATGAGGTGGATGCCCTCAACTCTCTCGCCATCGCAAGGACGGATTTGATAAAAATCAGCAACGTGCTATCCAAGAAAACGGCTGAGGAAAAGGCTCGGTTCTTCAAGAATGAGAAGTTCATGCGTTGGTGGATTGATGCCGTTGCAGGACTTATCCAACATTGGTATAGCATTGAAGAGAATATCGCAACAAACGTACAGACCAAATCAAAGGAGTAATTATGATTATGCTCGCAAAGGTAGTATCGTATGGAGGCAACTCCGTAAGGTACGCATTGGAAAAGGAGAATGCAAAAACGGTCAAGGTGAACAATATGCCCGATGGTCTTGACCCCACTGCCATCTGGTACATGATGAAGCACCATTGCCAGTATCATCAGGCGGAAAGGACGGTAGGCAGAAAGTTGGAAAGGTTCATGACCACTTTTGTACTTTCCCCATCAAAGGAAGAGTCTGCCGACTTCACGATGGAAGATTGGGCGAACCTTCAAGATGAAGCCTTAGAAGTTTTGGATTCTGTTGGACTTACGCCCAACGGTTTCTCCAATGAGATAAAGACCAATTTCACCAATTCTATGAATGTGGGCGGATTGCACTCTGACTCCAAGTCAGGAACGTTACACCTTCACATTGATTGTTGTCGTGTGGACATGGAGGGTAACACCAACGATGTTCATGACATTCATCTTCGGGCAATGAAGGCTGCGGAAATCATCAATATGCGGCATGGGTGGGAACAACCGCAGGAAATTCGGAATATGCGGAAAGTGGAGCTTGCGGAGGATTGCGAACATACTCTTAAAGATATGCAACAGTTCAACATAGACAGATACTTCAATCTGTTGCGCATGAAAGGCTATGAGGTAAAGCCACGCTACGACAAGCAGCGGAAACTTGTCGGCTACACAGTCGGCAAGAATGCTTCCGTGTTCAAGGCTTCTGAGATTGGCAGGAAGTACATGGTGTCAAAGATTGAAGCCACATGGCTGAAACTGCATCCACAGCCTACACAAGTCAAGACAAAACCTGTTTCTCCATCCGTTGCTTCTACGCCTCGCCCAGTTAGACCTGTCGTTCATACTCCAACTGCATCACAACCAAAGGCGCAACCTCAAATTGCACAAACGGCATTCACAATCAACATTGGCGATGAAGTCAAAAAGGTGTGGATTCCGAACTCAGTCAAAGATGTCTTTACTAATGAGGTTCAGGTTCCAGAGGATAATGATATAGCGACAACAGAAAATGTTGCTCATGTAGCGATGCTGTTGTTTGCAGGGTACATTGATGCAGCCACTTCCATGTCGGAGTCATGTGGTGGTGGCGGTTCTACTCCTTCTTCTGGTTGGGGTAAGAAAGACGATGAAGATGACTGGAAGTTTGCCCACCGTTGCGCACAGATGGCTCATTCCATGTGCAAGCCAAAGCCACGCAGCAGAAGTTTCCACCGATAAATCAATAACAATATGGCAATCAGAAAAAGCAAGATAAACATAGACACAGAAGAAAGATCCGACTTCGACAACATGATGAATGATGTCGAAAACGAGGTTGCGGAACAGCAAGCTGAGGATGGACTTGTAAACCGTGTTCCTGAGTTGAAGCAGTTGAGTGAGGACATTGACAAGGCTACCAACACCTTCATCAATGCCACACTTGAACTGGAGTCTGCCATTCTGCAGTATCAGCGTGCAGAAGCCAAATTAGGTGGTGCTGTGACTACTATCAGCAAAAAGGTTGATACCATCAATCAGCACATAGACAAAGTTTTGGAAAATGCTCCCACAAAATTAAAGGTGTCTGTAAATGTCAATGATGCTGACTGGCAGAAAATCCAAGAACTGTTTGCCAAAGAACGCCAATGGATGACCGCACAGATGCAGACGCATATACATGAGGTCAATTCCATGTTTGCTGATGAACGGAAGAAAGTCCGTGAACGCTACAAGGAATATGATGGCTGCTATCTCGGTCACTATGTCCAGTGGTTCTTTTGGTTCTTCTTCACGATTGGAATCTTTGTGGTTTCAGGAGGAATAGGTATAATTGTAGCACAAAATTGTGGCAAATGAAATACCAACTGAATTTATGAACATCATCATTAAATTCAGTTGGCTACTTCTGTATATTTCTGGAAATAATATTCAAAACAAATTATGATTTACAATTCCGACAACTCCGTAATTAGTGACGAAACAGAATCTTTTTTTGCAGAATAGATTTTAGTCTGATATTTTTTATCCAATTGGCATCTTTCAATAGCTAATTTCTTTTCATTATCAGCGAAAAAATAATCAGAAATACGCAACCCAATAGCAGCCCTATCTATGTCTATCACATCATTCGGAGTCTGACTTTTCCCGTTGACAGCCATATCTGCATTCAACGATGAACGAATATTCATTGATGGAATTTTTTCAAACCCATGTGTTTCTAATTCGCAAATTAATTTCTGAGCTAATCTTTTATCAAGTCTTTTATCACATAGTAGTTTTAATAACAAATCCACTTTATTAGGAATATTTATTTTACCACATTGCACACCTCGAACATTAACCACTCCTTTTCGGCATAGCTCTTTAAGACCTTCTATATATGCTCTGGTCTGTATTTTACATAGATAATCCAATGCTAAAGATTTATCTGGTTTACTAAGTTCTTGACCAGCTTTTTTCATGTCTTCTCTTAACCCATTTACATCTTTGAACAGTTCTTGATTATAAAAATGATTCTCTTTGTTGAACTTATGACCATTTGCATAAATGTCAAGTATTTCAATGTCTGCATAGTAGGCTTTATGAAAATACATGGATTGTATTAGTTTAACGTTCCCCTGTCTTAGCAACATCATTATCTCCGTTGCTGCGATTTCTTCATATCCATAAAATGTAGTTCCTTTTGCAATCTCGCTGAAGAAATGATGTTGTTGCGCTATTTGTTTTGAATACTCTATACTTTCGTTGCCGTCTTCGCCCATATTGGAACGTCCTAGTGTTTCGTATAGGTGTTCAAGTGGCATAGGACAAGAAAGGATTCTATTGTTTACTTTTTCTATGATAATACTACGTAGCTGTCCCCACAAAGATGTAGGGACAGCATTATACATATTACTTACAGCAAATTGGTCAAGATATAATATTTTCTTTCTTTTCATTGTCTATTTATGTTTATGTAAGAGAAACTTCTCCATCTTTAACCTTGTCTATAGTAGCTTTTCTATGGTAACCATTCTTTGTGAATTCGTTAATCCATATCAGTCTCCTTGTGCCATCACCATAAGGTTGCAATCTGAAATGACCACTAACCTTAAAAGATTCATCATTACATATTTCAGTGTACCACTTACTGTCAAATCGATAGTAATCAAGTCCTGGTTCTGTGACATTCTGATTTTTCTTTTTCTTCTTAACCTCTTTTCTAACAGTGGTTGAAACTTTACCTAATTGTACTTCTGCCCATTGTCTTAAACACAAATAATCTAAGACCATATCTATGTAATCTCTGATATTTGCTTCCATACAACCATCAATAAGAGGTAAAACCATACAGTCTAACTGATGTCCATTTCCCTTAATTCTATCCTTTGGTGACACACAAATGTAATATGTAGGTATCGACAAATACTTATCGATGTTGTCTTGGAATATCCATAAAGTAAGACAGCCATTCTTTATGCTATACACGACATAACACCCTTCTATAAAGTATGGGCTACGAACAATTCCATTCTCATTATCTAACTCTTGGAGAATATCAATATGAAATTGTGTAAATTTCATATAGGATTTATCCATCGTATCAATAAATGTCTTAGAGAAAACGACCAAATTACGGCAGTTTCCTTTTACTGTAGATAATTCTCTTATCGCATTCTCTCTGTCAGAATCAATTGCACTACCGATATTATTACACCAATTAAGAATGCTTTGTGGCAATTCTCTTTTATCAAGACAAAACAAGTATCTAAACAATGTAATGTCATTTATGTTTTTTATTTTCATAAACAAATACAATTTGTCAATTAACCCTTTTGATCCATCTATAGTCAGGACCTTTAGTTGTCCACTGAAATTGCCACATTGCACCGGACTTATTGCTTATCAAATAGTATTGATACATACTCGTCATCGGTTGTATTGTAAAAATGCTACTATTACCTGCTTCAAGAACTTCTTCATTAATTGAAACGCAAAGGAGGTTGTCTAAAGACTTGGTATCGTATTGCACTTGCCAAAGTCTTCCTGTAAAACTATCCAACATGATGAATGTCCACATATTTTGAGTAGCAAACATTTTGAATCTACCCTGCCATCTATCAGTTGAAGATGGATATGCTTTTGACCAGTAATTTATTGGTGCAGCAAACATGTAATCTGTTCCTTTTGTGCTAAATTGGACTTGCCAATTCTTTCCTGTAAAAGTATCAAGCATGATGAAAGTCCACATATTCTGTGTTTCATAAAGACAGAAGCGATTATCAGTTTCGCCACCATCTTCCATTGCATCACATATTTTCCAAGATTGACCGTCATCTTGCATCTGTAACACTTCTCCCGTAGCAGTATTCAAACGTAACTGGTTATGGTAGTTACGTGTTTGATACATTTTATAAGTTTGTGCAAATAGGCTGATAGGCATAAAGCACAAAAACAATAAAGCAGCAATTTTTCTCATATCGTTTCTGTTTTACGAAAAAACTAAATGGAATTTGGATTATGCAATATTACCATCTTTCCTCCATTTATTCTTTTACGACAAAGATTATGTCGGCAAGACTTTCGTATATTTTTTTATTAAATGTGAATTCAATTTTCTTTAGAGAATTTTCACTGAAGCTATCAAGGTATGTATTTACCTTAGGCTCAATTAACGAGAATGCTCTCTTCATCTTCCACGACTGATTCATGTCCGTAGAATCGACAAGAACAACAAACAGACGGTTTTCAGCACCGAACAAACGAGGACTTTGATTCTCATAAAGCCATTTCATCAGGTTTTCTGGATTATTACGAGCCTCATTTACAATCTGTTTTCTTGTAGCAGTAAGTTGAGATATAACTTCTTGATGTCCTTGATTTTCGATTTCTTCTTTTAAGAAATTATACTGTTCGGAATCAGAAAGATTTTTATCTGGTGTAATACCATATTTCTTAGCCTGACGCTTCAACCAAGTTAACTCAGTGTTGCCTAATGCTTCTTTTAACTTACCTTGCATATAAGCTCCAGGAAAATAGGTAACTTTCAAATCGATAGGGTTATTCTCAATAAAAAAGTCAACACTTTTGATTTCACCAACAGCAGACAACACACGTCTATGCTTCTTAAATATTGATTCAATAAGATAGGATGTCCAGTTGTTATACCAACTTGTTTGAACGAAATTCCAAGCATTTGTTGCAATAGCATCAGCCTTGCTGCGTAGTTCATCATAATCGCTGATTACTTTAATATATCTACGGACAAGATATTGGTCAAGAGAGTTTTCTTGATCTCCTCCCCATTCGTAGTTGTTTATCTGACGTAAACCACTTTTCAATTTTTCTTCATCCACACCCATCGTGTGATACCATTCATTGTTTCTGTCGCACAGATAAGTATCAAGCATAGTCTTGCCATTAGGTGTATTCTCCATTATTGAATACAACTCGGCAAACTGCTCGTTAATCTTTGTAGAAGTAAGCTCTATGCCATTTTTCTCAACAAATTGTTTAATCTGTTTTCCACGACATACGGCTCTAACCTTCAAGTACAACAAAGCACTTTCATTGTTGTTGAAAGCGTAAAGATTTTGTGCACGGAACTCTTTGTCCCATTTCTCAAAGTTTGTCATATTGAATATTTTTATATTTTACTTTTGTTTTATACTCCAATTTCCTTCCTTGTCCAGTTGAAAACGATTATTCAGAACTGTAAACACATCGACATTGCCTATTATAATCATATTTCGCAAAATCCATTCCATTATAGCCATCATTATAGCATTTGTGTCGGTAGTCCCCTTCTTGATCGTTTCAGTTATGAACTCCGTTATAATTCTTATAAATTGACTATCATCACAAACACGTAAGTGTACAGGTGCTGGATTCTTTCGAAAAGTCACAAGGACATCACCTTTAATCGATTTAACACGATTAAGTTGACGTGGTGGGTAGGTCTTTTGTTCTAACCATTCATAATCAACAACATTGAAATTGTTGAAAACACACGCATTGCTAACGGCTTTCCATTCTAGTCCAGAAAGAGAGTGAAATGTAAGTGAAAAATATTTATTATCTTTTAACACTCTTCGAATTTCTGAAAAAGCAGAATTTATATCATGTTCAAAAGCCTCAATATCTTTGTGACGTTGATTACTATCGGATATTACAATTTCTTGCTGATAATCAGGAACAAACTGTAGCCATGAGTTCCAAATTACACTTTGCTCAAAATATGGTACACTATCCCCATAAGGAGGGTCTGTAAAAACATAGTCCACAGAGTTGTCTGGGAGTTGCAACCTCTTTGCATCAAAGTTGGTGATTTTGAAAGTAGATTGGATAGGCTCTTTCATTAAATCACCCAATAGCGCATTCAAGAAATCTTCTTTTCCCTTTATCGCCTTCCGTATGCGATTTTCGTAATAATGTAATACATTATTCTCTATATATGTCTCACCAATATAAAAACCGGTCATCCAAGCTCCTTGAGCAAGTGCTCCTCTGCTTTTGATAGGTGGAACAAGTTTGGAACAGTTGGCTAAATTTGCTGTAAATGCAATTAAAAACAAGTCTTTATCAGATCCTGCTGCATATTTATTTATCAATGACAACAATTTCGCATGACAAGCAAGTGTCCTTTTGGTAAAAAGATCTTTTATTGTCATGTTCGGGCGAGCTGATATTCTGGAGTTTTCAATAACCGAAACCATAGGATACCAATCCGTTATTTTGTAATTGTTTTCTTTCTCACAGAACTCTTTTGCTAGCTCTTCTGGAATATCTTTAATAGACGTCTTTCTGCCATCCTTAAAAGTAAATTGCAGTGGTAAACCATCCTTATTTCTTAAAACTGATATAGGCAGATATGTTTTCTCGCCAATGGTAATATTATACCATTCGTTTATGAAAGTTGACATTTCTGCTTTGATCTTTTCCCATACCCTTTTTACTCTTGAAATATTAACATCGTTTGAGAACAAGTTATGTGCTATAAAATTGGCTATCGGATTGAGATCATTTACTATAACGTTTCTATTTTTAAGATATGCTTCACAACAGAAAACTCCATACCCTGAAAATGGATCAATAATAGTATCTCCAGGGTTTGTATATTTTTCAACCAAAGGACTTATACCAGTGGCTGGCTTTTTACCCCAATATTTATGCATAAAATATCGAGGAGCATTTTTTTCACTATTCATTTTTTCTATTGTTTAATTTTAAAAGTTTTCATGCAAGTCTGTTGGAACAAGAAGTTCTCTTGTATCTATTTTTAACAGCTTAGCAATCTTACTTAGTGTTTGTAAATCTGGCTGAGCAGAATTAGAGCACCAACGACTGATTGTTGTAACACTAACTCCAAGTTGCCCTGCTAACCATTTACCTGTTTTCTTTTGTTCTACAAGAACTACTTTTATTCTATTAAGCTCATTCATTGTAATTTTATTTAAGTTCAATGCAAAGATATATACATTTATTGTAATAAACGAGAATTTTTTGGAAATATTGTATAGTGGCATAAAAAATATGTTTTATTACTTTAATTTGCTACTATCTTACGCACGAAAAAGTAACTTTTGTGATTAACATACAACATTAGGGCTTTACTCCCGAAATGAAAGAAAAGGAAAATTATCGTTGTTTTCTGTGTTAATTTTTGTTTTCTCATGCTTTCATTTTGGGGTTTCTTGATTTTGTTGTTTCCATTTTGTTTCTTTCTCCATTTCGCTTACACAATATATATTGAATATCAGCACATTACAAACAATCAGTAAGATTTGAAGAAGACCATCATGCTTACCATCGGAGGCTGTATCGCATTCATCGCACTTTCGGAAGCTCTTCCGCTGTTCTTCCAGTAATCCTTACCCGGCATGACAATGAATCAGGAAGGATACCCTGTGTTCAAGGGATTGCAGAAACCGCTGGAGTTTATGGGCATACGTGGCCGTTTCCTCACTCTGGCAGCGGCAGCCATAGGCGTATCATTCGTAGGCTTCATCGGTTTCTCAATCGCCTTGGGAAAAATTGCAGGATTCATAGCCATGATGGTCATGGCACTGGTGGGACTGATAACAATCTACATCAAACAGCGTGGTGGACTCCACAACAAGAAGAGGGCAAGAGGTATCTATATCTACAGAAGCCTGAGAAAAGAACAGTAAATCACTTTATACAGTATGGCACACAAAAGGAAAAGAATATTTGACGGACTCTATGCGCAGCTGGAGGAGACGGACGGCAATGTCGTGCTGTTCTCGGCCAGAGGCGAGCCGTCCGTTATCTTTGAGATAACCAATCCGGTCCAGCAGCTCTGTACGGATGCGCAGCAGTACATGCTGTTTCATGACGTGCTATCCAATATCCTTCAGACTATCGGTGAGGGATATGCACTGCAGAAGCAGGATATTCTGTGCAGACAGGCATATCACCATGACGTGCCTGATGATGCGGAGTTCCTGACAAGAAGCTATTTCAGATACTTTGAGGGAAGGGAGTTCACAGAGATAAGGACTTTTCTTATCCTCACTCAGGAGGCTCAGAGAAGCCAGTTCATCCAGTATGACCCGAAGAGATGGCTCGATTTCCATTCCAAGGTATCAAAGACGGATGATATTCTGACGGAAAAGCATATCCGGCACAGAAAGCTCGGCAAGGAGGAAGTCAGCGAGTACTGCCACCGTTTCATGGCATTCCAGTTCCGGCACGGAGCGTTCTCGATGACCAACTTCAAGGCTTCAGACGAATATCTCAGGACAGGTGACCGGATTATCCGTTCCTATCCGCTGGTGGACATTGACGAGATAAACCTGCCTTCCATGGTAAAGCCGTACACGCAGATGAACATCAACGGCTACAGAATCGCAACCGACCTGCTTTCTTTTCTTACCGGCGTCCCCTACTCAGACTGTGTGGTGTTCAACCAGGTCATTCAGATACCTGGACAGAGGAAGCTGCTGCGCAAGCTTCAGGCCAAAGCGAAGCGTCACGGTTCCATGCCGGACCCGAGCAACCGTATTGCCAAGGCTGATATTGAAGAAGTGCTGGACAGGCTGGCCGTTGACAGTACCATGCTTGTGTACTGCAACTTCAACATTCTGGTGAGCTGTCCGCCTGACAAGGTTACTCCGGTAACTTCCTTTCTGGAGACCAAACTGTACGAGTGCGGCATCATGCCGTCAAGGACGGCCTACAACCAGCTGGAGCTTTTCATGGACTGTTTTCCCGGTAACGGCTATGCCTTCAACCCGGACTATGACCTGTTCCTGACACTTTCGGATGCTGCCCTGTGCTTTTTCTTCAAGGAACATCTGAAGGAGTCTGAGGATACACCGCTGACCACATACTACACTGACCGTCAGGGACTGCCTGTCTGTATCGACATTACCGGCAAGGAAGGCAAGAAGAAAATGACGGACAATGCCAACTTCTTCTGTATCGGCCCTTCCGGTTCCGGCAAGTCCTTCCACATGAACAGTGTGGTACGCCAGCTTCTGGAACAGAATACGGATGTGGTCATGGTTGATACGGGTGATTCCTACGAAGGTATATGCGGATATTACAAGGGTACATACATATCATACTCGAAGGAGAAGCCCATCTCCATGAATCCGTTCAAGGTTACTAATGAAGAATATGAACTCAATTTCGGTGAGAAGAAGAACTTCCTCAAATCACTGATATTCCTGATATTCAAGGGTAACGCATTTCCTTCCAAGATTGAGGACATGCTGATAAACCAGACTATCGTAGAATACTATGAGGCCTATTTCAATCCGTTTGAAAAGTTCAGCGACAGTGAGCGTGAGGCATTGAGGCAGAAACTGCTGGTCGCCGCCAAGATGGAGGATGACTATGAACAGTACACGCACAGCATGGAGGACATCGACAGGCAGATAAACACGGAAGAGGTTCAGGAGAAGGCTGAAAGCCGTGCCCTGCTGCTGCCTTCCGAAGTACGCCGTCTGAAGCTTATCCGACAGTGCCGTTCACTGACTGCTCTGATAAATGATGAAGCGGCCACAGAATCGGAAAAGGAACGTGCACTTAATATCATAGAAAAATATAAGAGAGAACTTTATAACAATTCCATGCTGATTAAGATAGACAGGCAGATTGACCACATGGAGGAACAGAAGCGCCGGCTGAAGGTTCAGGAGCTCTCGTTCAATTCCTATTATGAGTTTGCCCTGGAGCGCATTCCGCAGATTACACAGTTGGAGAAGATAAGTTTCAATATACATGACTTTGCAGCCATACTGAAACAGTTCTACCGTGGCGGCGAGCTGGAGATGACGCTGAACTCCGACCTGGACATTAACCTGTTTGACGAGCGTTTCATTGTGTTCGAAATAGATAAAATAAAGGATGATCCGGTGCTTTTCCCGATTGTGGTGCTGGTTATCATGGACGTGTTCCTGCAGAAGATGCGTATCAAGAAGGGACGGAAGGCTCTTATCATCGAAGAGGCATGTCTGCGACATGTAAGTCTTGTATATGATTGTTTAACATTCCATTCCACGCGCTGGA
>OHKJ01000602.1_pt1 | contig 17915 bp, 13 predicted proteins | sample 1568791 | NCBI WGS metagenome assembly OHKJ01 (sample SAMEA3879584, study PRJEB24766) | human gut metagenome | biome: human-associated habitat; feature: feces | place: USA | collected 1985/1987 | reverse complement strand
AAAAACTCCGTTTTTATTGTATTTTCAATCGTTTCTAATTGACTTTACGCATACGGGATTCCTATAAAGCGTGTTGATGAAACTCACCCTATCTATCCTATCCTGTCTGACGGGCCTCTCTACCCTGGCCCCCATGGGCTGGGCAGCCACCCATGAAATCACTACCAAGAACTTCCACATCACGCTCCTCGGCAACGGGGACGGTCCGGCGGACTGGATGGGGACCCGTGACTGGAGTGACGACCAGATAGCCGCCGTCACCACCACCCTCAATATCTGGGACGATACCTTCCGCAACACCGCTTCCCGGAAGATTGAAGCGACCATTTCCTGGGGGGCCCTTGAAGAAGGCGTCCTGGCAGGTTCTTTCTCCAATTACGTCGAATACGACGGGGAAAACTACAATGCGGCCACTTCCACGGAAGTCATCTGGAAAGAAGGGGAAGACGTCGTGATGGAGGAAGGGGAAATGGATTTCAGGCTCCAATTCAATCCCGTCTACGGTTTCAGCACAGGCAATACCACGCCCCAGAACGCCACAGACTTCATCAGCGTCCTTCTGCATGAAATCGGGCATAACGTCGGCTTCAACTCGCTGAATGATACAGGAACATACGGAGAATACTACACGATCTGGGATTCCCTGATCACGGATGCCCAGGGCAACCATCCGGGAGATGCGGGCTTCAATTACCAGACCGGCGTTTCCTACACGATTGGTTCCGGAGGCCTCACTGTTTACAATCCCTTTGTTTTCGCTCCCGGTTCCAGCATGTCCCACGTGGACGCTGCAAGCGACCCGAACGCCCTGATGCAATATTCCATCGGGGAGGGCATCCAGAGGAGAAACCCCAGCGACCAGGAAAAAGCCCTCCTTGCGGAGATGGGCTGGGTGCTCAAGGATGACCCCACCTATTATGCGTCCGTGGACGGCGCTTCCATCACGGACCAGATTGACCTGAATTTCTTCACTTCCGTTCTCGTCAACCGGAACATGACCATTGATCCGGGTGAAGGCGCTACTATCGTCCTGCCCTCCCTCAGAGGAGACAAGGCGGAATACAACGTCACCATCACTGCGGGGAAAGCGCTGACCGTCAATCTCTCCAACACCGCCATGGACTCCATCTGCGCCGGAGAGGTCATCGGCAATGACGCCAATTTCATCAAGACGGGGGCTAAAAACCTGGTGCTGGGCGGCGGCTTTTCCACCAGCGGAGCTCTGGACGTACAGCAGGGGGACTGGTGCTTTCCGGCGCTTCCAACACCATCGGGGAGCTGAAGATGAACGGAGGAACCTTCGGCGTGTCCCAGCTTGCCAGGGAGGAAGCCACAGCCAAGGTCGGAAAGCTGACCGGCACCCGGGGCTCCATCAATCTTCTCCATTCCACCCTTACTCTGACCGGAACGGACAATACCATTTCCAGCGGCCTCAAACTGGTAGGCTCCGGCACCGTCGCCCTGGCGGAAGGAAAGTCGCTTGCCTTTGACGGCAGCAACACCATTGGAGACGCCATCTACATTGACGGTACCCGGAACGGTACCCTGCACATCACCCAGGGAACGCTGGCCTTCACCAACCAGGCCCGGATGGAAATAGCTACGCTGGCCCTGGATTCCGCCGCTTCCACCCTGAACGCGGGAGCCACCCGGAACATTGTCATTCATTCCATCACGGGAGACGGTGTTCTGGCCGCCCAGGGCGGCCAAATCACCCTGGATACGGCCAATCCCCTCACGTGGAACGGAACTCTCCAGGGCACGGGCACGCTCAGCAAGAAAGGAGCCGGCGCCCTGACGCTGGGAAGCGCCGGAAACGCGGGGTTCCATCTGGATTCCACCAGCGGAGCCATCATCCTCGCTTCCGAATCCTCCGCCTACGGAGCCATGATGCTGAACGGAGGCGGCATTTCCATCTTCCATGCGTCCTCCACCACCCGTTTCTCCGGGCAGGAAGGCGCTCTAACACTGAATGACGCCACCCTGGAGATGAGCGGAACGGCCAATGTCCTGACGGAAAACGCCTCCATCACCGGCACCGGCATCCTGCGGCTGAACGCGGATTCCATGCTGGCCATCCGCAACGGCAACAAGCTGGACACGGACATCACTATTGCCGGCTCCGGCCTGCTGGCCGTCCAGGAAGGAACCTTCACCCTGTCCGGAAATGCCAGGTTTGACGGAGCGGCGGTCGCCGTGGGTCCGGAATCCGCTGCCGCCGCGCTGGACCTGGGCTCCACACGCAATTCCATGGTGGGCGGCCTGCTGGGGAAAGGCTCCGTGATCTTCAACAACGGGGAACTCGCCCTCCATGCGGAAAAATCCTCCGTTTTTTCCGGCTCCTTCCAGGGGAACGGCACAATCAACAAGGCGGGGAAAGCGGCATGGACCTACACCGGCGCGGGGTCAGACACCCTGAACCTCAACATTACGGAAGGGGAAGTGGCCCTGATCCGTGATTCAGCCAATCCCATTCTGCTCCATTCCCTGACGGTTGATGCCACCGGGACGCTTACGCTCGCCATGGCCTCCGCCGGAGCCGCCCATAATACCACGCTTCTCCTTAACGGAACAAGCCAGTTCCACCATCACGCTCGTGATTAATCCCCTGCTGGCGCAGACCAATACTCCCTTCATTTCCACGGAAGACGGAGCCACGCTGACCATTCAGGGAGACCGCAACGGGACCACCCTCAATATTGAATCCAACGTCGCCGCGCCGGAAAGGATGCTGGAACTGGTTCTCTTTGAAGGGAACATGGTGGGCAGCTACCTCAATATCAACGCTTACGGCGCGCTGGGCACCTATTATTCCGAGCTGCATGCGGAAAACCGGGACGGCCAAATCGTGCTGACAGGAACCCGCAAGGCGGACAACGCCCTGCTCGCCACGGCTGATACCTCCAATTCCGCCGCCGGGGCCGTCCTGCTCTGGAACTGCGGGGAGATCAAGGACGGAACGGAGCTGAGCTCCCTGAACCGCGCCGTTTCCAACGCCTGGAACGACGGAGATTACGCGAGGGCCAACCGCCTTCTGAGCGCCTCCGCCGGAACGGCCATTCCCGGCATCCTGGCCGCGCAAAGGTCCGGCCTGCGGAGGGAAATGACCTTCATCCGCAACCGCGCGGAAACCATGGGCCTCAATCCCGACTACATTCAGGGAGACCTTCCCCAGGTGAACGGCTGGATTGAAGCCAACGGGGGCAGGGATTCCCTGGACGGTTCCAATGAAGGCAACGGTTTCACCCTTAACTCCTGGGGAGGCACCGCCGGGCTGGACGTCAACTGCTCGGAGAATTTCACTTTGGGCGCGGCCTTCTCCGCCAACTATGGGGATTACTCCTCTGACGGGGCTGATTCCGCCTCCGGCGACCTGGACACCTACTACGTGAGCCTCTTCGGCCACTACCGCCACAGGAAATGGGGCCACTCCCTCATTCTCTCCGGAGGCTGGTCAGATGCGGATATTACCCGCAGCGTACGCCATGAACTGGGAAGCTACCAGGCCAGCTTCAGCACCACCGGCATGAGTTTCGGAGCCATGTATGAGCTCACTTATGACCTGGTTCTCAACAAACGCCGGACGGCCATCCTTCAGCCGGTCGCCAATGTCAGCGTCATGCACTCCTCCGTGGACGGCTTCAATGAAGCCGGCGCAGGCGGAGCGGGACTCCGCGTGGATGACATGGATATTACCACCGGAAGCGTGGCCGCCGGTCTGCGCCTGAAAGGCGTTCTGGGTTCCAACCTGACCGGGCGTGATATCACGGGAGAATTCCGCGTTCTGGTTTCTCAGGACTTCGGGGAGGACAAGGCACAGGCCAACGTGGCCTACCTGGCCAATCCGGGCCTTGTCCAGACCATCAGGGGAGCCAAGCTCGGCCGCACCGGCGTCCAGCTGGGCGCAGGCCTCAGCATTCCCTGCTCCGACTACGGCGCCGTTTATGTGGACGGCAATGCGGATCTCCGCTCCGGAGACACCTCCATCGGCGGAGCCCTCGGCTACCGTTACAACTTCTGATCCGGCTCAGGCCTGATTTGACAAGCGCCATGCCTGCATGTCCGGGCATGGCGTTTTCATTATCCGCGGCATCCACATCTCAAGCCGTCGTGCACGGGCTTACCACCTCCCAGGCTGTTTTTCCGGACGCAGGTGTTTCTCGTACGCCTTTGCGCCAGGCGGTTACCGTGTTACCGCCCCATCCGCAGGAATTCCTCTCTTTTTCCCCGGATTATTTTGATAAACATTGATAATGATTGTTATTTTATTTGAATTTCATGGTAACATAATTTATATTTATTAAAAATAACCTCTTCCCAAATTCATGGCTGAAAATTCAACATTCGAGGAACAGTGGACCCTTCTCAGGAAGGAAACGGGAATGGAAGACGCTCCCCTCCGGCAAAAGCTGGAACACTTCATTTTCCGGCAATATGGCCGGGTGGTTTTGGTGCATTACGTAAAAGCCTTGTCGGCCCTGGAACTCAGCCATCATTTCTACCTGCGGTTCCGCAGGCGGAGCCGTTCCGTGGCGGAACCTATTCTTTACTGGACCGTCCTTGCGGAAACAACCATCAACATGACGCTTGAAGGAGTAAAGGATGTCCAGCCGTCCATCACTCCTCCTGCACGTGCCGGTGTTGTCTCCCAGCTCGACATGTTAAAAGACTGCTACCTCCTTTATTTGAGGGACCGGCAGCATCCCTGCTGGCCTCCGGCATCCCGCAGAAGCCGCATCATTCGGGACAAATGGAATGCGCCGGAGCTGGAAGCCTCCTATTTTCCCCGGCTGTGCCTGAAAAACACGGACTGCCACTATGCCAACGTCATGAACATACTGCTGGGGGAAACGCTGCACTTCCTGACTGCCCTCCAGCAAATCAGGGACCACGGAAAAACCCTGCTGGAGCTTAAAAAAGAGCAGCACCCGGACGCTTCCCCGGACGGCGCTCCGTCTTCATCCCCTCGCAGCCCGGAACAACTTCCGTGCGGCAAGCGTTGAAGGCAGCCTGCGCTTCTTCCGCCAGAGGGAAGGAAAGGCCGCCGGAACCCTACAGAATCAGCATGCAATCCCCGTAGGAAAAAAACCTGTACCGTTCCCGGATGGCTTCCAGGTAGGCTTTCATGACCAGCTCCTTGCCGGCAAAGGCGCTGACAAGCATGAGCAGCGTGCTCTGGGGCAGGTGGAAATTCGTGATCAGGGCATCCACCACCTTGTACTTGTAGGGTGGATAAATAAAAATGTTCGTTGACCCGGAGCACTCCCTTAACGGCAGTCCTTCCGCGGTAGCCACATGCTCCAGCACGCGAACGCTGGTGGTGCCCACGGCAATCACCCTCCCGGCCTCATTAATCGCCCTCGCGGTGGCTTCAGGCAGGAAAAAATGTTCCGTGTGCATCTGGTGGTCTTCAATCCTGTCCGCCTTCACGGGACGAAACGTTCCCACGCCCACGTGCAGCGTCAGAAAATCATGGGGAACGGCCGCCAGCAGCTCCGGCGTAAAATGCAGCCCGGCCGTGGGAGCGGCAATCGCCCCTTCATGCCTGGCGTAAACAGTCTGGTAGCGCTCCTTGTCGGACGGGTCGCTCTCCCGGTTCATGTAATGGGGAAGCGCCAGGCGGCCGTACTTTTCCTCATCCACCTCCCGGTCAAACCGGATGAGGCGGTAGCCTTCCCCGTCAATGCCTTCCACGGTGCCCACCGCATCACCGATGGAGACCGTACGCCCCAGCTTCATCTTGCGCCCGGGGCGCACCATGCACTTCCACAGCAGGGGGTTGAGCACCTCTGCACGCACCACTTCAATGGCGCCGTCATTGGAAAAATACCTTGCGGGAACCACCCTGGTATCATTCAGGATGAAATGGTCCCCTTCCCGCACATATTCCGGCAGGTCGCAAAAATGCCTGTGCTCAATCAGGCCGGTATCCCGGTGGATGACCATCATCCGGGAGGCGGCGCGGTCCGGGAGGGGGCGGTCCGCTATCAACTCTTCCGGCAGCGGATAATCAAAATCAATGGTGCGCACGGCCAAGTGCATTGCCACGAATCCGCCGAAAGGTCAATACCTTTAAACCATAGGTAACACAATTATATCTTTACCCTGCTTCGGTTAATATGGTATGGAAGGATACATGAACAATTTGCTGTTAGCAAACATCTCCAACGCCACCGCCTGGGGGACCATCCTGGTGATCGTCCTCGTCATCTTCCTGGTCATCTTCTTCGCCATCATCGCCAAATTCTTCAAGACATGGTTGCGCGCGCGCCTCGCGAAAGCCCCTGTCTCCATGAGCAACATGCTGGGAATGTGGCTCCGCAAAGTGCCCTACCCCCTGGTAGTGGACACCCGCATCACGGCGGCCAAGGCCGGACTGGACATCAGCACGGATGAACTGGAAGCCCACTTCCTGGCCGGCGGCGACATCGTGGACTGCGTCCTCGCCCTGATTGCTGCGGAAAAAGCCGGCATCCCGCTGAGCTATGACCGTGCCTGCGCCATTGACCTGGCCGTGAAAGGCACGTCCAAGACCGTGCTGGAAGCCGTGCGAACCTCCATCAACCCCCGCGTCATCGACTGCCCGAACCCCAGCTCCGGCCAGACGCGCCTGACGGCGGTGGCCCGTGACGGCATTGCCGTGGCAGTGCGTGCCCGCGTGACGGTGCGCACCAACCTGGACCTTTTCGTAGGCGGCGCCACGGAAGAAACGGTGGTCGCCCGCGTCGGGGAAGGCATCGTCTCCGCCGTAGGCTCCGCGCCCTCCTACAAGGATGTTCTGGAAAAACCGGAGGTAATCTCCCGCACCGTGAGCGACAAGGGCGTGGACGCCGCCACGGCGTTTGAAGTGCTTTCCATTGACATTGCAGACGTGGACGTGGCCGGCAACGTGGGCGCGCGCCTCCAGGCCGAACAGGCGGAAGCGGACAAGCAGATTGCCCAGGCCAAGGCGGAAGTCCGCCGCGCCGCCGCCGTAGCCACGGAACAGGAAATGGCCGCCAAAACGCAGGAAATGCGCGCCAAGGTGGTGGAAGCGGAAGCCCAGATTCCCATGGCCATGGCGGAAGCCTTCCGCAACGGCAACCTGGGAGTGCTGGATTATGCCCGCTACCAGAACGTAGTGGCCGATACCAAGATGAGGGATTCCATTGCCAAGCCGGATGCTTCCCCCTCTTCCATTAAATAAATTCTCAGGCCACCGGAGAGACCGGATTTTCTCTCCGGTGGCCCTTCCTCCTTTATGGATTCACTGGCATACATGCTCGCCTCCGGCGGCGATGACGACAGCCTGAAGCTCTGGTTCTGGCTGATCGTGGGGGCGATCTTTCTCATCAAGAAAGTAATTGAGTTTTTGAAACCAAAAGAAAAAGATGAGGAAACGCCCGTCCTGGACACGGAAGACCATCATGAAAAACGCGTGAAGGAAGTCATTGCGGAAATGCGCCGGACCAATCCGCAGCCGCGGCAGCCACAGCCGGCACGGCCACAGGCTCCGGCGCGCGCCGCGCCCCTCCGCCCCACCCGTGGAGCTTCCCACTCCCGCCGTGGCCCGCAAGCGCCGTCCTGAACCGGAACCCAAGCCGGAGTGGACGGCGGAAACCGCCCAGCAAACCGCCCAGAACGTGCTGGAACGCTACGTAAAGGCCACGGAAGAAGCCCGGCAGTCCATGCGTTCCCTGTCTGACGCGGAACAGGCCGCCCTGCATCGTTTGCAGGAAAGGGAAATGAAGGAAAGCCGGCCTGAACCGCTTCCCACGGTCGCCGCGTCCGAACCTCTTTCCCTGAAAAACTCCCTGCGCCGTTCCCAATCCTTGAAAACGGCCATTCTTTATCAGGAAATCCTGGGCAAGCCCAGAGCGCTCCGGGGCATTTCCTTCAGCGGGGAATAATAGAGGGGAGGAGGGGGTTTCTCCCTCCGTCCATTCAAAAACCGGTTTTTCCTGGATTTGAAGGAAAGTTTTCAGAATATTTTTTATCGGGAAGGTTGTATGAAGGCCGGGAAACCGGACAAGTCCGGCTGGATGGAAAGCTCATCTTGAAGCCCGCAGGGCGGGTAAATCTGGAAGATGGATGAATCAACCTTTCATTCCCAGTCGGAGGCGCTCGTCCATGCCGCGGCAACTCCTGCCTTTTTCTTCATTCCCCCTTGCCTGGAAAGGAAAGGGGAGGTACCCTTCACCCGCAATGACAGATTCACCTTTGCAGATAGCCGGACGCCAATTCACCTCCCGCCTGATGGTGGGAACGGGAAAGTTTTCTTCCAATGAGAGCATGAAAGAAGCTCTGGAAGCTTCCGGCTCCCAAATTGTGACGGTGGCTCTGCGCCGGGCGGACCTGACGGGCTCCCATGACCCCGCCGCCAATATTCTGGATTTCATCAACCCTGAAAAATACCTTATTCTCCCGAACACCAGCGGAGCGACAACGGCGGAAGAAGCCGTGCGACTGGCGCGACTGGCGGCGGCAGCCGGACTCCCCAACTGGATCAAGCTGGAAATCCATCCGGACGCCCAGTATTTGATGCCGGACCCCATTGAAACGCTGAAAGCGGCGGAAATCCTGGTCAGGGAAGGCTTCACGGTGCTTCCCTACATCAATGCGGACCCCGTGCTGGCCAAACGCCTCCAGGAAGCCGGAGCGGCAGCCGTCATGCCTCTGGGCGCTCCCATAGGCACCAACAAGGGCGTGCTGACCAGGGAGCTGATCAACATCATCATTGAACAGGCCGTCGTGCCCGTAGTGGTGGACGCCGGGCTGGGAGCCCCCAGCCATGCGGCGGAAGCCCTGGAGATGGGGGCGGACGCCGTGCTCGTCAATACGGCCATCGCCGCCGCCGGAGACCCCGCCTCCATGGCGGAAGCGTTCGCGCTGGCCTGCCGCGCCGGGCGCATGGCCCATCTGGCCGGCCTTCCCGCCGTTTCCGTCCGGGCTGCCGCCACCAGCCCCCTCACTTCCTTCCTGCATTAAAAGTGCAACGGGAGGGAAAGCGTTTCTTTCCTAACCCCCACAGCCTAGGAAGCCTTGGAAGCCCCCTTCGCCAGCTTTTTGCGAATGAAAAATTCCAGAATGAAACAGGCGGCCACAAACAGGAGGATCAGCGGAATCAGATAAGGCTGGCTGAAGAACATCTGGTAGAAAAAGGCTCCCAGAATAAACAGCATCAGCAGGAACCCGAGGATGATCAGCAGCGCGTTCCCCTGCGTCTCTTTCCGGAGCCGCCAATGGGCAACGAACACCGCCAGGTAGCTGATCAGGAAACAGGCCCCCGCCAGATTGGCGATGGCTACCAGGTTAAAGGCATTCGTCATCACCAGAATGCCCAGCAGAAGATAGAAAAAGCCTTCCGTGCCGCTGCCCCAGAAAGGCTGCTTGAAGATGGCTCCCAGCTGGCCGTTGCGCGCCAGTGCCCGGGAAATGTCCAGCATGCTGAACATGGTGGCGTTAATGGCTGACGCCGTGGCAATGAGCGCCGCCACGGATACGGCCATGAAGCCCCACACGCCCAGCACGGGATAGGCGGCCTGCGCCACGGCGGTTTCCGTGTGGCTTTCCAGGGAAGTGGCGGGAACGTTGGTCAGCACTACGTAGGAAAGCACCAGGTACAGAACCAGCACGATGCCGATAGCCAGGAAAATGGCCTTGGGCAATGTTTTGGAAGGATTTTTCAGATTGCCCGCCGTATTGGCCATCATGCCGTAGCCGGCAAACGCGAAAAACGTCAGTCCCACGCTCCCCAGCAGCCCGTCCAGTCCTTTCACCGGAATGGGGTCCGCGCCCACTGGCACGGAAGAACCGAAGCTGGCAAGCATCAGAACCGTCAGAATAAGCAGCTTGAACGCCACCATCACCACCTCCGACTTCCCTACGGCCTTGGCTCCTCCCATGTTCAATGCTCCCAGCAGCAGAATGGCCACGCTGGCGAAAAGGGCGGTGGAATAGATGTTGGTTAATTCGTCCGGCAAAAACAGGCGGGACGCATAGGCCCCGAAGGACTTGGCGACCAGGGCCACGGTAATGACCAGCGTTCCCAGGTAAATCAGCGTCAGCGCGCCGGAGAGGGTCTTATGGGAAAAAGCCTCGTTGAAATAATCCATGATTCCTCCGGAACCGGGATAACGGGAACCCAGCTTGGCGTAGGTATAACCGGAAAGCAGGGCCGCGACGCCTCCCAGCAGGAAGGACCAGTACACGTTTTTGCCCGCCATCAGGGTCGCCTGACCCATGAGGGCGAAAATTCCCGCTCCTACCATGGAACCTATTCCCAATGCAATCACGCTCCACAGGGATAAATATTCTTTTGGAGCCTTCCCGTGCATAAGGGAATTAGAGAGCTTACAGGGACGGAACGTTGACCTTTCCATACGAGATGACACGTCCTGCCGGTCCGGAACGCCCCGCAGCGTCATCATGACTATTCAGGCACGGCTTTCCCCTTGAACCGTCCGCAGGCGGCATGTAGGGTACGGCTGATGATCAAAACCGCCATTTTTGATTTTGACGGAACGCTTGCGGATACCATACCCCTGTGCCGGGAAGCCTTCCGCCGCGCCGTCCGGGAACTGGACGGCAGAACGTTGACGGATGAGGAAATCGAACGCCAGTTCGGGCCGGACGACCTGGGCGTCATCCAAAGACTGCTTCCCGGAAAGCCGGAACTGCACGAAAAAGGCAGGGAACTGTTCCTCCGCTATTACCATGAGCTGCATCCGGAACTGGCGCCCACTCCCTTCCCCGGGGCGGCCGGACTGCTGCACGCCCTGCGCAGCCGCGGCATCCGTCTGGCCATGGTCACCGGCAAACGCCTGGAAAGCGCGGAGATTTCCCTTCAATTTTTCCATCTGGCCGAGTTCTTCCCCATTCTGGAAACAGGCTCCCCTGAGGGCGGCGTGAAGCCGGACCGCATCAGGCGGGCGCTGGACCGCCTGGACTCTTCCGCCGGGGAAGCCATCTACATCGGGGATTCCCCCACGGACGTGGACGCATGCCGCGCCGTTCCCATCCGCATTCTTGCCGCAGGATGGGCCGCGGAGGCGGATGTAAAGGGGCTCGAAGAACGGAAGCCTGACTACCTCCTGACCCGCTTTGAAGACCTGGACCGCTTTTTCCGGGAACATGATGGGAATGAGGGCCTTTAATATTGCAATCCCGCAGGAAATCGGACACCATTACTCACCCCGTTAACACCAATCCTTCCATGACTCCCCAGAAAGAATCCGGAAAAGAGGGCCTGAAAATCCTGCTCATGCTCGCCAGCGTCATCGTCATCACGGCCGGGCTGCAGGCGGGGAAGCCGGTGCTGCTCCCCATCGTCCTGTCCGGCTTTCTGGCGATCGTCAGTTACCCGCTGACCACTTTTTTCAAGGGCCGTCTTCGTTTTCCGCACTGGCTGGCGGTAACCTTCACGGTGATCATGGACTTCGGCATTCTTGTGGGCCTGGCCTATCTGGCCCAGTACCTGGGGCAGGACCTGGCCCGGACGGTCACGGTCAAATACCAGCCCCTGATGATGGAGAAAATCCACGAACTCCGCGCCTTCCTCATTGAACGTGACTGGAACAATCTGGCGGACCAGATGCTTCAGGAACTCCCGGACCTGCTCAACGGGCAGCGCATCGTGGCGTTCTCCACGGGGGTGATGGGGCAGCTCGCCTCCATGCTGACCTTCACCACCCTGATTCTGATCCTGATGACCTTCTTCCTGGGGGAAGCCCCCCGCTTCCGGATGAACATCAACAAACTGGGCAACAACAGCGACACGGGAATCCGCAAATTTTCCAAAGCTCTGGCCGGAGTACAGAAATACCTGATTATCAAGACCTTCATTAGCGCAGCCACCGGACTGCTGGCCTTCCTGCTTTGCTACTACATGAAGGTGGACTTCCCGCTGCTGTGGGGCATCGTGGCCTTCGCGCTCAACTTCATCCCCACCTTCGGCTCCATCATCGCGGCCATTCCCCCCACCTTGCTCGCCATGCTCCTGATCAGCCCCACCGCGGGCATCATCGTAGCCGGCGGCTACCTGGTGATCAACACGGTCCTGGGGAGTTGCCTGGAACCCATGCTGCTGGGCCGCCAATTCGGCATCGTGACAAGCATGGTCCTGCTTTCCGTCATCTTCTGGGGCTGGGTATGGGGCCCCATCGGCATGCTGCTGGCCGTCCCCATCACCATGCTGATCAAGCTCGGGCTGGAAAGCTCCAAGGATCTCGCCTGGATCGCCCAGCTCATCGACAACCCCCCTACGCCCAGATTCCCGCTCCCTCCTCTCCATTCCGGGAAAACCAACGAAAGCACAACCAAGGAATAATCCATGCATTCATTCGCATATAAAAACGGCACGCTCTACTGTGAAAACGTCAACCTCCAGGAACTGGCGGACAAGGAAGGCACCCCCCTGTACGTCTACAGCAAGCAGACCATTCTGAACCATTTCCACCGCCTCAGGGAAGCCCTGGCGCCCCTTAACGCGGAAGTGGCCTACGCCGTCAAGGCCAGCTCCAACATCGCCATCCTGAACCTCATGGCCCGCAATGGCGCGGGGTTCGACATCGTTTCCGGCGGAGAACTCTTTCGCGTCCTCAAGGCCGGGGGGGACCCTTCCAAATGCACCTATGCCGGCGTGGGAAAAACAGAGGCGGAAATCCGCTACGCCCTGGAACAGGGCATTTACTGCTTCAATGTGGAATCGGAGACGGAACTGCGCGCCATTGACGCCATCGCCGCGTCCATGGGAGTAAAGGCTCCGGTAGCCGTGCGCGTCAATCCCAATGTGGAGGCGGGAACGCACAAATACATCACCACCGGGAAGGCTGAAAACAAATTCGGCGTGGACTTTGAACTCATTGAACCTCTTTACGAGATGGCGGCCCGCGAACTTCCGAACCTCCAACTCAAGGGCCTGCAGATGCACATCGGCTCCCAGCTCACCCAGGCGAAACCCTTCCTGGAAGCCGTCAGGAAAGTGGCTCCGCTGGCCGCCGCGCTGAAAGAAAAGCACGGCATCGAATTCTTCTCCATCGGCGGCGGCATCGGCATCGTTTACCAGGATACGCTGGATTCCGGCGTCAAGGAATGGTGGAATGAAGACTGCGCCCAGCTCACGCTGAGCACTTACGCCCAGGCCGTCGTTCCCACCCTCCAGCCTCTGGGCCTGCATATCATCGTGGAACCGGGACGCCTCATCGTGGGAAATGCGGGCGCGCTCATCACTCGCTGCCTGTATGAAAAGACTGGAAAGGCCAAAACCTTTAAAATCGTGGATGCGGGCATGAACGACCTCATCCGCCCCGCCCTCTACCAGGGGTATCATGAAATCATCCCGGTCAGGGAACACCTCTCCGAATCCTGCATTACCACGGACGTCGTCGGCCCCATCTGCGAATCCGGGGACTTCCTGGCCCAGAACAGGGACATGACGGACGTGCGCCAGGGAGAACTCCTGGCCGTGCTGTCCGCCGGCGCCTACGGTTTTTCCATGTCCTCCAACTACAATTCCCGCCCCATGGCGGAAGAAGTGCTGGTGGACGGAAACCAGTGGAACGTCATCCGCAGCCGCCAGACCTGGGAAGACCTCATCCGGGGGGAATCCATTCCGGAATAACCTCCCGCGCTTCATCTTTCCCCACTTTCAAAGGGGCGTCTCACGAAGATAAAAACCGGAGGAGGGACGTCCCTTTTCCTATTATTCCATGTTGACGGAAAAAATCATTTTCCCTTTCCTCCACGCTGTCGCTTCACTTTCATCCTTCCGGCGGCAGCGCCGCCTTCAGTAATACTAATTCGGTTCCATGCCATCATTGGCCTGCCAGGGGAACATGACGGCATGGAAAATCCTTCCACCCGGTACGGGACGAGAAAAAAGATATTTTCTCGCCTCCCTGGCCGTATACTGGAAATGAAATACTACCTGCGGACAGCATGCGGCATCATCCTGGGAACAATGGCCTGTGTGCAAGGCCTGGGAGCGACGGCCCATCATGACAGCTGCATTCAGGAAGGCTGGAAAGAAGAAATTCCCCAGCCGGTTTACCCTGACAAAGACCTCGTGGATCTTTACCATAAAACATGGGAAATCACGGCCGGACGGGTAAGAAAAGGCCCTGAGGGCCTCCCCGGGTCGCCCTACATGGATGAAAACTGTTACGAAGACCAAATCTGGATTTGGGATACCTGTTTCATGGTGCTCTTTGCCAAGTATGCGCCGAACTCATTCCCCGGAGAGGGAAGCATGGACAATCTGTACAAACCCATTTGGGATAAGGAAAAAACTCCGCTTCGCATTCACCTCGTGGACAATCCTCCGTTGTTCGCATGGGTTGAAAAGGAATACTACGACTTTACCGGAAACAAAAACCGCATCCATGAAATCCTGAATCGGAAACAGTACCTTCAAAAACATTTTGACTGGTTTGCCAATGCCAAAGCGGGAGAACGTTTCGAATGCTCTCCCCAAAACATCCACCTGAACGCCATTGGTGAAGATGGTTTTACATGGACGGGGGGCGCCAGCGGAATGGACAACACGCCCAGAGGCCGGGACGCAGGCGGCTACAATAAGATTCTATGGATTGACGCCATTTCCCAGCAAGCCCTGAGCGCACGCTGCATGGCCCAATTGGAACAATCACTGGGCAATGCAGGCGCAGCCGGGAAATGGGAGGCCGTCTACCGCAAGCTGAAAGACAAAATAAACGAACTGTACTGGGATGAGCAGGACGGGTTCTACTATGATGTGGCGATAGAAAGCAGGCAGCCCTGCCGCATCAGGACAATGGCCTCCTACTGGCCGCTTTTAGCCGGAGTTGCTTCGCCGGCCCAGGCGGAAAAAATGGTAAAATACCTTCGGGACCCGCAGGAATTCGGTGGAAACTACCCGACGCCCACCCTTTCCCGCAGGGATAGGGATTACCATGACCAAACCGGGGATTACTGGCGCGGCGGCATCTGGCTGCCCACCACGTACATGACTGTCAAGGCGCTTGAAGAATACGGCTACCATGAGGAAGCCGACATGATCGCTGAAAAAATCATCCGCCAGCAGCTTGCCGCTTACCACGGCATCAAACCGCACACGATATGGGAATGTTACAGCCCCAGTGCCAACGAGCCGTCTACCGAACATGGCCGCAGGGCCCGTCCGGAATTTTGCGGCTGGTCGGCGCTGGGCCCCATTTCCCTCTTTATTGAAAACGTTCTGGGATTCCATAAGGTTTCTGCACTCCGGAATGAAATCCAGTGGAGATTGAAAAGGGAGAAAGGCAGGCACGGATTAAAAAATCTTCATTTCGGGACGACTACCACCGACATCGTTTTTGACGGCAAAAACACCGTTGACGTCACAAGCAACAACCCTTATTCCCTGGTGATTAACGGTAAAAAATACGCCATCAAGCCCGGAACCGCCTCCATCACCCTGAAATAACACACCCGGCCGGACATTCCCGGATCTCCAAAAAAATCCGTGCCACGGCCTCAGCCCTGCAGCTTTCCGGTCCACCCCGGCACCGGAGACAGGACTTCTTTATTCCCTCCAGGGCAAATCCCGTAAAGCCGCCTTGTAAACACCCGCGGAATATACTATTTACGTTAAAAATTTTCCCTCCCTTTTTTCCTCATGTTTTCCAAAAGCCTCTTTCTAGCCGCAGGCCTCCTGTCCGCGTCCGCCGCCTTCTCCCTGCCCTCCAAACCCGTACCGGGCGACCCGGCCATCATCCCCCTCCCATCCGCGCTGGACGTGGAAAAAAACAAGCCGGGATTTCTGGTCAGCAACACGCTGCCTGTTTCCAAAACGGGAGACAAAAGCTGCATTGCCTCCTTCGTGACGGGGTTCTCCAACAACCTCCGGCAAATCAAGGTAAGCCCGGCTCCTTCCGCGGCCAATGCCGTACAGATCATCCTGAAAAAAGACGCTTCCCTGTCTCCGGAATGGTACTCCATCAAGGTCTCCACGCAGGGCATCACCGTCTCATGCACGTCTCCCGCCGGAGCTTTCTATGCGGCGCAAACCCTCAAGCAGTCTCTGGAAAAGGATGCCGCCGGCCACTGGGCCCTTCCCTGCATGACCATCACGGACAGTCCGCGCTTCACGTGGCGCGGCATCATGATTGACAGCGGCCGCAATCCCCGTTCCATCGCGGAGCTGAAAACCATCATCGACCTGCTCGCCTGCTACAAGGTAAACACCATCCACTGGCACCTGACGGAAGACCAGGGCTGGCGGCTGGAAATCAAAAAATATCCCAGGCTCACCTCCATCGGCGCCACCCGCCCGGAAAGCCCCATTCCCGGCAACCGCAACAAGGGAGACGGCAAACCCTTCACCTTCTTCTACACCCAGAAGGAAGTAAAGGAGCTGGTGGACTACGCCAAACGCAGGCACGTCACCATCGTGCCGGAAATAGAAACGCCCGGCCACGCCGCGGCCGCCATCACGGCTTATCCCGAATTCGGCAACAAGGACATCCCCGGCTACAAGCCCCGGGTGGCGACGCGCTGGGGGATCCTCCCTTTCACGTTCAGCCCCACGGAACCCACCTTCAAATTCATTGACGGCATCCTAGAAGAAGTCTGCCAGCTCTTCCCGGATTCCCCCTACATCCACATAGGCGGAGACGAAGCCCCCAAACAGCAGTGGAAAAACTCCCCCCAGGCCCAGGAAGTGATGAAGAAAAACGGCCTGAAAAACGAACAAGAGCTCCAGAGCTACTTCATCCACCGCGTGGAAAAGCTGGTCAACGCGCGCGGCAAGCAAATCATCGGCTGGGATGAAATCCGGGAAGGCGGCCTTTCCAAGACGGCCACCCTGATGGTCTGGCATGATCCCGGCATTGCCCGGGAAGCCATCAAGCACGGAAACAAGGTGATCATGACTCCCTTTGAAAGCACGTACCTGATCCGGCAGGAAGGGCCGCATCCGGAAGGCCCCGAATATGAAATGGCGACTTTCTCCACCATTCCCCTGCAAAAAGTCTATAACATGAATCCCGTTCCGAAGGGGCTCACCCCGGAACAGGAAAAAAACATCCTGGGCGTGCAGGGAAGCTGCTGGAGCGAATACATGACCACACTGGCCAAATGGCAGTACATGGTATTTCCGCGCATGTTCGCCATCGCGGAGCTGGGCTGGACGCAGCCTGGCCGCAAGGACTTCACAGACTTCAAGGAACGCCTGGACAGGCACAAGCCCTTCCTGGACGCGCAGCGCGTCAACTACCGGACGGACTCCGGAGAACCGGCGCAGCCGGAGGCGAAAATGATCCGCGAATGACCATGTCCCGCAAGAGCTCTGCAACCCCTGCGCGCGCCTGAGTTCAGCCTTGCCCTCCCGAAAAAAAACACCTATCATGTCCCCGTTATGCCAATAGCCACACCAGAACAATACATTACCATGCTTGAAACGGCCAAGAAGGAAGGCTATGCCTATCCGGCCGTCAACGTGACCACGATCGAAGTGATCAACGGCGCCCTCCGCGCCTTCTCCGAAGCCAAGAGCGACGGCATCATCCAGGTTTCCATCGGCGGCGGCAAATTCGCCTCCGGCACCTCCATCGGCAGTTCCGCCCTTGGCGCCATTGTTCTGGCGGAAGCCACGCGCCGCCTGGCTGAAAAGCACAACGTGCTTGTAGCCCTGCACACGGACCACTGCCAGCCCGAACACGTGGACACCTTCCTGCGTCCCCTGATCGCCGAATCCCGCCGCCGCGTGGAACGCGGTGAAGCCCCCCTCTTCAACTCCCACATGCTGGACGCCTCCACGCTGCCCATGGCTGAAAACCTCAAGCTTTCCCGTGAACTGCTGAAGGAATGCGCCGAACTGGGCATCGTCCTTGAAATTGAAATCGGCGTCGTGGGCGGCGAAGAAGACGGCGTGGACAACTCCGGCCACCCCGCTGACAAGCTCTACACCTCTCCGGAAG
>OHKJ01000601.1_pt1 | contig 17918 bp, 24 predicted proteins | sample 1568791 | NCBI WGS metagenome assembly OHKJ01 (sample SAMEA3879584, study PRJEB24766) | human gut metagenome | biome: human-associated habitat; feature: feces | place: USA | collected 1985/1987 | reverse complement strand
GGTCGTCAGGATACAGCACGGGGCACACCCCGCCGTCTATCCCTGTTCGCCCTGGCTCTTCCGACCGATACGCCTGGAAGCGTTGTAGATTAAAATGGCAGCTCTCCGTCATCATCCGTCAGCTCTTCGAACTCCGCCCCACCAGACCCCGGTTCCGCCGGGGGCGGTGTATAGGCTCCGCCGGATTCCGCACCGCCTTCCGCGTCCCGCTTGGAGTCGCCGAAGTAGACATGATCGGCCAGTACTTCGGCGGTGCGGCGCTTGTTGCCGTCCTTATCCGTCCAGTCCCGGAGCTGTAAGCGGCCATCTACCACGGCCATGCGGCCTTTGGCGAAGTAGCGGGAGACAAATTCGGCGGAGCTGCGCCAAGCCACGATGTCGATGAAGTCCGTGGTTTTCTCCCCGGTCTGCTTGTCCTTGAAGTCCCGATCCACCGCCAGGGAAAAGTTTGCGACAGACGCCCCGCTCTGCGTCTGTCGCAGCTCGGGATCGCGGGTGAGGCGGCCCATAAGTACAATCCGGTTCAGCACACGTAGCCCTCCTTCGTAATAAAGGCCCTTAGTTCATCCGGGCTGTAATAGACCCGTACTCCGATTCTGACGCACCGGATCTTTTTAGCGTCTCTAAGCTCGTCCAATGTATCCACACTGATGTTCAGCACATCGGCAGCCTCCTTGCGCGTAAGCAGCAGCTTTTCCATTCCATTAACTTCCTTCCTCGTGATGTTGGTGCAGGAACACGTAGCGGCTGTTCGGCTCCATCTGTTGATAAAGCCAGTCCTCGGCCTGCTCCCGGCTCAAATGGTTTTGCGCGGCGGCCCACTCATAGGCGAACTCCCCAGCGGCTCTCTTGGCCTCCATACGAGCCTCCAGCTCGGCCCTGGTGTGGTTTGCCTCCACCATGTAGAGGTCGTAGCCCTTGGCCTCAACGCCGTCCAGGGTTCCGGTGTCCGTGGCGTAAAAGAGGCGTTCGCGTCCGTGCTCAATATGCCAGCCGCAGTTTGGGACGTTATGTGCCAGAGGTTCCGGTCGCACAATCGCAAGGCCGTTGTATATCATGGCGTGACTCGTTTCCCCCGGTTTATCTGGCCTAATCAAATCAATCCGCCGCTTGTCCACCCCAGCATCCAGTAGCGGCCAGACCATCCACTCGCAGCACCCCCAGCGGATGGAGGGCCGCTCTTTTGCAAGGGCCCGCACCGTCCGGGGGTTGAAATGGTCGCTGTGTATGTGCGTCAGCAGCACCAGCCGCAGGTCTTTCTTGACCCCCTCTAGGGCTTTGAAGGGCACGCCGCAGTCAACCAGGATGTGGTCGTTGATAACCACGGCGTTGCCCTTGGAGCCGGTGGAGATAATGTTATAGGTCATTGAGGTTTACCTGTTCGTCGCCAGTGTCCTCAGAAGCCCCGTTGCCATCGCCCTCCTGCGGCTCGTCCTGAACTGGCTCCGGCAGTTCGGTGGGCGGTGTCTGAATGTAGTCGCCATCCTCCGCAGCAACAGCGTCCGCCTCAAAGGCCGTCTGGAGGTCGATAGACATGACGCCCCACTTGGAAATGAGCTGCCGGAGCATGGTCTTGAAGGCCATAGCGTCGAAGTCCTTCTCCCAGAAGGTATAACCCTTCTTGGCCGCGTATCCCTTGGAGTAACGCAGGGCGTGGTTCTCCATCTTCTCCCGGCTCCAGTAGATGGTCTTTCGGAAGCCGTTCAGATACTCGAACATGGCGAGATAGCCGACGGTGGCAGAGTTCTCGCGGGCAAGCTCGTCCGGGTTGAGATTTACCTCCACCTCCTCGGTGAGAGGGTCAAAATGAACCAGTTCCCCGGCCTTGACGGCAATCACGTTCAGGTGCTTATAGTAGCCGGAACGGAGGGCCAGTTGGATGTACCCTTTATAGCCAAGCTGGAACTGTGCATCTTTGCAGCCCTTCTTGGTATTATTGAAGGGGACGAGGTAATACTGTCCCAACTGAGGAGACGGAGAAAGATTCAGGCTCTCGCCTAGCAGAGCACCGGATAGGATGGTGGCCGGGTCGCATTCCTGGAGCGCCGGGTTTGTTGCCACGGCGGAGGTGATGGAGGCCACAAATCTCTGGGCCTTCTTAGGGTCACGCAGGGTATTGTTAATCATCTTCTGATAGCCCGGCGTGGAAATCATCACTGAAAACTTGGGGCGCTGGGCCTGGGTAGCTACTGCGTTACTCATAACGGATTCCCTCCTGATTCAAAAATCCTTTTAACTTGCGAAGCTGGGGTTTTGTGGCGTGGACGGTGAAGGTGCACTTATATACCTGTTCGGCCTCAACAGGCGGATCCACAGTCGGAGGCGCGGTCGCCTCCACCTTCGCCACCGCCTCGCCTTCCCGTGCCCTCTGCTCCTCCCGGAGCGCCTGGGCCTCCTTTTCAGCCTCAATGCGGCGGTGCCGCTCCTGCACAGTGGAGATGGCCGCGGGCGCGTCCAGCGTCCGCTTGAACTCCACCATAATTTCCTCGGCGTAGTCCATGCCGGAGATTAGCTCCACGCTGCGCGCAACCCCGGACACAAAGTCCGCCAGCTGCTCCCGTAGCTTCTTGGTCGTTTTCTGTTTGGCGGAAGCCATATCCACCTTCACGCCGGATTGCTCGAACCGGATGAAGTCGATATGCTCGGCGGCGCACAGCTCTGCGAAATACTCCCGCAGGCCGTCCTCACACCGTTGCTTGATTTCACGCTCGGTGGCGTCCACCTTGCCCTTCAGCGCCGCGTCCGCCGCCCTGAAAGCATCGCTGACGCACTCCTTGTAAACGGCCTCAAACTGCTCATAGGGGCCGAGCACGGCCTTCTTGGCGGCTTTGCGCTGTTCCTCCAGCACCTGAAACTCTTTGTTCAAGTCAGCCCGGACGGCTTTCACGGCCTCCTCATTACAGACAAGGGCGAGGGCTTCCCCCACCCGCTTGTCCACGGTCTCCTTCATGGCCCGCAGCCGCTCCTCGATCACCGGGAGCTGGGCCACACGGATCAGCTCGTTCATTTCTTTCCCTCCAGTAACATTTTTCGCAAAGATGCCCAGGCATCAGTAAGAATGGGTCATAGATTTCTCCGCCGCACTCGTGGCAGTAAGCGTACGTAGGCTTCTGCTGCATATCCCGATACGGAGAAAAAGGAAGCCACCACTCCATATCAGGCAATCGCCGGAAGCGCCGCCCGCGGGCAGCCGTCCTCACCCATATAAAGGAATCCGGTTCGGCCATCCGAGAGGCGGATATGTATTGCCCCGTCCAGGGAGTTAATCTCGTCGATTGGATAGCCGATATTCTCCATCGCCCAGCGCAGCAGGGCAGAAATATTTGTGGTATTCAGCATTGACTTTTCCTCCTTCGTACCCTAAAATAAGGGCAGATAGCTTTTGTCTTGCCACCCTCCGGTCTCGCACACCGGGGAGCGGCGCTTTTTATTCGTAAATAACGGCCTCCGCCCGTGTAATAAAGTGATGAATGCCAGTGGAGCACTCGTTCCATCGGTTATCGTCGAAATCAGTCACCTCAACGGTTTCGCCTATGGCATAAACAAAGTTCGGATCAAAATTACTCCTTACTTGGTCGCCCCCAGGATTTCCGTTGATATCTGTGATACTCAATACCTTGGCCTTACTGGCGCGGCATTTTCGGCTAGTAGCGGAGGACCGGCGTGCATCTGCGGGGATTTCCAACTCCACAACAAGGCCACTTGCCTTTTTATAGCCGATATAAGAACCGGAATCTGGGCATTGCAGCGGGTAAAAAGCTGTATGAATATCCCATATCATTTGATCCATAGATGCACGGCTCAGGTTGGCACCGCACAGGTTGGCATCGCACAGGTTGGCTCGGCGCAGGTTGGCACCGCACGGGTCGGCACCGCGCAGGTCGGCACGTCTGCCGCCCTTTCCATTTAGCCAAAGGAGATGCTCCTCCAAGATCTTTTTCAAATCCATCTTATTTCCTCCTCAATGTGGGATTTCAATGACCGCCCACACATCGTCGATGCTCTCCGCGCCCTCCAGTCCGGTGATCTGGATGGTGAGCGGGCCGGTGGGCGTGGGGGACGGGGTGGTGGTTGCCGCCGGGGTTTCAATGGCTGGCTGCTCCGGCTCCTGGTTCCAGACAATTTCGATCAGTGCAACTAGCGCCAGCAGCAGAAAGAGATATGCAATGGTCACGATCAGTTGCTTCTTCATAGGCTGACCGCCACCAGAACAGCCAGCACCAGCGCCGCTCCGGCAATCACCGCCAGTTGCACACGCTGGGCCATCGCCTGCGCCTGCTGTACCCGGCGGCGGTAGGCCCGGTAGCTGTACGCCTTTGCGCGCCTGTCGCGCTCGGCCTGATGATTCATTCTGTCGTCACCTCCTTGTATGGGACGCCGACGATCTCGCAGACCTCCCGGCCTGTAAAATGAAGCACCCGTGCCATCAAGGCGAAATCCTGTAGGGGCGTCGTCTGAAACGACTTTTTCTTTCTGCGCAGATATGTAACAGGAACGATGCCCAAACGGTTGGCAACATCTATGTCATATTTCAGGTCGTTCTCAAATTTGGCTTTTTCGAGTGCCCGCATCAGCGCCTTTTCTCTGCGCTGCTGGTCTGTCATTCTCAATTTTGGCATTGAGATTCCTCCTTTTTTAAAGATACCGTTCCGCAAACGCTTGTACGGACAGTCCGGAGGCGGCGTACAGCTCGCAGAGCTGCCACAGCTCCAGCTCCGTGTAGCCAGCCGGGTCAAATTCCTTCCCGGCCAGCTCCGCCGCCATCTGGAGGCAGGCGGTAAAGAGCGGGAGATAGCCCCCTGAACCGCCTCGGCCTCCGTGGAGGCGTTCATGCTCGTCCCAGGTCATCCCGTAGTAGTCCAGGCACAGGTCATCCATAATGCGCTTATTGCTGATAAAGCGGTTTTCCAGTTCATCTTTCTTGTTCGGCATAATTTTTCCTCCTTGCCAGTTGACAGGCTCGAAGGAAAGTAGTACACTTGTTCCATCAAGCCTAGTCGGGTGGGTCGATTAGGTTTGCAGCCCTCGTCGGTGTTCCCGCACCGGCGGGGGCGTTTTTATCGCTCGAGGATCATCTTGTCACTCGCCCTTGAGTTCAGAAAACAAAATACCTGACGCTTTGCGTTCAATCTCCCTTTCAACACGAGCGCAAGCCATCCGAAAATCCTCTACTGTAGCCTCTTGCTCCTTCGCTGCTGCAATCAGTGCTTGAGCAAGGGGTTTTACTTTGGGGTATACCTGGTCAATCGGTGTGCCGATATTCATCTGTTTCACCACCTCTTTTGCGTGGAGCTTGGGGTAGCCAGACACATAATGATTTGGTATGATAGGGGCGCAAACGCGGCAGCTTCCACCTGCCACCCGCATTGAAAAGCGTAAAAATCTATGACGGCCAACACTGTCGCCAACCAGGTTGGCCTGATTTTCATACCGTTTTAGGAGTGATTACTGTGTCTGACTACCCAAAGCCCCACGTTGATGATGAGTGGACTCAGGACATCGCGGAAGATTACCGGAACGCCCGGAGCGATGAGGAGCGCCGCCGGATCCTGCTTGCGGCCGGATACGATAAGGCCCATGAATCAGAAGTCAAGCGGCTGTTCGATAAACCGTTAGAGCTTGAAAATAGAATAAAAGACGAGAAAAAGAAGGCCATGATAGAAAAACTGAAACGCCACTGGAAACCTATCGTAGGGATATTCAGCGCAGTCATTGGCATTCTCACCTTTTTCAGCCTTCTCCCTGGATCGTGGGACGGGTTTCTTTGGCTCATGGATCGTATCCGCTCCAGCTTTTGAGCTGTCCAGTTTTATCCAGCTTCTGAAAAAGAAAAACAGATGTCCCATAGCGCCGAGAAAACAGCCGAGCCTGCTGATTGCCTCGATAGCATCAAGGACGGTCAATCACTCACCCCCTCCATCTCAGTCCGTTTTATCGGACTTCGCTTGTGGTACGCTGGGATTGCTCAAACTTGAGGATTTGGCTTACTGGAACACGAAGGCTTTTGCTAATTTTTTCGACAAGAGAAATATCCATGTCCTTCTGCCGATAGCCGTTCTCGATTGAACAGTAATAGCTCTCCGATATGTGAAGTTCGTCCGCCAAACGTTTCATCGTAAATCCTTTCCCCAAACGTGCATTTCGAAGCCACTCTCGCATTTTAACACCTCCATTTCTATACACTTTGGAAAGTTCATGTTTATATTAACCCATTCTATACGGTTTGTCAAGAAATTTCTTGCCATTTTGTATAGTTCTATTTACTTTTCAAATTGTAAAGTATATAATGGCCGCGAAAGGGTGGTTTTGATGCTTAAATTGCGGGAATTGCGCAAACGAACAGGAATCACAATGAAAGACCTTGGAGAAGCTGTTGGACTTGCGGAGAGCACCATTTCCCACTATGAGACCGGAAAACGCCAACCAGATTATGAAACTCTTTTAAAACTCGGTGAATTTTTTGGCGTTTCGGTCGACTATTTGCTGACTGGAGAAGACACAAAAAAAGCGCCCACCCTTACCAAGAAGGATGAGCGAGATATTGAAAAAAAGTTAGCGGACATTTTAGCAGATCTGGAGAGCGGGCAGGACGGGCTTATGTTTTCAGGCGAATCCATTGATCCGACAACCCGCGAGCTCCTAGCAGATTCTCTCCGTAACAGTATGGAAATGGGTAAGAAACTTGCCAAGCAAAAGTATACGCCGAAAAAATACCGTAAGGAGGATTAGCGGTGGATACCAAAGTGATTGCCGAAGCGATGTGCCGTAAATACGAAACGCGCAACCCGTTCGATTTGGCGGCATCACTAGGTATTATTGTGCTCCATGAGCCTTTAGGCGAAATTTTGGGGTATTATAACCGCTGTTACCGACAGAAATTCATACATATCAACGAGGAGCTGGAGGGGTACACCGCTACATTTACCTGTGCCCATGAGGTGGCTCATGCCATCCTGCACCCGAATCTGAGTACGCCGTTTCTGAGGGCGCACACAAGGTTTTCGGTTGAAAAATTCGAGAATGAAGCCGACCGCTTTGCGCTTGATTTTCTGTATGATGACAGTGAACTTCTCCCATTTTTAGAACGCACAATTTCAGATGTCGCGGCCTATATGGGAGTTCCGCAACATCTCGCTAAATATCGCATGAGCACAATAAAAAATTTTACTCTTTTGTGAAGTTATATCTAAAATAGAAGTATAGTAGAACATTTATGGATAGAGGGATAGAATGAAAAAAGGAGTAGTCTGCATCGTTTCTTTTTGTTGTATATTGGGGATAGTCTTGATTGGGTGTGGAAGAATGCCAAAGGAGTATCGCGGAATGGAATCCGATTATGAAGTTGGGTATAGAGATGGGAAAGATGCTGGATATGTTGAAGGATATAAAGACGGGACTCAATATACTGCCAATTTTATAATTGAGTCTATGGACGAGGAATATAGGAAAGAATTTTTAGCTCAATATAGTGATGAATTAGCCGAACATGAAATCTATTATTAAATATCATTTGCTTTATGGGCGGTGGTGTTTTCAATGGAGAGAAATGATAAAAAGTTCAAGCAAAATTTCGATAAAAAATTGGAGCAGACATATAGCATTAAGAATACTGTACCATTATGTGCCGTAGTAGTGCTTGGTATCGCTTGTATAATATTATCCGCCACCTGTTTGGGAATCTGGTTTAATATGAGTGATGATGTTAAATCGTGGGAAGACAATTACCATCACGCACGCGACGAAAAAGATATGTATAAGGAGAGATACGACTCCATAAAATATGAAATAGCATTTTGGCAAGATCACGCTGTTATTGTAACAGAATATGGCGAAAAGTATCATACATATGGATGCCAGTACATAGAAGGACGCGATTTTTGGATTTATAATGTGACCGCTGCGATTGATTATGGCTACACCCCCTGCTCCGTCTGCAACCCGCCGAGGCCATAAAAAGAGCCGCCCCAGGAGAGGCGGCCTTGACAAGAGAATACAGGACGGTTTATAATAGACACAGGAAGGCGCTGCAACAAGCGGTTAGCCCTGTGTTAAGTGAATAGTTCCATTAAGAAACCGTCACCGGCCAGGGTGGCGGTTTCTGCTTTTCACAATAATCGTAACGGTGAACCGTCCGATATGTAGTGTGATCCGCATGGGCCTCACCCCCTTTCGGGAGGTGTGGCTAACCGCCTGCCGTTGTGCAGCGCCACAATCAGAATAGCATATCGTTCGACAGAAAGCAAGAGAAACCGCCCCCGGTACTCACAATACCGGAGGCGGCTCAAGGGCAGATGCTTGTGGGCTGTCTGCTCCTTCATTTTATCGGAATGGAGGGAATTTGTCAATGAAAGTTCCAAAGGCTAGGAAACTCTCGTCCGGGAAATGGTTTATACAGCTCCGCCTCGGCGGAGAGAGTATTCCGGTAACGGCCAGCACAGAAAAGGAGTGTACCCGGCAGGCTCAAGCGGTAAAAGCAGAGTATCTGGTTGGTAAGAGAGCCCAGAAGAAACCGGAGGAAACAGACTCCCCGACATTGAACGAGGCCATAGACAGCTACATATCGGCTCGGGACAATACCCTGTCCCCTCTGACTGTGCGGGGATACCGAACCATTCAAAAGCACCGGTTCAAGAGCACACTGTCCCGCAGGCTGGACGAAATACCGGAGTCCGAGTGGCAGGTCATTGTAAATCAGGAGGCCGCCTTATGCTCTCCCAAAACACTGAAAAACGCCTGGGGATTTATTCGAAGCGTCGTAGAGGACGCCACCGGGAAAAAGCTGCCGGCGATTACCCTTCCGGTTCAGATCCCAGCCGAAAAGCCATTTCTTTCACCTGATGAAATAAAAAAATTTGTCTCCGCTGTCAAGGATACGAAATATGCGGTTCCCTGCCTGTTGGCTTTATGCTCTCTCCGCGTATCAGAAATTCAAGCCTTAAAGTGGCAGAACATACCGCAGAACCCGAAATTCATCCGCGTATCCGGCGCGGTAGTCTTGAACGAGGACAACAAGTATATTGAAAAGCGCCAGAACAAAAATGTTACCTCAACCCGCAAGGTCCCCATCATGATTCCAGAGCTGGCAGCGGCGCTGGAGCGTGACCGGAAACCATCCGGCCCGGTGCTGGAGATACATCAAAACAGCCTCCGGTGCGCCATCAAAAAGATTTGCAGCGCGAATGGGCTTCCGAATGTCGGAGTCCATGGCCTCCGGCACAGCTTCGCCTCCCTGGCTTACCACCTCCAGATTCCGGATAAAATCGCAATGGAAATCGGAGGTTGGGCTGACGCCACAACCATGCATAAAATCTATACCCACATTGCCAAGTCGGACATAGCTCGCTATGAGACGGCCCTGAGTGCATTCTATCGCAGCGAAGAAAATGCTAACAAAAATGCTAATGAAGAATAAGCACCATTGTGGCACAATGGTTTTAACGATTTGTACGGGGGTTCGAATCCTTCACCCGCTGCCAAAGCTCCGAAGCCTTTAGCGATAAGGGTTTCGGAGTTTTTCTTTATTTTTCAATGGTTTGCAGGTGTTTTTGAAGTTTCATAAATGAGAGCTACGATAACAAGTCAGATACTTAAAAATACCCTTTTGAAAAAGAAAATGCTAACAAAAATGCTAACGGATTTTCAAATGACATAGATAAGAGAACACCGCCCCTTAATAGGGCGGTGCTCTTCTTGTCGGCTTTATCAATCCCGTTCTAGCCCGGGTATATTTTCAAGCCGTACTCTTACTATTAGAACTACGAAATATAATGACTTAAAGCAGGATATTGCCTAAATATACAACAACGGCCCTTTTGTGCTCAAGAGTTCTGCTGCATTTCTTTTGTGAGATCAACAAATGGTAAATTGTAGGAAGGATAAGGAGAAAAATTGGTGAGCGTAGCAATTGCCACCCGTACATATCCTAGCAACAATGCCGGGGCGTTCTGTGATAACAGGCGTTCTAGCCTTTCCCCATCAAAAGTCCCAGGTTTCCATCTGAAATCAGCTCCATATGAGACTGCTGCATAAAAGGGATACTTTTTTGTCTTTTCTCCCACTAACACTTCTATTTCTACATAGGCAGTCGAGGCATCATCGTCTACACACCTTCGTGTACTGATGCTGGCGGGCATCTCGATTCCTCCGTCCTCATTTTGAAATCCTTCGTTTACTTGAAAGACTGCCTTTCTCATCACTGGAGTCTTAAATTGAAATGCGCTCGACTGCATATGTCTTTCACCTCAGTTTTATGCACAATCTTGAAACTCCGCCTCATGATACGAGAGGTTTGCAGGGCATTGTTCCGAATAGAAGTCCCGTTTCCCGCTCCATCTCTCACTGTGCAGCGGAAAGTACTCAATCGGTTTGAGCCTAGCTATGCCCCTGTAAGGGAGAGAACACTCCCTGGAACAAGGAGAATATATGTCAGTAAATACCGATTTCTCAGGCACCACAGGACTGAGAATTACGCCTTCTTCTGTTTCTTCTATAGAAAGCATTCTGTCGATTTCCTGTAAAAAGGCATCTCTGCGGGTGGCTGCAACCGGGTCTGGAGCTTTAAGCTGCTTACGGAAACACTCGCTCTCATTCCGGTTTAGCACAATCTTTCCGCTTTCATAGAACGGCATACCATTCCCTCCTTTTCACTTCAATCGAGCAAGCTGTCACAGTACGCTTTAAGCGTTTCTGCGTCGCAAAAATCCATGTACATAGCAACTGTTTCCGTATTCCTGTTCAACTCTGCATCTTCGTACACTTTAAAGCCCCGATTCTGATACCAAGAGACCTTTTCTCTCAATGCGTCCAATGCCAAAAATCGAATAGGTATCGACGTGCTATATTTATTCGCCCATTTGGTAATATATTCTAATACAGCCGTTCCATTACCGCGATTTTGATATTTTAAATCAATCGCCAGATAGTCAACTTTAACCGCAGAATACTTGTTCTCAACAGAATCTACATTATAATCTTCATCTTCATAATCGAAAGTCGCAATACTGACCCTATAATGCCCGATTACGGCATCCTCTATACAGATCTCATAAGCATACGCCTGTTTTAATAACGACAAATAATATCCGTCTCTAATCTTTTTGTTGATGCTCCCATTTCCGCAGTTGAAGCCCTCCAGGTCAGGCTCTGCCTGAACTCTTTTAATCAAAAGTCTGTCCACTACAAACACCCGGCACTTTTTCTAAACTGGCTCTTTTCTGCTTGTTGTTTATTATCTTACAACAAAACATTCCAGTTTGTCTATTGCCTTTTAACACAAAAATAAAAAGGTGGGCTCTCCTGCTGTATCCCGCAACAAGTTTGCCCACCCAAGCACGCATATGTTTTACAATCTCACAGAACATCAGATGTGGATCTTCACCACCAGCCCCAGCCGTGCCATGGGGCGTCGCTGATGGTGTCCTCATCGTATCCCGCCGCGTAATAGTATTTATCCTTCACCTCGTCGCTTACATTCATCTGGTCGATCACATTGAGGACTTTTTTCTTTTTAGAGCCTGGTATGGTTTTCCCATTCTCGTCCTTGTCGCCCTCAATGTCCACAGTGGCCGCACGGAACAAAATGTAATCTTCCGGGGATAGGTCGCTCTGCGCAGCCGTTTTTACCCATCCGTCCAACTCATAATTGCTGATCTCGGACTTTGTGGTCTTGTCCGCATACTCATAAACGCTGTCAATGACAAACGCCTTATCGGTATCGCTCATGCTCCGGTACGTCGGGTTGTCTATGATGTTCCCCAGCATTTCAAACTGCATCTGCCCCCGCTTGGTGGCGTACTGCTCGTATTTCTCCTTGCTCAGGTCAATCCGCTCCCCGTCCACGGTGATGTAGCGTTCCGGACGCTGGGGAACCACTGAGGCATCTCCTGTCTGGTCATAAATCCTCTGTATCTCCTCGTCCACCGGCGTCACCTGCTTGTTGGAGGTATAGGCCGGATTGAGGAAATTGTTTGCCATGCGCAGCCAGAGGGGCCCGCTGCTGTCCTCCCTGCCCCATGCGTCGATGTAGGGCATCTGCTGGTAGTCCCATCCGGGTATCCTGGCGCTGGCCCGGCCAATGGCATACTGGAGATCGGTTGGCAGCCGCAGGTTCTTGTCGGTGTAGGTGGTCATGCGCGCGTCCTCGGCGGAGCGCTCAATCTGTCCGCCAAAGGTGGGGATTGGCTGCGTGAAGTAGCTGACCAGCGCGGAGGAGACCAACGCCCCCAGCTTGTTCTCCGAGAAAGAAACACTGTCAATTACATCGTTGAGGGACTGGAGCATGGACAGCTCCAGCATGGGGTCGGAGATGGACTTCAGGGCGGTGGAAATGCTCCATGGAGTCCATCAGCTCCACGCCCATGAAGAAGGGCAGGGCCTCCGGGGCCAGCCAGTCCAGCGTGACATTCCCGCCGCCGGGCAGGTTCAGCGCGTAATTCTGTACGCCCGTCAGGTCGTTGATGGCGTCCTGCCCCTCGTCGTCCCCGCCGCCGCTGGTGACAATCCCCTGGGCGAACAGGTACGCGCCCAGCGCCATGAGCCCCGAGCCGGTGAGTCCGGAGGCGATGTGGTCGATGGCCTCCGCTCCCGTCATCCTGCCGCGCTTTACCTGTATCAGATCGTAGGTCAGGGCCTTTGCCAGCCCGGCCGGGCTGTACTCCATGCCCCGCACCAGGATATTGGCCGGGGTGCGCTTGAAGGGCAGGACGGCCTCACCGGCGGGCCCTAGGGCGCGGGCGATCTGCACCACCTTATCCGATACCATATTCCGATCCTGATAGGTGGCTTTCAGCGCCTCCCGTCCCGCGTAGTCCCGCGCCCGGCTGAGAATCTGTGCGTCCACCGTGTTGTTCCGCATTTGCTCCGCCGTCACGCCGTTGGACTGGAGATAGCCGGCCAAAGCGTCGGCGTAGGTGATACGCTTGAAAATGGCGTCCTCCGCCTCCAGGGCCCAGGAGTTTATCTTGCGGCCCGCCTCCAGAGGGGCGGTTCGGAAAATACGGCGGCGGCTGTTGATTTCCGTTCGAATGTCGTCATACTTGTTCCCGGAAAGCACGTCCTGCACGTTTGCCCAATCGGCCCACGCAGCCTTATAGAGCGCGGGATTGGCCGCGAACGACTTGGTGCGTCCCAGCCTTCCGCCGCTGACCTTGGAGACCCCCGCCTCGATGGTTGCCGCCACCCGGTCCTTTGTCCAGCGCAGCGGCTGGAATCCGACGTTGCCCACGATGTTTCGGATGTGCGTCCTTGGGTTAAAGAGCATCGCCATATACCGCCAGGCGTTCCACTTATCCTTCCATTTGGCGGGCACCTGGTCAGCCACGTTCTGATAGATTTTGTCCAGCACCGCGTCCCGGCCCGCCTGGTCGGTCTGCTGGTTGAACTCCTCAATCAACGACGGGTCAATGGTGATCTCCAAATCCTTGTAGTTTTTCTGGATGGTCTTTTCCAGCTCGCTCACCACGCGCTTGGCGGCGTAGAGCTGGTCGCTGGGAGCCAGCTTGCGCAGGATGGAGGCCGCCTGTACCGCCTGCCCGGCGGTGGTCTCCATCTGCGCGTAGAGGGAAAGCAACTCCGCCGTGGCCTTCCCGTCTCCCGCGTTGGCGGCGTTGATAAGGAGCTGCTGGCCCAGGGTGGCGATGTCTTTGGACACGACGCCCTTGCGTACCTGGGCAGAAAACTCCTCCAGCGCCCTTTGATAGCCCTTCTCCTCAATCGTCCGCACCGCCCGGTCAGTGGAAGCCCGGTCGCTCCGGCGGTCATAGGACAACTCCCCGCGCAGCACCATGTTCTGAATGTCGCCCACCGCCTCGTCGGGAATAGCCTTTGCCCCCATGGCGGTGGAGGCGGTCTTGCGGATGCGGCGGCCCTGAGGGTCTGTGGTCGGCACGTCCACCGGACGGGCCGCGTTGGCCCCTTCGGGGAAGAACTCGCTCCTGGATGCTTGGAACAAAGCCCACGGGCCTGCTTTATTGGCGCCGACCGCGTTTTCAGGAAGATTCGCGCTGCCTGAACCCAGCAAGTCATAGACATCTGGCGCCGCCCCCACCGAGCTTTCCGGGCCCTGCGCCTGGGCCGGCCCGACGCCAGTCTGGTTCTCCACTGGCTGCCCCGCACCTTCCATGATGGTATCCAGCTCTTGGATGTACGCATCGTAATCCTGGAACGCCCCGGAAAACTGCGCACGGGCGTTCTCCGGGTCTGCCTTATGGTAGCCCCAAATAACCGCGTTCAGTTCATCGTATGCGGTGTCCAGTTCATCCATCGTCAAATCCAGAATACTCTTTCCTTTGAGTCTGCTTTGGAGGATAATTCCAAGGACTTGATCCGCATCTTCCCCGTAATTCAGCCGCTCTCCAATTTGATTCATAAAGCTGTTGTACTGCTGACTACCGCGCTGCTTCAAGGCGTGAACCGATTCGTGATATCCAATCACATCTGCCAGATTTTCGGGAACCGCATCTGAAATATAGATTTTTCCGCCGCTTGTAAGCGCCCATGCACTCGGGTTTTTGGATTTTATTGTAGCGTCATCTACAACAAACACATCCGGAGCATACTGCTTCGCAGAGGATAGCACTCGTCTGGCCGCCGGTGTTGGAGTTTCAATCAGGTGTCCCTTTGCCCATTCAGATGTTTCTTGGCTCTTTCCTCCATCAGTTTGTGAAGATGCTCCTTCTCCTCCGGTGTAAGTTCTCTGATCTCCGCCCCGTACATCTGCTGCATAAACTCCTTGAAGTTCGGGAGCTGCCGTTTCTCTTCCGCCATCATTCACGCCTCCTGTTCGAATATTTTGTGTGCCTCCATCATAGACCGCCCCGGACGGATTGTCAACGGCGCTGCGCTGGTAGGCGGGGGAGCCGGGCAGGAAGAGACCGCCTTTGGCCTCTTCGACCGTCGGCAAGGTAACGGCCAGCGGATTTCCGCCGGAGTACCGGGCCATGTTCTGGCCTGCCTGGATATTGGCGGTGGCTCTCCGGGCAATGTCCTTGTTGCTCCCGATAGCCCTCCGGGTGGTTCTGATGTCGGACGCCGCATTAGAAATCGCCCCCGGCAGCTCTAGGCCGCCCTGGAGCACTCCGGCGGCCACCGCGCCCATGATGGCACTCTGCGCAATCTCCTCCGGTGTGGCGTTGGGGGCGTCCGGGTCATAAATGGCCCGCTGCAAATAGGGGGTGAGGACGGTGGAAAGCGCTTCCTCGCCGCCCTCGCCTGCGATATCCAAGGCCCGGCTGACCAGGGGGCTGGCCTTGACTGCCTCGGCAATCTTCCCCACCTTACCGCCGCCCAGTCCGGGAATACCGCCCGCGATGCCCTCAATGGCGGTCTCCAGGGCCCCGGAGGCCGCGCCGAAGGCCAGAGCCTGCCCGGTGTCCGCCCCCTCCGCCTTGGCCTGGCTGGCCGCGTTGCCCGCCGCCTGGAGGCCGAACAGCGCCCGGCCCACGTTCTCCCCGCGGGAAATCGCCTGGGCGGCGTTGAGCCCCTTCCCCGCGGAGGACACGATCTTGGACGCGCCAATGCCTGGGAGCATCTGCACTACGGTCTGCCCGATGCCCGTCACGTTCTGCGCACCCTGGCTGGGATGGTACTTCTCCACCAGTTTCTGCTCCAGGTCTTGCGTTATACTATTATTTAGAAAAGCATCGGCGTTTCGCCCGGCCCACTCTGATACCGAGTTGGGAGCCATTCCACCAAGAGAACTAATCCCCTGCACTCCCTTATAGAAGCCACTGCCGATGAAGTCTGTAACCCCTTCCGCCGCCCCTAAAAGAGCCGTACCAGCCCGTCCCCATGCATATGGGCTAATGAGTTCATCTGGAGAAGAAGGCAAAATGCTGAGTCCTTCAAAAAATCCACTTTTAGCCGGGGTGGTCAAGGGGTTTGCGCTCTCTTTCGCCTTTGGGAGAGTAAGCTTCTTCCCCTTGCTCTCAGGCAGCGCGGCGGGCGGCGCGGATTTTACCATCCGCTGCTCCGGAGCACGACCCGCACCACTTCCAGAGAAACCGCCGCCCTTCTGCTGGGAAGCCAGTTGTGCATCCACTTCCTCTCCAGTCTGTTGGAGCGCCTGATGCCGAACCGCCAATGTCAGCGAAAGCGCTCGCCGTTCGGCCTCGTCCTCCTGATATGCCCGGCTTGCTTTATAGCGTTCCCATGCGTTGGCCATGTCTGTGCCTCCTGTTTACCCGATGTTGTATCCATAGGGACGCATGAGCTCCGCCAGTTCATTGAACTGCGCCTCGCTCAGCCCGCCCGCAATCTGATCCATATACCGCTCTGCGGCCTCAAAGTTCCCAGACCGCAGGTTCAGCAGCAGATTGTGCTTTACCGCATTCCACTCGCTGCCTTTTACGGTGCCAGTCTGCACCGCTGTCGAGTACCCGGGCCCCCACTCGCTTTCGCCCGCTGGATTCCTTCCAGATATCTTGTTGGAAATATCAACTGCCGCATTGATGGCCGCATCAATAGCGGCTTGGTCTATTCCGCCGGTCTCCGTTCTTTTGTCGTCGTTGATCGGCTTTCCTCCTTTTGTGCCTCCGTTCCCGCTACTTCCTCCAGAACTTCTGCGACTGGTTCCACCTCCAACGGTGTTGCCGGAGGAAAGTTGCTGCCGGTAATACTGGCTCAAATAGTTGGCGTATTCCTGGGAATATCCGGCCTGCTGTAGAAGCGCAGAACTGGGCATATTTCCAGTTTGCAGGATGTTGTCCACTTGTGCCTGTGCCAGCGCCTGCAACTCTGCCTGCTGCTGGAGGGCCGTTGGGTTGTTGTCCGTGTTGATGCCCATGTTATTGAGGTAGGAGTAATCCCCGTACTGGCCCGCCAGAATGGCGTTGTTCAGTTCATTCTCCCGCCTCAGATTTTGCGCGTCCAACTCGTCCAGGAACTGCCCGTAGCTGAAATTGCGGTCGGTGTTGTACTGGTTGAGCTGGTTAAGGTATTTGTCGTAGTCGCTCTGTTCCGCCCCCTGGACAACCCCCAGGTTGCTCAAATCCATGTTGTAGTCGTTCAGATACTGGTTGTAGGCCAGTTGGTAGAGGTCGGGAATCTTGTCGGTCAACTGGGCCGCGTAGTAGTTGGACGCCTGGTTGGCGGCGGCGTTGGCATAGGAGGAGGGGATTCCGCCGGAGGCGGCGGCCGCCGCGCCCAGGGCGTCCGCCGTGGCCCGCTGGCCCTCCCTGGTGTACTGCTTGCGGTAGTTCTGGTAGAGGGGGTCGGTGGCCGGGTCGTAGGAGAAGTCTGGCCGATCCAAAAGCCCCGCGATCAAATCCTGTATGGTGTCGTCATAGCGGCTCTCATAGGTGGGGGCCGCCTCATACTCGAAGTTTCGGGGCGACATGGGGTCAAGGACAAAGCTGCCGCCATTCCCGCCCCCGGTGTATCCGCCCCAGGAGCTGCGCAGGGCGTCCGCCTGCCGGTGGGCCGCGGCCCTCGCTTCGTCGGTGGTGGCGTTCCGGTAGTCCTGCTTGGTTTTCAGGATGGACATGCCGAAATCCGGGTTCTGCTGGGCCATCGAAAGGTCGGCCTGGGAGAACTGGCCCAAAAGCCCGCTGTCCTGCGCCGACTTCCGGAACTGGTCATAGGTATATCTGCTTTTTGCCATAGGGTTCTCCTTTCTTATTGCCGCCCGCTGGTACTTTTCAATTCGCTGCCGGAATAGCTCTCCCGCACCAGGGAGTAGAGCCGCCACCCACCGGTGCCGGAAAAGCGGATGCGGAAGTGGTCGCTTCTACGGGGGATGATAGGCAGGTAGAAGCTCCGCTTCACCGTGGCGGAGAGGGTGGTCACCTCCCGCCACTCCCCGTCGCTGTCAAACTGCATTTCGATTTTGACCGACGCCCCGGCGTCCAGCTCCATGCGTACCTGGAGCTTGGCGGTGCCCTTCTTGTTGGCGTCGCCCTCGGTGAAGTCGGCAAACTCCGCCA
>OHKJ01000598.1_pt1 | contig 17937 bp, 10 predicted proteins | sample 1568791 | NCBI WGS metagenome assembly OHKJ01 (sample SAMEA3879584, study PRJEB24766) | human gut metagenome | biome: human-associated habitat; feature: feces | place: USA | collected 1985/1987 | reverse complement strand
ATCCCAGCGGCAAGTAACGCGAAGGGCATTCGGAAGATGTGCGTTTGGGTGAGTATGAAGAAAGCCGTAATGCTCATGTCAATATGATGGATCTTCGTACAGGAGATGAAGTAGCTTCATGGTTTAATACTTCTTTCGATTTGGTAAATCGTTTCGTACGTGAGGGAGGATATCGTCTCTATCCTACTAAGGTGAGTTTCGTGAATAAGGCTCGTCAAGGTGAACTGGTGAGTATGCAGCACAATTGGCGTAATTTGGGTTGGGGATACTGTCCTACCAACATTCCTCAGTGGAAAGGAAAATATAAAGTCTGTATCGCTTTGATGGATACCGGTCATAGCATTGTGAAAAAGCAGATTGCAGAGGAGGCTGATCTCTCTGCCTGGGTGCAGGGCTGTGATGGTCATTACACCACAAATATCAGTCTGGAGGGTCTTCAAAAAGGAAGTTATACGTGGCTCATTGGACTGGTTGATACTACCAAGGCATACCAACCGGGTTTGAAGATGGCAGTTGACAAGAATCTTCTTTTCGATGGATGGTGTAAAGTCGGTACGCTCGAAATCGGAAAGTGACTGGTGCACGGTGCATTCATCGCAAATCATTATACAATAAATACTAATTATTAATCTTAATATTATGAATCGGAAAACAATCGTAACTAAGGTGGCAAGCTTTGCAAAGGCTTTCTGTTTGGCAGGACTGCTATCTGTCCCCGTCTATTCTAGTGCGTCGACTGTTTCATTCGAGAAGCTAAATGGAATATATATTCTTAAAGCTGAAAATTCGACAGTGAAACAAGTGTTCGACTATATCGAGAAGCATAGCAAATATGTTTTTGTTTATGACCAATCGGTCAAAGAGCGTCTTGAATATAAGGTAAATATTGAATTGCAAGGAAAGTCAATTGACACCATCTTGGCGGAGGTGTGTCGGCTGGCTAATTTGAAGTATTACATTCAGAACCGTCAGGTAACTATCACTGTTAATTCTTCCCCAAAGCCTACTACTAAGGTAAAAAAAACAAAGCATATTTCAGGGCAGGTAGTTGATGTTACTGAACTTCCGATGATTGGTGCTACGGTTCGTGTGAAGGGTAGTGATGTGGCCACCATCACCGATCTTGATGGCAAATTTCAGATAGATGTTCATGAAGGTAGCGAACTGCTCATCAGCTATGTCGGTTATATGGATAAAATAGTACGGATAGATAGCAAGAATATGTATGCTGTCGTTATGGAAGAAGCTAGTAAGACACTTAATGAAGTGGTGGTTATCGGTTACGGTGCTGTGAAAAAGAAAGACCTCACTGGAGCGGTGGCGGCTGTGAAAGGGGAAGAGTTAGTAAACAAACGTACAGCCATGCTTTCCAATGCCTTGCAGGGATCACTTTCGGGAGTGATGGTGACACGTAATAGTTCGGCTCCCGGTTCGGGTGCCGCCTCTATCCGTGTGCGTGGTATTACTACGATGGGTGAATCGAGTCCGTTGGTGATAGTAGACGGTGTGCAAAGTTCGCTCGACTATGTGAATTCTAATGATGTAGAGAGTATTTCGGTATTGAAAGATGCTGCGGCTGCTAGTATTTATGGTTCAAAAGCTGCTGCTGGCGTTATCCTTGTTACCACTAAGCGCGGTAACGATAGTGGTAAAATCAATCTGAAGTACAATGCCGAATTTGGTTGGGAAATTCCTACCAAACAACCCGGTATGGTAGGAGTTACCCGCTACCTGGAAATGAGTAACGAATTGAAGTACAACGATAACCCTACCGGTGGCTTTTTTCAGGAATATACGGCCGATCAGACAAAGAATTGGGTAAAGTATAATGCTGTCGATCCTAATAATTATCCTATTACTGACTGGACTGATTTGATTTTGAAGTCGAGTGCTCCCCGCATGACTCACACTCTTTCCGTATCGGGTGGTAACAAAACGGTAAAGTCGGTAGCTACTCTTTCGTATGATGAGGTGGACGGGCTTTACGATGGTCGTGGATTTCAGCGTTATATGTTTCGTTCGAACAACGACTTTAATATCAACGATAAACTCAGTGCTCAAATAGACGTAAATATCCGTCATGCTAAGAGTAGTACTAAAAATTATGATCCTTTCGATACCATGCGTAAGATGCCTGCCATCTATCCCGCTACGTGGGACGATGGTCGTCTGGCTTCGGGTAAGAGTGGTTCAAATCCCTACGGACTGCTTGTGGCTGGTGGTAATTCAGTTGCTCACAGTACTCAGGTGGCTGGTAAAGGTTCGCTCACTTTCAAACCTGTCAAAGGGTTAAGTATCTCGGGTATCGTATCTCCTTTTATTAATTATCAAAAGAAAAAAGCATTTAAAAATTCGTGTGGATATACTTTAGCGGATGATCCCGAAACATTTGGCGGTTATTTTGACTCCGGTAGCACTTGGACTACCAATTCGCTTACGGAAACCCGTAAGGATGATTATCATGTCACTAGTCAGGTTATTGCTAATTACATGGGAACGTTCGGCAGTCATGATCTCACTGTGATGGCGGGTTTTGAGAACTACTATATGAAAGATGAAGAACTGACTGCAGCACGTGATAAATACGAACTTACCGGTTATCCTTATCTCAATATTGGTTCAGAAGACTTTCAGACTAATAGCGGTAAAGGTTCTGAATATACTTCAAATTCTGTTTTCGGTCGTGTTATCTATTCGTATGCTGATCGTTACTTGTTTCAGGCTAATATACGTCACGATGGTAGTTCGCGTTTTGCTAAAGGTTATCGTTGGGGTACCTTTCCTTCATTCTCGGCAGGTTGGGTAATGAGTGAAGAGAAGTTTATGAAAAGTCTTAATTGGGACTGGCTTTCATTCTTGAAGTTGCGCGGCTCATGGGGTATACTGGGTAATGAACGTATTGGTGACGATTACTTTCCTTATATAGCTCTGATGAGTTTTGGCAATTCGTTATTTTATATGGCTGACGGAAGTGTTGTTTCTGATAAAACAGCTCGTCCCGCTATATTGGCTGTAGAAGATATTACTTGGGAAACCACTACTAGCACAGACTTTGGTTTGGATGCAAATTTCTTCAATAATCGTTTGCAGTTCCACTTTGACTATTATTGGAAACAAACTAAGGATATGTTACTGAAAATTGAGATCCCCTACTTCATGGGATACAATAACCCTAATACAAATGCGGGTAAAATGTCTACTCATGGTTATGATATTGAACTGGCATGGAATGATCGGATAGGCGACCTCCAATATGGAGTGAATGTAAATTTCTCGGATTTCCTTTCAAAGATTGATTATATGAATGATGGTGAGCAAATCAGCAATGGTAAAATTAAGCGCGCCGGCGTTCTTTTCAATGAATATTATGGTTATGTATGTGATGGCATTTATCAGACCCAGGAGGAAGTGAATAACTCAGCCCGTACGAGTACAACCGTTACGGTAGGTGATTTGAAGTATCGAGACATCAGCGGTCCGGATGGCGTACCTGATGGTATAATCAGTCCTGAGTATGACCGTGTACCTTTAGGTAATTCGTTGCCCCGTTTCCAATATGGTGGCACATTCAATGCTTCTTACAAAGGCATTGACTTCAGTATTGCTTTTCAAGGCATCGGCAAGCAAAATTCATATCTTTCTACTGCCATGGTGCAGCCACTACGTGATAATTATGGGAGCGTTCCGTCTATTATCGAAGGTAAATATTGGAGTCCTTTTAATACAGCAGAAGAGAATTTGTCAGCTAGGTATCCCCGTCTTTCGAATGTATCGAAAAGTAATAACTATGCTACGTCTAACTTTTGGATGTTTAACGGCTCATATTTCCGTTTGAAGAATCTCACATTGGGTTATACTCTTCCTGAAACATGGACACAAAAAGCGGGTATAGACCGTGTCCGCTTTTATATAAGTGGTAGTGATCTTTTCTGTTTGAGTAATTTCCCTGATGGGTGGGACCCTGAAATGGGTGCCTCATCTTATCCGATTACAACTTCTTTAGTAATGGGTTTGCAAGTTAACTTTTAAATAAATTAGGAGTAGAATATGAAAACAAGAATATTATTATTAGCTGGAATGTGTTTGGGGCTCGCAGCCTGTGAGAGCATGGATCTGGTTCCTAAATCGCAAGGTAATACCGAGTCATGGTATACAACCGAAACAGAATTGCGCTTGGCATCTAATGAATTTTACATTTTGGGTTATTGGCAAGAACCTCTTAATTCGTCCGAACAATGGTCAGATAACACTACCTATCGTCAAACGAACCGTAATCCGGGAAGTGGTGGAACTATACTTGATGGAACTATGAATGGCCAGCAGTATGAAGTATATGCTTTGTGGCAACAATCATTTAAATTGATTGCTCGTGCCAACACAATGCTTGAAAATATTCATAAGGCGAAGGATAATGTAACACAGGAAGTTTACGACCGCTATGCTGGTGAAGCGTATTTTTGCCGTGCTTGTAAATACGCGGATTTGATTTTTTTCTATGGTGATGTGCCTTATCAGGAAGAGACTATCACTATTTCTGAAGCTTTGCAGCGTGGTCGTAGACCTAAAGCGGAAGTAATTCCTTTGGTATATGCTGATTTCGATAAAGCTGTTGCTAGACTGCCCGAAAGCTATGGACAGGACGAAAATATTCATGCCACTAAAGGTGCGGCACTAGCTATGAAAGCACGTTTTGCCCTTTATATGGGGGATTATGAAATAGCTGCTAAAGCTGCTAAAGACTGTATGGATCTTGAACTTTATTCATTGGAGCCCGACTATGCCAAACTTTTCAGGCAGAGTACCAAATTAAATGATGAAAAGGTATTTGTAATACCACGCTCTATTGAAAACAGTGTGATACTTGACTCTTGGATTGTGAAAAACGCTCTTCCTCGTAATGCTGGGGGATATGGATCGTATAATCCTTCATGGGATCTTTTCGCTGCATACCTCTGTACTGACGGACTTCCTATTGACGAATCTCCATTGTTTGATCCGCACAACCCATTTAAGAATCGAGACCCACGTTGTATAATGACTATTGTTGAGTTCAACACTGAACATTGTGGTTTTGAATATGACCCTAGTCCTGCAGCTAAAACCGTGATGAATTATACTACAGGTAAGAAACAAAGCAATCAAGATACTCGTATCGTGAATCAATATAGCTCATATACGGGTTTGCTGTGGAAGAAAGGCATTGATGCTAGTTGGACAGTAGACCAAAAGGTAGAGCAAGACTACATTATAATGCGTTATGCTGATGTACTGTTGATTTATGCTGAGGCTATGATAGAACTGAACCGGATTGATGACAGTGTGTTGAAAGCTATTAATATGGTACGTGCTCGTGCTTATGGAGTGAATGTAACAGCGACTGATAGCTATCCAGCCGTGACTACTACCGACCAGACTGAACTACGACGCGCTTTGCGTATAGAACGTCGCATGGAGTTTGCTATGGAAAATCAACGTTTGCAGGATTTGATGCGTTGGAAGTTGGCAGAAAAAGCACTGAACGGTTACAACTATATTATGCTTATCGATCCGACGGAGTTATTGAATAATATTGTGAATAAGAATCTTTGGTTTTGGGGAAAGACTCCGCAAATTGACGAAGATGGTCTGGCTGACTTTTCGGCTCTCTTCAATGCCGGTTATTGTTCGCAGGGTGCTAAACGTATCTTCCCCGAACGTGAATATTTGTGGCCACTACCTACACATGATGTGGAGTTGTGTCCCAACTTGTTACCTAATAATCCGGGTTATTAATCCTATAAATTATTACGAATATGAAAACAATGCATTTATATAGAAATCTTGGCGTGGTGGCTGTGGGAATGATGAGCATGCTTGCTACCTCGTGCGAAGAGGATATAGACAATACTGTCTCACGCAATCAGTCGGAGATTGAACTGGCTCCTTCGGGTGAATTTATTAAGCTCGATGAGAGCAAACCCAACGAAACAGCGGTCACCCTGAAGTGGAGTACCGCTCACGATTTTGGTGAGGATTATATCACGACTTACAAATACGAGATGCAGCTCATCGGTAGTGAGGCTACGAATATCAAGGAGTTTGATGACGATGGAGAATTCTTTCGCTCGTACACCAACGAGGAGATGCAGAAAATACTGGTCGACCATTTCGGACTTACCACCAGTACCATTGGCGAAGTACTGTTTACTGTAACAGCCAACTTTGAGGGTCCCCGTCTGATAGTGCCTGATATTGCTACGACTACGTTAAAGATAAAAACGTATGGTCCTAAGCAGTACAAAGCCGATAATCTCTATGTGGGAGGTTCCGCTGTAGGCGAAGATAATATCAAGTTGACGTTGAAAGACGAGATAAACAAGATTTATAGTTACGAAGGCGCTTTGGTAGCCGGTAAGATAAACTTCCCTGTTGATTATGCCGATGAGTTGAATGCCATTGGACCGGAAACTGCCGATGCTCCTATAACTAAAGGTGAAATGACAGGTGTTATATCCGACCGCGCCGAAGCCAATTCGTGGGTGATTCCGTCAGCGGCTACTTATCGCATCACTGTGAATATGAGCAAGCAGACTGTGAAGATAGTAGAAGCCGGTGCGGTAGTTGAGGCTGAGCAAATGTTCTTGGCGGGTACTGCTGTAGGTGAAGAACAAATTGAGATAGCCCAAACTCTCGAAAATGATCAACTTTATGCTTGGCGCGGTGAATTGAAAGCCGGTAGCCTTTACATACCGCTTACTTTCGAGGGCGAACAATCGATGGCTATTGTGCCGGAAGTAGCAGATAACCATGATATCGAAGATGGTCAGTTGGTAACGTTCGGGCAAGCACTTATCAGCAAAGTAGACAGGCAGTATTGGACTATTCCGGCTGACGGGACTTATCGTATTGTATTGAATAAGGAGGAAAAGACCATTGCTATCTATTCGGCTGCTACTGATTTGAAACCGCTTACCGTATCGTTCAATAATACTGAGTTGAAGATAAACCCATGGAGTCAAGAGGTGAATGTATTGCATATGTATGGTGGTTTTAATAGTTTTGCTAAAGACCCTGGTACTGACGAAGAAATTGAAGAAATTAAAGATATCATAAAAAATCCTCAGTGGTACTGTCAAGTGAAGTATAACCTAATCCAGAGTCTTGCCAATCCGAAAGTCTTTGTTTATAAAGGTGATGTATTGCCTCGTGATGAATATACAGATAATTATAAGGAGACCTATAGAGGTTGGGTGAACTTCAGCACTTTACGATATGCTAATAACGGATGGTTTGTTGGATCTACAGCTGACGCTAAACGTAATGATCACAATGGATATACTAAAGTAATAGCAGGCAAGGTAGAAAAGGCTGTAACAGGTCAAGCTGATAACCGCTACGCTTACTTCCTCATCCCTGAAGGCTGTAACTATGTAGTAGTGGATATAGAGAATAACACTGTACTCTTTGATATTAAATAAATCCAAAATTGAACAGAATAAGGGGTGAAGCTTCAATCACTTCACTTCTTATTCTACCTTTTAAACAATAACAATTAACGACATATATTCTATGAACAAAATAATAAAAAACAGCATCAAGACCTTGTCGATGTGCCTGTTGGCTGCTACGGCTTTTATAGGCACTGCTTGTTCAGACGATGATGACCTTACAACCGACTACAGTTGGAACATCGAAGGTAACACTACTGTCAGCATTAAGCCTGAACGTTACAAACTGCTGCGTAATCCCATGAGTGGATGGGTGATCTACGCTGGTATCGGAAGTGGCATGATGATGAATTTCTGGGATCTCTACGACAATTTCGAGTCGTCCGAAGGCACCGTGAAAGTATCCAACTATGGCAATACTCTCTATGTACGTGGTCTTTGGAGCCATTTCAATCCTGAAAGAGGTAAATATGTATGGGATGAAACTCTACAGACCGAACCGGCGGAGCGCTTCCGCATGTTGGTGGAAGGAGCTAAAGAACGCAACTTGAAACTCGCCTTCACCTTTGTGTGTGACAGTCGCGACAAGCATGAGAATGCCTGTCCCGAGTATGTGAGAGAAGCCGGTGCCGAAGGATTCACCACTACTACCGGTAGTGTAGACGTATGGACGCCTTATCCTGACGACCCCATCTTTCAGAAAGAGTATGAAGCATTCCTCACCGCTTTCGCTGCCAAATACAATGACCCCGACGTCACTCAATTTGTAAGCGGCTTTGGCTTGGGCAAATGGGGGGAAACTCACACACTGAAATACTCTACAGGTGATGAGAGCCCTAGACAAGCTGTATTCGAATGGATTACCGATGTAATGTCTCGCCTTTTCACCAAAGTGCCTATCATGATAAACTATCACCGATGCCTGCTTTCTACCAAAGGATCTGGTGATGTTGATACCGGTATATCCGCCGATTTGGTGAAACGTGCTGTAGCCAAAGGTTTCTGCCTGCGTCACGATGCTTTTGGTATGAAGCAATATTATAAGGATTGGGAGCGTGGCATCGCTGCCGCTTATCGTGGCATTGTACCTATCACTATGGAAGGTGGTTGGGTGGAATCATCCCACGGTGGTTCTATTGCCGGCGACGGTTATAAGAATTTTGCCGAAGTGCGTCAGGGAGAATATGATGAGGCTAAGGGAAGTTATGTCAATATGATGGACTTTCGTTTTGCTACCAACGTGAATACTGGTGAAACACACTCTTGGTTTAACACTGCTTTCCACTTGGTAAAGGAGTTTATAGCCGAAGGTGGTTACCGTCTCTATCCCGACCGTTTATCTATTCCTACTACAGCCCGTAGTGGTAGCAACGTATCACTTACTCACCGTTGGTCGAATCTGGGTTGGGGGTATTGCCCTACCAATCTGCCGCAGTACGGTGACAAATACAAATTGGCCATCGCTTTGCTTGATAAAAATACAGAAAAGCCTGCCCGCATCTATATAGAAGAGAAAGCGGACATTGCTACCTGGATGAGCGGAAAGCCCAAAACCTATACTAGTAACATCAAACTCACCGATGTAGCCGCAGGTACTTACACTTGGGCAGTGGGATTGGTAGATACGACCAAAGAGAACGCTATCGGTATCTTACTCTCGGCCCGCGATGAGTATCAAACCGCTGAAGGTTGGGTAAAAGTAGGAGATATAACTATTCAATAATCATAAAAACGCTGTACTGTGATGAAAAAATTCTTATTGACATGCATAGCCGTAGCTTGTAGCCTTGTGGCTGTAGCCGAAGAACTGCTCATCGAAGCTGAAAGTTTCAGCCAGCGAGGCGGCTGGGTGCTCGACCAGCAGTTCATGGATCAAATGGGTTCGCCCTATCTCATGGCACATGGCATGGGCATCCCTGTGGCGGATGCTACGGCAGAAATCAACATTCCCCAGGCGGGCACTTACTACGTATATGCCCGTACTTACAACTGGACTTCACCTTGGACCGATGCCGAAGGTCCCGGAAAATTCCGCCTGGCTTTAGGCGGCAAATTGCTGAAAGCTACATTAGGACATACAGGTAATTCCTGGCAATGGCAATTTGCCGGAAAGACAGTATTGAAAGCAGGGACTACCACCCTTGCGCTGAAAGACCTCACCGGTTTCGACGGTCGTTGCGATGCCATTTACCTTACGACCGATGCGAACACGCAACCCGCTACCTGGGATACGGCAGAGACAGCGGCACTTCGTACCCGCTTGCGACAACAACAGACGGTGCCCGCTCATCAATACGACTTTGTGGTAGTAGGAGGGGGAATAGCCGGAATGTGTGCTGCCGCATCTGCTGCCCGATTAGGTTGTAAGGTAGCACTAGTGAATGACCGTCCTGTATTGGGCGGCAATAACTCGTCGGAGATTCGTGTACATCTCGGCGGTATCATCGAAATGGGGCCTAATCAGGGATTGGGTCGTATGATACGTGAGTTTGGCCATGAGCGTTCCGGCAATGCCCAACCGGGCGACTACTATGAAGATCAGAAGAAGGAAGACTTTATAGAGGCCGAAAAGAACATTACCCTTTATGCCTCTCAGCGTGCGGTAGCCGTGAAGATGCAAGCAGACCGCATTGCGTCAGTCACTATCCAGCATATCGAGACGGGCGAACAAACCGAACTTACCGCCCCTCTCTTTAGTGACTGCACAGGTGATGCTACCATAGGCTATTTAGCCGGTGCCGATTGGGCTATGGGACGTGAAGGCCGCGATGAATATGGCGAGAGCCTTGCTCCCGAGCAACCCGACTCATTGGTGATGGGGGCTTCTATACAATGGTATAGCAAGGATATGAAGAAGAAAACCTCATTTCCTCATTTTGAATATGGCGTGCGCTTTGACGCTGAAAACTGTGAGCCTGTAACCATGGGCGAGTGGAAATGGGAAACGGGTATGAACCGCAATCAAGTCAGCGAAGCTGAACGTGTACGCGACTATGGACTTTTGGTGATATATTCCAACTGGAGCTATCTGAAGAATCACTATAAAGACCATAAGAAGTACGCCAACCGTTCCCTCGACTGGGTGGCGTATGTTTCAGGCAAACGTGAATCACGCCGTCTCTTGGGCGACTACGTACTGTCACAGGACGATATAGACAAGAATGTGGCGCACGAGGATGCTTCGTTTACCACAACTTGGAGCATCGACCTTCACTTCCCCGACAGCGTGAACAGTGTCCGCTTTCCCGGCAATGAATTCAAGTCGGCTACGGTGCATCGTTGGATTCATCCTTATGCCGTTCCCTATCGCTGTCTCTATTCGCGCAATGTGGACAACCTCTTTATGGCAGGTCGCAATATGAGCTGCACCCATGTAGCTTTGGGTACGGTACGTGTGATGCGTACTACCGGCATGATGGGTGAAGTAGTAGGTATGGCAGCCGGACTTTGCCACAAACATCGTGTAGAGCCACGCGACATCTATCATCATCACCTGCCCGAATTGAAGCAACTTATGCAAGCGGGGCTGGGCAAACGCGATGTGCCCGATAACCAACGCTTCAACGAACCCAACAAATTGTTGGAAGTTCCGGGAGCTTACATCAAACCGTAGACAAACTATGAGCAAAAAAAATATTATCACGATATTTCTATCGGCAATATGTACCTTGCCGCTTTGGGGAGGACAACAGTATTACGCTTTTCTGAAAGGTGACACGCTACGTATAGGCAATAACTATATGGAACGCGCCATGCTGTGGAATAACGGTGCGCCTGTTACTATCAGTCTTACTGACAAGCAACACGGAAAAACCATTCCGGTACAGGGCAAACAACCCGATTTCTCGATTGTGAAAGGTATCCCTACGGACGCCACATTCACCGTGAACGAGATACCGACGAACGGCATCCACGCCAGTTATCTGCAGGCTACCGTGGCTTGCACTATCGGTTCGCTGAATATAGAGCGTCGCTATCGCATTTATGCAGACTGTCCCGCTATTGCTTGCGACACCTATCTGAAAGGGCAAGTGGAACTTTATCAGAATAAGGAGGATAACCGTTCTAACGCCGACCGCAAAAATATAGAGCACACGGCCGATATGGCTACGGGGGTGAAAACTCCCACGCTCGACAGGTTGCAACTATCCGGCAATCATTGGAGTGCCCGCACAATAGAGTTTTTCGACTACACCGATTGGAACGACAATCTGGTGGCCGGGCGTACTTGGCTTCCTTACCGTCGCAATACATATCGTGGTAATTTGCTTTTTGCTCATGACGTAGTTACGCGTCAAGGCTTCTTTTTTTTGAAAGAGGCTCCTAGCAGCAGTACCCAATTACATTATCCGGGTTCTGACTTCGTGGCGGACTTTAGCGATTTTATGGTAGTGGGGCTGGGCATTGCGTCTCATGATGTAAAGCCGGATAGCTGGACCCGCGTTTATGGATGCGTTACCGGCATCTATACCGGCAGCGAGCAAGAAGCGCTTACTGCCTTGCGCCTCTATCAGAAACAACTGCGCCATCACACCGCCGCACAGGATGAGATGATTATGCTCAATACCTGGGGCGACCGTAGCCAGGATGCCAAAATAGATGAGGCTTTCTGTCTGGCAGAACTGGATCGTGCCGCACGCATGGGCATCACCCTCTTTCAACTGGACGATGGCTGGCAGAGCGGAAAAAGCCCTAACTCGAAGACTGCCGGAGGTAGTTTTAAGGATATCTGGAAAAGTGGCGATTACTGGACGCCCAACCCCACAAAGTTCCCTCATGGGCTGAAACCTATTGTAGAGAAAGGCAAGAAATTGGGTATTCGCATCGGATTATGGTTCAATCCCAGCATACAGAATGATTTTGCCGATTGGCAAAAAGATGCGCAAGCCATTATCGGACTTTATAAGAAGTACGGCATCTGCTGTTTCAAGATAGACGGCTTGCAGATACCTACCAAGACAGCCGAACAGAATCTGCGCCGACTGTTTGATACCGTGTTGGAGCAAACCAACTATGAAGTGATTTTCAACCTCGATGCCACTGCCGGTCGTCGCGGCGGGTATCACTATATGAACGAGTACGGCAACATCTTTCTGGAAAACCGCTATACCGATTGGGGCAACTATTACCCTTATCGCACCTTGCGCAACCTCTGGATGCTGTCTCGCTATGTACCGGCGGAGAAGATGCAGATAGAGTTCCTTAATAAATGGCGCAATGTCGACAAGTATGACGCTGCCGATCCTTTTGCCCCCGCCCGTTACAGTTTCGATTACCTCTTTGCCATCACCTTGGCGGCACAGCCGTTGGCTTGGATGGAGGCTTCGAACCTGCCCGAAGAGGCTTATATTACGGCATCTCTGCTCAAGAAATACCAACCTTTGCAACTCCGGTTTCATCAAGGCGTCATACTGCCTATTGGTGAAGAACCTTCGGGACGCTCGTGGACAGGATTCCAATCGACCGTCTCCGGCACGCAAGGCTATCTTGTAGTTTACCGCGAAGATAATGAGCAAGCCAGGGGAACTATTGACACTTGGCTTCCTGAGGGTAAGAAAGTTACTTTTACCCCTGTAATGGGAAGTGGCAAAAAGTTTGCCGCAAAAGTCGGCGCACAGGGTAGAGTAAGTTTCGAGCTAAATGACAAGAACTCTTTCGCACTCTATCAATACGAAGTAAAACCATAAAAAGGCGGCTATCTGCATTCTACGCTAATAACGAGTGATGTGTTAACTTCTGATTCGCAGAGTGTTATGATGTGTGGAGAGGAGCATTAATATCTCTGCTGTTGGATGTTAATAGTTGAGTTGTCAGGTATTAATAGTTGGGCGGATAGGTATTAATAGTTGAGACAATGGGTATTAATAGCTGATAAATGGAATATTAATATAGCAATGACAAATGAAATAAAATAGGGAACTATGATAAAAAGTGTACGTTTTCTTCTTCTCCTGATAGCATTTGTCTCCATGCAGATAGTTGCATGGGGGCAGCCACAGGAAAGACTGGTTCAAGTGCAGGTCACTCCCGACCACACCAATTGGCTGTATAAACCGGGAGAAAAAGTGAAATTCAAAGTGGCTGTATTGAAATGCAATATCCCGCAGGATAATCTGGAAGTGCGCTATGAGATTTCGGAAGACATGATGAAACCTCATCAGACAGGCAAACAGCCTTTGAAGAATGAAAAGCTTGAAATTAACGCAGGGACTATGAAAAAAGAAGGGTTCCTGCGTTGCCGCGCTTTCGTCACTTGCCAAGGGCGTGAGTATGAAGGCGTGGCTACCGTCGGCTTCTCTCCTGAGAAATTGCAACCGACCACTCCGTTGCCTGCCGACTTTCTGGAATTTTGGAAAAGCACCAAAGAAGCCGCAGAAAAGTGGGCACTGGAACCAATAATGACTTTACTGCCGGAAAGGTGTACAGATAAGGTGAACGTATATCATGTCTCCTTCGCGAACAATGACTATGCGTCCCGTATGTACGGCATCCTTTGTGTTCCGAAGGCTTCCGGGAAATATCCGGCGATTCTGAAAGTGCCGGGGGCAGGTATCCGTGCCTATAACGGAGAAGCCGAACGTGCTGGAAAAGGTTTTATCATTCTGGAAATCGGTATCCACGGCATTCCGGTCAACCTGACGGGAGATGTGTATCACCGGCTTTATAACGGTGCTTTGAAGAATTACCACTCGTTCAATATGGACAATCGGGACAAGTACTATTACAAACGGGTTTATACAGGCTGTGTGAGAGCCATTGATTTCATTTACACACTTCCCGGATTCAATGGTAATCTGGCGACCTTTGGAGGAAGCCAGGGCGGTGCGCTTTCCATTGTGATTGCCGGACTCGATGATCGTGTCAAGGGATTGGTTTCTTTCTATCCTGCTTTGTGTGATATGGCGGGTTATACCCACGGTCGTGCAGGCGGTTGGCCGCATATGTTGAAGGATGAGAAGAACCGGACACCGGAAAAGATTAAAACCGTTCAGTATTTTGATGTGGTGAACTTTGCCCGACAGGTCAAAGTTCCGGGATTCTATACTTTTGGTTATAATGATATGGTCTGTCCGCCTACCACCACTTACTCCGCTTACAACGTGATTAATGCTCCGAAAGAGCTGTTTGTAGCTGAGACGACCGCTCATTATGCCTATGCCGAACAGTGGAGCGCAGCCTGGAACTGGGTAATGAATTTCCTGAAAAATAAATCGAAATAGCACGGATTACACGGATTAACACTGTTGTTTTACCTATTCTATTCTAAAAACCATGAAATCCGTATAATCCGTGCCTGAACTTATTATATACACTAATTATAACAACATACTTAAATGAAAACAGGTGAGAAATTAAGTCTATGTCTATTGTTGCTAATCGTTTTTGCTGGAAGCGTTGCGGCACAGGAGCTGATAACGAATGTATATGGTCGCAACATCCATTCGCTGAATGGTAAATGGAATGCTATCATCGACCTGTACGACCAGGGGCAACGGATGAAAATCTATGAGAACCGGCAACCGGAAGGAAATATTGATTTCTACGAATACGCGTTTGAAGGCGGGTTGCGTCTTAATGTTCCGGGAGACTGGAACTCTCAATCGCCCGAATTGAAGTATTACGAAGGCACTGTATGGTATGCTCGTCACTTTGATGCCAAACGCTTGGCAGACAAACGCCAGTTTCTTTATTTCGGTGCTGTCAGCTATCGTTGCAAGGTCTACCTGAACGGAAAAGAGATAGCAGAGCACGAAGGCGGTTTTACTCCTTTTCAAGTGGAAGTGACAGACCTGTTGAAAGACGGTGACAACTTCCTGGCGGTAGAAGTGAACAACCGCCGTACCAAAGACGCCATTCCCGCTATGGCATTCGATTGGTGGAACTATGGCGGCATCACAAGAGATGTGCTGCTGGTGAAAACTCCCCGGACATTTATAGAAGATTATTTTATCCAACTGGATAAAAATGCTCCCGACCGGATAATTGCCCGTGTGCGTCTTTCTGATAAAAAAGCAGGTGAGAAAGTAACAGTTGCCATCCCCGAACTCAAAATCAACGCGGAGCTTACCACCGATGCAGAAGGAAAGGCGGAAACCGTGTTGAATGCGAAGAAGCTGCAACGCTGGTCGCCTGAAGAACCGAAACTCTATGGCGTGACTGTATCTTCAAATACCGACCGCGTGGAAGAGCAAATAGGCTTCCGCAATATCACCGTGAAAGGAACTGATATTTACCTGAACGGGAAGCCGACATTTATGTGCTGTATCTCTTTCCACGAAGAAATCCCGCAACGTATGGGGCGTGCTTTCTCGGAAGCCGATGCAGCCATGTTGCTGAATGAAGCGAAAGCGCTTGGCGTGAACATGATTCGCCTGGCTCATTATCCTCAGAATGAGTACACGGTACGCCTGGCGGAAAAGATGGGCTTCCTTCTCTGGCAGGAGATTCCCATTTGGCAAGGCATTGACTTTACAGACGATGATACCCGTAAGAAAGCGCAGAGGATGCTTTCTGAAATGATTAAGCGCGATCAAAACCGCTGCGCAGTAGGTTATTGGGGGGTTGCCAATGAAACACAGCCTTCCAAAGAACGGAATGAATTCCTTACTTCCTTGCTCGAAACGGGAAAGCAGCTGGACACTACCCGCCTGTATGTTGCCGCTTTCGACCTTGTGCACTTCAATAGCGAAAAACAGCGTTTTGTAATGGAAGATTCTTTTACTTCCCAACTGGACGTCGTAGCTATCAATAAATATATGGGCTGGTATCATCCGTGGCCTGTAGAGCCGAAAGACGCCATATGGGAAGTAGTGACGGACAAACCGTTGATTATCTCGGAATTTGGCGGCGAAGCATTGTACGGTCAGTCCGGTGATGAGAATGTGGTCAGCTCCTGGAGTGAGGAATATCAGGCACGTCTGTATAGGGATAATATCCGTATGTTCGACAATATCCCGAACCTGCGTGGTGTATCTCCCTGGATTCTGTTCGACTTCCGTTCGCCGTTCCGTTTCCACCCCACCAATCAGGATGGCTGGAACCGCAAAGGACTCATATCCGACCAGGGTATGCGTAAGAAAGCGTGGTATCTGATGAGAGATTATTACATGAAAAAGAGAAATAACCGATAAGTTTAGCTATATTTGAATGTGATGAAGCAATATAAGATTGTAGTGATTTGTATGTGCATACTGCTCCTTCTTGCCGGAGGAGTGTATGCGCAGCAAAAAACGGTCAGGATACTTGCTATCGGCAACAGTTTCTCCCAGGATGCCGTGGAGCAATATCTGCATGAACTTGCCGAAGCCGAAGGCATTTCAACCATAATCGGCAATATGTTTATCGGCGGTTGTTCTCTAGAACGTCATGTGAAAAATGCCCGTGACAATGCTCCTGCCTATGCCTACCGGAAAATCGGTACGGATGGAAAGAAACGGGAAAAGGGCAAGATGTCTTTGGAAACGGTGTTGGCAGATGAAGACTGGGATTACGTCAGCCTGCAACAGGCAAGTCCTTTTTCGGGAATGTACGAGACGTATGAAGCCTCTTTGCCGGAACTTATAGAATATGTAAAAGCACGCCTTCCAAAGAAAACAAAGCTGATGCTGCACCAAACCTGGGCATATGCGTCTACTTCCAAGCATAGTGGATTTAAAAACTACAACTGCAATCAACTGACCATGTATCAGGCCATTGCCGATGCAGTGAAGAAGGCGGCTAAGGTGAATAAGATAAAGATTGTCATCCCTTCGGGCACTGCTATACAGAATGCCCGTACTTCTTTTATCGGCGACCATCTGAACAGGGACGGCTATCATCTGGATGTGAAGGTTGGACGTTATACCGCTGCCTGCACCTGGTTCGAACGAATCTTCAAACACAATGTAGTCGGGAATCCTTATGCTCCGGAAGGGCTGGATGAGGCGCGGAAAGCTGTTGCCCAGAAAGCTGCCCATGCAGCAGTAAAGCATCCGTATAAAGTGACTGACCTGTTTATTACTAACTAACCGACGAAAATACAAATGAGAAAAAAAGCATTAGTTTACGGAATCTGTTTGCTGGGTACGGTATGTACCCTTTCAGCAAAGGATAAAAAAGGGGGTGCATTATATAAAGACGCAAAGGCTCCGATTGAGAAACGCGTAGACGACTTGTTATCCCGCATGACTCTGGAAGAGAAAGTGATGCAGTTGAACCAATATACCTTGGGACGGAACAACAACGTGAATAATGTAGGCGAAGAGGTAAAGAAAGTGCCGGCGGAAATCGGTTCTCTGATTTACTTCGAGACAAATCCCGAACTGCGTAATAATATGCAGAAGAAAGCGATGGAGGAATCCCGCCTGGGTATTCCTATTATTTTCGGTTATGACGCGATTCATGGATTCCGTACCGTGTATCCTATTTCGTTGGCGCAAGCTTGTTCCTGGAATCCGGATTTGGTGGAACAGGCGTGTGCTGTATCTGCGCAGGAAGCCCGTATGTCGGGAGTGGACTGGACGTTCTCGCC
>OHKJ01000583.1_pt1 | contig 18266 bp, 20 predicted proteins | sample 1568791 | NCBI WGS metagenome assembly OHKJ01 (sample SAMEA3879584, study PRJEB24766) | human gut metagenome | biome: human-associated habitat; feature: feces | place: USA | collected 1985/1987 | reverse complement strand
AATATGGCTCGTCGCGGTTAATAAGCCGCTACTTTCCAGCCGATCAATAAAACTTTTTCCGGCATTCATTGGCCCCACGGTATGCGAACTGGAGGGACCAATCCCAATTTTGAAAATATCGAATGCACTAATCATATCCACACCCTCGGATTGCCGTTCAGTGAAGTGGAGCGGAACGACCTTGCGACCGTCCCGCTCACGAGGCTTTACGCACTACGTACTGCGATGGCTTCAATTTCCAGCTTCACATCTTTCGGCAAACGCGCGACCTGTACACAGCTCCGGGTCGGGTAGGTCGCCTGATGCTCATCGAAGAACTGCTTATAGACTTCATTGATGGTGGCAAAATCATTCAGATCGGTGATGAACACGGTCATCTTGATGATATCGCCCACGCTTAGCCCGGCAGCAACCACGATCGCTTTGACGTTTTCGAGGCTTAAACGCGCCTGATCTTGCACATCAGCCGGGATCTCACCGGTCTGTGGGCAAACCGGAATTTGCCCGGAGGTGAAGACCATGCTGCCTAAATCAACGCCCTGAACATAAGGGCCGATTGCGCCTGGGGCACGTTGCGTTTCGATAATCTTTTTCATACATCCTCCGGCGTCAGAGCGCCTGGGTAAAAGTACGTGAAATAACATCCTGTTGCTGTTCACGGGTCAGTGCGTTGAAGCGCACGGCGTAGCCAGAGACACGGATTGTCAGGTTAGGATATTTTTCCGGGTGCTCGATGGCATCCAGCAGCATTTCCCTATTCATTACGTTGACGTTGAGGTGTTGACCGCCTTCGACATCCGCTTCGTGGTGGAAATACCCATCCAGCAGGCCGACAAGGTTGGTTTTACGTACTGGATCTTCTTTGCCCAGCGCCGCAGGCACGATCGAGAAGGTGTACGAGATCCCGTCTTTGGCGTAGGTGAACGGCAGTTTCGCCACCGACGTCAATGAGGCCACGGCACCTTTGCGGTCACGACCGTGCATCGGGTTAGCGCCCGGTGCGAACGGTGTACCCGCACGACGACCGTCTGGCGTGTTACCGGTTTTCTGACCGTACACCACGTTAGAAGTGATAGTCAGAATCGACTGGGTAGGGACGGCGTTGCGATAGGTTGGCAGCGCTTTAATTTTCTTCATAAAGCGTTCAACCAGGTCGCAGGCAATACTGTCTACGCGCTCGTCGTTGTTGCCGTACTGCGGATATTCACCGTCGATTTCGAAATCCACCGCCAGGCCGTTTTCGTCACGGATTGGTTTCACGCGGGCATATTTGATAGCAGACAGGGAGTCCGTCGCCACCGACAGGCCCGCGATGCCGCACGCCATGGTGCGATAGACATCACGATCGTGTAGCGCCATCAGCGAAGCTTCGTAGCTGTACTTGTCGTGCATGTAGTGAATGATATTCAGCGCGCTGATGTACTGCACCGCCAGCCAGTCCATGAAGTGATCGAGACTGTCCATCACTTTGTCGTAATCCAGCACGTCGTCCATCAGCGGTGCCGTTTTCGGACCGACCTGAATCTTCAGCTTCTCATCCACCCCGCCGTTAATTGCGTACAGCAGCGTTTTCGCCAGGTTAGCGCGTGCACCAAAGAACTGCATTTGCTTACCAATCACCATTGGGCTGACGCAGCAGGCAATCGCGTAATCGTCGCTGTTGAAGTCAGTACGCATCAGATCGTCGTTTTCATACTGCAAGGAAGAGGTGACGATCGACACCTGCGCGGCATATTTTTTGAAGGCAATCGGTAATTCTTCCGACCAAAGAATGGTCAGGTTAGGTTCCGGTGCCGGCCCCATAGTGTGCAGGGTGTGCAAATAGCGGAAGGAGTTTTTGGTCACCAGCGTACGACCGTCCAGCCCCATCCCGCCGATCACTTCCGTCGCCCAGATTGGGTCGCCGGAGAACAGCGAATCAAATTCCGGTGTACGCAGGAAGCGTACCATACGGATCTTCATGATGAAGTGATCGATCAGTTCCTGTGCCTGCTGCTCATTGAGTACGCCAGCTTTAAAGTCGCGCTCAATGTAGATATCGAGGAACGATGCCGTGCGACCCAGCGACATCGCGCCGCCGTTCTGTGATTTCACTGCCGCCAGGTAAGCGAAGTAGAGCCACTGCACCGCTTCCTGCGCATTCTGCGCCGGGCGAGAGATATCAAAGCCATATTTCGCCGCCATTTCCTGAATCTGCAAAAGCGCATGACGATGCTCTGCCAGCTCCTCACGCAGACGGATGGTGGCTTCCAGATCCTCGCCTTTTTCCAGACGGGACTGGAGATCGGCAAATTGCAGTTCGCGTTCACGCACCAGATAACTGATGCCATACAGCGCCACGCGGCGGTAGTCACCGATAATGCGCCCACGGCCATAACCATCTGGCAAACCAGTCAGTACACCCGATTTACGGCAGCGCAGCATATCTGGTGAGTAAACATCAAATACGCCCTGATTATGGGTTTTACGCAGATCGGTAAACAGATATTCAAATTCACTGTCCATTTCACGGCCATAGGCGTGGAATGAACTTTTAATCATATTAATGCCACCGAACGGGTGTAGCGCACGTTTCAACGGCGCATCCGTTTGCAGGCCAACAATTTTTTCCAGCGGCTGGTTAATATATCCCGCATCATGAGCGGTAATAGTGGTAGCAATATTGGTATCGAAATCAACCGGCGCGTGGGTTGCGTTTTCAATACGAATGCCTTCCATCATCTTTTCCCACAATTCCGTGGTGGCTGGCGTCGCTTCAGCGAGGAAAGATTCATCGCCTTCATACGGTGTATAGTTATGTTGAATAAAATCGCGGACATTAATTTCGTTTTTCCAGTCCGTACCTTTAAAGCCAAGCCATGCGTCGGCGTACAGCTTATCGCTGGTATCAATATCTACCTTCATGAAAAATAATCTCTCTACAATACTTCAACTAAATTATGCAAATTCTGCGGGCGCGTTCACTTTGCCTAAATGAATGGCATCCAAAGCAATCATTTTTTCTTCGTTGGTTGGGATAACGGCGCAAATGACACGCGCATTTTCACTGGAAACAATTCGCTCTCCACAGGAGTTAGAGCGATTATTCATTTCTGTATCAATCTCTACGCCTAATACAGCCAAATGTTCCATGACCAGACGACGAATTAAACTTGAATTTTCTCCTATTCCGCCGGTGAATATAATTCCATCCAGGCGACGTAATGAGGCTGCGTGTCCGGCAATATGACGGGCAATTCGGTGAACAAAGGTTTTAATTGCCAGTTGCGCGCGTTCGTGACCTTCATGCCAGGCTTTTTCCAGAACACGTAAATCCGAAGAAAGACCGGAAATACCTAATAATCCCGACTCTTTATTCACTACGCGTTCCAGGTCACCCAGGCTCTGGTTGGTTTGGCTGGCGACCCAGGACATCGCCCCGAAGTCGACATCACCACTGCGGGTACCCATCATCAAGCCTTCCAGCGGCGTCATTCCCATTGAGGTATCAACACTCTGACCGTTGCGAACTGCGCAGATTGACGCGCCATTGCCAAGATGCGCCACAACCAGGCCGGAGTCATCTTCCGCCAGATTCAGCAAAGAATGCGCGCGCTGGGAAACATAGCGGTGCGACGTGCCGTGGAAACCATAACGGCGTACACCTAACTCTTCATAATATTTCCACGGCAGGCCGTATAAATAAGCTTCCGGAGCCATCGTCTGGTGGAAACTGGTATCAAATACCGCTACCTGAGTTACGCCCGGAAATAATTGCTGCGCCGATTCAATACCACTTAAATTGGCGTAATTATGCAGGGGTGCCAGTGGAGAAACGCGACGGATATTATCAATGACTTCATCGGTAATAATGGCGGACTCGGTAAAAATACTGCCGCCGTGAGCGATGCGGTGGCCAATTAAGGCCACACTGTCATTTAAATTCCGTTTTTCCAGTTCAAAAGCAATTGCCTTCAATGCACCTTCGTAGCTGTGGTGAGCCAGCGGTGCTGGCTCTCCCCCATTTACGGATAAGAATGCATTTTCCGAGTTAATACCGTCGGCAATACCTGACATTAATACTTCACAGTCGCTGGCATCGAGTACGGAAAACTTAATCGAAGACGAACCACAGTTAATAACCAAAACAACCGGAAATTCATTCATCTCTTTTCTCATCCTGAGTTACGGATTAAAACAGTTTGTATACGATGTTCAGGATGGTCAGCAGACCAATCACGGTAACAAACACGTTATCCAGACGACCACGGTATTTCGCCAGAGACGGCGCTTTACGAATGGCATACATCGGCAACAGGCACAGCAGTGATGCGATAATCGGTGCGCCCATGGCTTCAATCAGGTCGAGGATGTTCGGGTTGGCGTAGGCAACAACCCAGGTGGAGCCCATGATGAAGATCATGCTGAGAGTATTCAGTTTACCCAGCGACACTTTGGTTTTGTCACCTTTATAACCGAACTTCAGAATCAGGCCATTCAAGCCTTCCAGCGTCCCCAGATAGTGACCGAAGAAAGATTTGAAGATAGCCACGAGTGCGATGATGGAAGCCGCATATTCCAGTGTAATCGCGAACGTTGTTTTGGTACCGGTCATGGACGCAAAGTGGTTAGCCAGATAAGAAAGCACTGGAATATTCTGTGCTTTGGCTTCCGCCATGTTGGCCGGAGACAGCGTAAACAGGCAGCTAAAGGCAAAGAACATCACCACTGCAACCATCAGCATGCTGGCACGAGAAATGATTTGGGAACATTTACGTTCGGTGAAGTCGCGACCGAAGTCTTTCTCATACTCTTCACGTTTAGAAACCACGAAGGAAGAGACGATTGGCGAGAAGTTAAAGGAGAAAACCATGATGGAAATCCCCAGCCAGACAGTGATCAGGATACCGTCATGACCGGTTAACGACAGCGAACCGAGGTCAACCTGGTCGATAACTGCAGAGTTCCAGTAAGGGATCAGCGACAGAGAAATCAGCACCAGGCTGGCGATAAACGGCCATACCAGGTAGCTCATCACTTTAACCATCAGATCCTTACCAAACCAGATGACGAAAGCCATCAGCAGCAACAGGAACAGCGCCACAAAGCCGCGATTCAGCGGTGCAAAGCCGAGCTGGTTTTCCCAGAACGTCATAAAGGTATTGGTAATAGTAACGCCATAAATCCACAGCAGTGGGCAAATCGCGAAGAAGTACAGGAACGTGATAACCACGCCGCCAGTTTTACCAAAATGCTCTTCCACCGTTTCCGTAATGTTGCCGGAAGGGTTAGAGCCAGAAAGACACAGACGCGCCAGCGCCCGGTGGCAATAAAATGCGATGGGGTATGCTAATACCAACATCAGAAGAATCGGGATCAGTCCGCCAAAACCTGCGCGGATAGGGAAGAACAGCACCCCGGCGCCGATTGCCGTACCAAACAAGCCTAACGTCCATGTGGTATCTGATTTACGCCAGGACGATTGTTTTGTCTGGCTGGATACAATGCTATCTGAAGTACTCATATCCTATCCTCAACGAATTAATTAAGCGTCAACGAAACCGGTGATTTGAGAGACGCGAGAAAGATCGATATTGCCGCCGGAAATAATACTGACGGTTTTTCTGTTTTGAATATATTGGTCTAATTTACCGCTTAATAATGCAGCACATGCCAGAGCGCCTGCGCCTTCGGTGACGACTTTATTGCGCTGAATTAAGGCAATCATACTGTTTCTGATTTCATCTTCGCTGACCAGCACGATGTCATCGACTAATTCACGAACGATTTCGTAAGTTAAATTACCCGGGCGGGAGACATCACAACCATCCGCCAGGGTGCCGGTAGTTCGGTGCGTGGTTATTTCTCCGGAGTGGAAAGAAGCCGCCATGCCGTGAACGTTTTCAGACTGTACGCCAATAACACGAATGGTCGGGTTAATAGATTTAATTGCCACCGCAATACCAGCAATTAAACCGCCACCACCAATTGGCACAATCACGTTATCGACATCATAGAGATCTTCCATAATTTCCAGACCAATCGTTCCCTGGCCAGCAATCACTTTCGGATCATCATAAGGTGGGATAAAAATACGGCCTTCCATTTCGACAATTTCGCTCACTTTAGCGATAGTGTCGTTGAAGTTATCACCATGCAGAACGACTTCTGCAGAGTAGTCGCACGTTGCCGCTACTTTGGATTTCGGCGCGCCTTTTGGCATCACCACTTTACCGTCGATACCCAGCATCGCGCAGGAGAGGGAAACCCCTTGCGCATGGTTGCCCGCAGAGCAGGCCACTACACCTTTACGTTTTTCCGCATCGGTCAGTGAACTTAATTTATTAAATGCGCCACGAATCTTAAATGAACCGGTACGCTGCATGTTTTCGAATTTGAGGAATATTTCACCTTTGCAACGTTCACTAAAATAGTTGGAGCGAGGCATGCCTGTTTTATAAATTCGCCCAGCCAGTCGTTGTTTTGCTTCAATGATGTCATCAATAGCAACCGGGAGATCGTATGTAATATGCATTATAAAACCTCTTAGCCTGAATTAAATATGTAGGTAACCGTAACCGACACCTGCAAAACAGACAGGTGGATTATTTATGTTTAAATAAAAACAAATAACTAACCAACTTCAATTAATTGCCTTCGTCTACACCCATTATAAGATGAATACTCTTTGGCTAATTCCACCAAAACCGATGCTGCTTTTTTAATACGATAATTTTTCGACCATACCGCGGCATATTGTGCCACAGGTAATGTTTCTTCAACCGGAATAGTAATAAATTGATTTGAACCAAAAGGTGATGTCATATCACAAGGAATTACAGTTAAGAAATCAGCATTGAGAACAAGATTATAAATTGTCACGACTGAGTCGGTTTTAACGATGTTTTCAATACTGATGCCATTTCTTTGTAACGTAGTAAGTAGCTCGCTGTAGTACCCCATATTGGTTTGTGGCAACACCCACTGTTCGTTCTTCAACGACTCCAGCGTGGTGGTGCCGGTGCATGTTCGGGACTTACTGGCTACCAGCACAAACTCGGACTCGATAAAGCGCGCAAAATCATTTGATACCGTTTTGGATTTTTTTTGATACCACCCAAAACGGCACACCGAAAAATTATTTGATACTAATCGGGAGTGCTTTTAGGGTACGGCTGAACCCTGAATAGCTTGGTATTTAGTCGCTTCCTTGCTCGCTTGTTCAGGAACCTGATGTAGCGATACTGATTAAATTTGTGCACCACGGCACGCTCTTTATTAGCCCGTAAATACACGCCTCGTTGTCCACCGCGTTTAATTGCGTTCATCGTTATCTCGTGATACCACTCACCATCCAGCTCGTAGAACGTGCTTTCATGGCTGCCAATAAAATCAAAATTTGACGCCTGATACACAACGCCAGCACGTCCGCAGCGTTCGTCTGCAAAAGACTGAACCCACTCCACTGACGGATACAGTAACCTTATGGTTTTCAGTGCATAACTGATGGCCCGTGATTCAGAGTTGCGGGGCATGTCGTCGTGTAGCCACATGCGGTTCAACTCCATATAGCCCCGGTTATCCGTTTCAAGCACGACACGACGACCTGAGTTGGGGTTAAGGGCATATCCCCACTGGAGAACGCCAACCAGATCGCGTCCGCTGAATACTCCCAGGTGGAGGTAAGAGTTATTTACAAAACGGCGGGAATAGTGCTTTGTCTGAATAATTGTGCGGGCCAGCCAGCAGGATATGGTTTCAACGCGCAGCTCCTTTGAACCATAGCCAACAATCTGGCCTTCATACTCAATAACGCACGGTTTCGTCAGAATGCGTGATTTTTTCTCTTTTCCCACAATGTTTCTCCGTGGGATGCTCGCAGGCATTCAGCATTATGATGTGACGTTTGCAACGCGGACACCTGATTTCAATGTGATCAAAGGAATCCGCCTTAAATAACAGTTTGTTACAGTTTTTACAGCGAATTGATTTCATCTCACCTCCTTTGCATCAATTCGCCCCTATCTTAAAAAACATCATGGGTTGAGTGTGGTTATTGAGACATAATCGATCTGTATTACCGATCGATTTGATTGATTCGATCGTCGTTTTCTATATGCGTTCGTTTCGCGGGGTGTTTTTTATACAGAGTTGACAGGGCCACATCGTAGATCAATGCAACCTGCTTGCGGGGGATTCCTTGTGCTAATAAACGCCCGGCCTGCTCCCATTCCGCTTTGGTTAGTTTAGGTGGTCGCCCACCAATACGGCCTTTATTTCTGGCGGCAGCAAGTCCTGCCATCGTTCGCTCGATGATTAGTTCTCGTTCCATTTCAGCCATGGCACCCATAACGTGGAAGAAAAAACGCCCCATTGGGGATGACGTATCAATACTGTCAGTAAGGCTGCGAAAATTAATCCCTCGCTCCCGTAGTTCTCCGACGAGAGAAATCAGATGTTTCATGCTTCGCCCGAGGCGATCCAGTTTCCAGACAACCAGTGTGTCACCTTTTTGAAGACGCTTTAAAGCGCGCTTTAATCCCGGTCGGTCTGTCTTTGTCCCGCTTAATTTATCTTCAAATATTTGTTCACATCCTGCACAAACAAGAGCGTTTCGTTGCAGGTCTGTATTCTGGTCATTTGTTGATACCCTTACATAGCCAATCAGCACGCTGAATCTCCCGTCCAAAAGCGCAAATCATGCCATGCAGGCCGGAAACGGCCATTATCTAAAACCTCGGTTTACAGGAAACGGTAAATCAGGCTTCTGGCGCATTACAGAAAAACCAGAACGGCGCAGATATTCCAGGAAAAGATACTTTCACAAAAAATATTGGTGCATGTCGCGCTTTTCACAGTGCTATTAGTACAGGTGCAGGGAACTGGACAACGGCACAATTGATTGAATGGCTGGATTCTCAAGGGGCATTCAATCATCCATACTGGATGTGCAAATGTTCATGGTCATACGGCAATAATAAAATTATTACCGATACTGGCTGTGGAACTATTCATCTTGCAGGTTGCGTTATTGAGGTTATGGGTAATAAAGGTGCCATGACCATCCGTGTAACCACCCCGAGCACTTCCAGCGGTGGCGGAATTACTAACGCTCAATTCACTTATATTAATCATGGTGATGCTTATGCTCCTGGCTGGCGACGAGACTACAATACGAAAAACCAGCAGCCTGCATTTGCTTTAGGGCAAACAGGAAGCACTGTCGGAAATGATAAAGCTGTTGGCTGGAACTGGAATAGCGGGGTCTATAACGCAAATATTGGTGGCGCATCGACATTAATCCTCCACTTCAATATGAATACGGGGAGCTGCCCTGCTGTACAGTTCCGCGTGAATTACAGAAATGGCGGAATCTTTTATCGTTCAGCGCGTGATGGTTATGGCTTTGAAGCTGACTGGTCAGAGTTTTACACCACAACCCGCAAACCCTCTGCGGGAGATGTTGGTGCATATACGCAGGCAGAATGTAACTCAAGGTTTATTACAGGTATTCGCCTTGGCGGTCTGTCATCTGTTCAGACATGGAATGGTCCCGGCTGGTCTGACAGGTCAGGTTATGTCATTACGGGTTCAGTTAACGGAAACCGTGATGAATTAATTGATACAACTCAGGCAAGGCCAATTCAGTATTGCATTAATGGGACGTGGTATAACGCGGGGAGTATTTAACGATGATGCACTTAAAAAACATTACTGCTGGCAACCCTAAAACAAAAGAGCAATACCAGCTAACAAAGCAATTTAACATCAAATGGCTTTATTCAGATGATGGAAAAAACTGGTATGAGGAACAAAAGAATTTCCAGCCAGACACTTTGAAAATGGTCTATGACCATAACGGCGTTATTATTTGTATTGAAAAGGATGTTTCAGCAATTAATCCGGAAGGCGCAAGCGTCGTTGAATTACCTGATATTACAGCAAATCGCCGTGCTGACATTTCGGGTAAATGGATGTTCAAAGATGGCGTAGTGGTAAAGCGAACTTATACCGAGGAAGAGCAGAGGCAGCAGGCGGAAAATGAAAAGCAAAGCCTGCTACAGCTCGTCAGGGATAAAACCCAGCTATGGGACTCACAGCTACGGCTGGGCATCATTTCCGACGAGAATAAACAAAAATTAACAGAGTGGATGCTCTTTGCGCAGAAAGTCGAATCTACAGACACTTCCAGCCTGCCAGTAACGTTTCCCGAACAACCAGAATGAGACAAGGCCCGATAGCGGGCCTTAATTTTTATTCAGGCTTTTGTGGCCATTCAGGATTTGCCGTATCCACACGGCTGACCAGAACACTGTAGCGTTCCCATGACTCCAGTCGTGCGCGTTCCTCATCCGTCGCCATATTCAGCCTGACGGCGCGTTCCAGTGGCTGAATAACGCTTTCTGCTTCGGAAAGTAACGCGGCCTTTTGTGATTCGGCTTGTTGTTGCTGTTCGTCTGCCGTATAAATCCGTTTAACTACAGCTCCATCCTTAAACATCCACTTTCCTGAATCATCAGCGCGGCGGTTGGCTGTAATATCTGGAACCTCAACGACGCTAAAACCTTCAGGGTTAAGCGTGGAGGCATCTTTAGTGATGGCGACAATAATATTATTTGCATCGTAAACAATCTTTATTGTGTCTGGCTGAAAGTTTTTCACTTCCTCATACCAGTTTTTTCCGTCCTCAGAGTAAAGCCAGATAACTCCGTGTTTCTTTGTTAACTCATACTGTTCCAGTGTTTTAGCGTTACCCGCTTTTATGTTCTTTAAGTGCATCATATTAAACGCTCGCTACATTATACCAGGTGCCATTTATATACTTTTGAACGGGTCTGTAATAAACGCCAGCTATATTATCGGCAGAGTTGGACCCTGTATCCTGAACATTAATACCAGACAATACATGACCTGACGGGCACTGGAAATTCCATGTTTGCCAGTTGTTCACTCCATAATATTGCTGTGAACCAAGTCGAACATCTTTCACATATCTGGAATCAAAATTGCCATAGTTGCCGGGAATAACTTGCGAGCCGCAAAGCCAGTTCCCGTTATTATCCATGTACGCCTGACCATCGGTGCCATTGGCTGTCCTTGAGTTATTAATCATGTAGATGCCAAATTGCTTATTTCCCAGCCCACCAATCATAAATTTGCGATCAGCATGGTCCTGACGAAGTAATGCCTGTGCACCATCGGTGGATACCGCATTGCGTCCCAAAACAACATTCTGGTCACGCATATGAATCCACATGCCGGTACTACTGTTAATTGCAAAACGGTTTGCAAATATATCCCCTGTAACATCAAGACCATGCCCCATGCTTATCCGACCAGTTCTAAGATTAAGCGTAAAGGGGCGTAGTGGCCCTATATCACCATTTTCTCCCTCATTCTCTCGTGTCGGGATGATATGCAGGCATTCTTCAGAACGGCGAAAAATGGCACCAAAAGATGAATTAAATATTCTCAGTGCATTGACTGTCGATATTTTTACTTCACTGCTGAAAAGGGCTTTAACAAGAACAGACAAAGCATCCCATTTAAGATTCATCAGGTCTTTTGTTGTGGTGCTTTGTTTGCTTCTCCATTTGAAATATTCATTGCCGTTGTCGCCTGTTTCAAACCACATGTATGAATCAGTGTCGCTGTCGGCATCATTTTTAAATCCAATCTTTGCCCAGTGAGTATTTCGAATCCAGGCAAGGATTGAGTCGTTTTCAAAAGTAAGCCCACCGGATAAGGTATCGCCTGTCTTTTGAACGGCGTTACCAGCCCTGTTTACCGTTTCCTGTAAACCGACGTTTTGGATAAACAGCGGCTTATTGGGAATATCTGCTCCGTTCCGGTCTTTTGCCAGACGGGCATTGGCATTATCCATCGCAATTTTCACCGCTTTTGCGGTGGCTGCCAGCGTTTCACTGGGGCTGTCAGTGGCACTGGTTAGCTGAACGAGTCCTTTCTTGTTCAGGCTGGCATCCCAGATATCCAGATTTTCACGTGCTGTACGCTGTGCTGATGCCCCGGCAGTTTTAATTTCGCTGAGGTTATTTTTTATCAGCAGCGCGTTCTTGTTCATGATGGCTTTAATGGACAGTGCAAGCTGGTTTAATTTTGTTTTATCCGGTTGAATACCGGCTTCTTCCAGCGTGTTTAATAACTCCGCCTGCACAATATTAAACCAGTCCATGCCGGGCCATGTGATAACATTATTCCCGTCACCTTCTGAAAACCAGCGAACGATAGCACTACGCTGGGCGGATACGGGCGGCATGACGGTTACGCCGCTGTCGTTATCAATATAAAACATTAGTTATCTCCGTCATGGTAAACAAATTTATAAATCTGATGCGCGGGTTTATATTTCTCCAGTAAACATTCCAGCGCACCCGATTCATAAACACGTAACGGCGTCAGAACATTATCCAGCACCGTTGCGTTGCGATAATTTTTAATACCGTAAATATTGACCTGCGTAACCCACTGGCCTTCTGTGGAATCCGTCAGCCTGACGGTAAAACCGTACTGCGCAGCCAGCCATTCATAAAAGCGCCGACTCAGATTGCCGGTCATACGCATTTTATTCGCGGCAGCCCGCTGGCGTTCGGACAGAGTGCCGTTTTCGCTGGTACAGTCCGGCAACCCCAGAAATGATTCCCACTCCCCCAGATACCAGCGGGATGTGGACGGGAAACGCTCCCGCAGCATTTGCCGCGCATCATCCGCCGCAGTGGCAATCACGTCGCTGATGGCCTGCGCCAGCGCAGATAATTTGCTGTCGGGGCTTTTATTCCATGCAAGCCCTGACGGCAGTAATTGCAGAAAGGCCGTCTGATAGGGTGTTACAGCCATTCAATTGTCCCCGGTGTTAACAGTTCCGTATTCTCCGAACGCTGGATCTCTGTCGGGTAACGCACTTCAAAATCATCCAGACCGGTAACACCTGCCACCGCACGGATAATACGGGAGGGGGCAAGTGCGCCGCCCGGCGTCACCTCATTAAAAAACATGGTATTAATGGCGTGGGTAATAGCCTGTTTCAGTTCGGTTGTCTTTGGTGATATATAAATCCGTGGATTGACCGGCTTTGCCTTTGGCGCAAATACAGTGACATTTACACCGTCAGGCTGTCCGACAATCAGGCCGGTGATCGGGTCAGTATGACCGGCGATATAATCCGCCACGCGTTCCACGTCTGCCGGTTGTGGAAAAATATTGCTCCGGTTATCCATAACAAACGTCACCCCGACTGTGCCACCGCCTTTCCATGTCGGAAAACACCAGGCACGGGTAACGCCGCTGACTTCACGTGCCCAGCGGACGTAATCAAACTGATTACCGCCGAACGGAGGATACTGGACACGATATTCCAGCCGTGACAGCAGCTCCGCTGCACTCTCAATATCAGCTCCACCGGAAAACCCTTTTACAGTGATGGCATCGGAAACAACACAGGCAACCGGGGTGATTAACGTTAAAAGGGTATTCTCACCGGTATTTCCTGCCTCACCGGCAGCCAGTGCGGTAACGGTAATTTCCGTCGTTCCTGCACGGTCAATCACAATGGCATCAGCCAGGCTGTAAACCACACCATCAGCACGCTGCCAGCGTGTACCGGCAGGAATGGTGGTCGCTGCCGATGTGGTGACAGTCAGCGGGCCGCTGGCGGCTGTCGCCTGTTTGCGGCGCACGCCCCAGAACCGGCAGTGCTCCAGCAACTCATCTTCATCTGCTGTCGACGGGATAATCTGCCGTCCAACCCATGAAATATGCTCGTGACAACCGGCAGCAAGGCCTGCCTGAGCATAAGCAATGGCACTCAGCGTTTTTTCACGGGCCTGAGGCCAGCTACCCGGCAGGCGCTGTTCAATAGTCTGTTCTGTACGGGCAATCAGCGATGATAATGTCGGTGGTGAATAAGCCATTTAAACCCCGTTAAATGCTGCTTTAAACTCATAAGGAATAACGGAACCATCCGGTAATGTCAGTGCAATGTAGAGGTATAACCAGCCCTGATGTAACTGTTCCGCTCTGACGTTAATTGCACTTACCCGTCCCGCTGTTTTCAGCCATTCCAGCGCCTCTTCGGCATACCCTCTGGCACGTTCCAGCGTATCCGGTGTGGCTTTTTCACGTGATAACAGCCACAACCGCGAACCGATGGGGCGGTCGCGGTAACTGTCACCCCACCATCCACGGCGATCATCTGAACCATCCGGCAGCGTGTCAGAATCCAGCGCGCGCCGGTCGGTAAACAGGGAGATTGTCACATCGGTTGTCAGGCTGTCGTCGGTCAGCATATCAATGCCATCCTGTGCAATATCGCCGCGTCCGTTCGTCCAGATAATGGCTAAATCGGTCATTGCATTGGCCCCGTGGTTCCGCCGCTGTCGCCACGGTGGATATGCTTATCCGTCGATTTGCCATTGATGATGGCATCCGGGGCAGTAATATTGCTGTCGAACTGGCTTTTACCTTTAACGCCCAGACCTTTCTGGATCTCAACGTCGCCGGTAAACGTGGTTCTGGGTGTGTCAACGGTCATACTTTCATCAGCGTAAACCTCGACCGTTTTACAGGTAATGATGCAGCGTCCGTCCTTTGTCAGCCTGATACGATGCCCCTCATGGTGGTAAATGCCTGCATCACCCGGTTCAAGATTTGTCGGGCGGTAGCGGCGGTCTTCCACCACAACGGCGATCCCCTGATCACGTTGTGCACCCACACAGGCAATCAGCGCCTCTGCGCCCGGCAGGGGAACGCTGAAATGTCCGTAATTTTGCAGGCGCTCCACTTCATCGGATTCCTCATCATCCAGCAGACCGACCTGCAGGTTCTGAACCTTTCGCCCGTCGTTAATCACGTTAACAACAGCGCGCGCAAGCATCAGGCGCACACGACGCATCAGCGGCGTCAGCAGGCGGTTCAGGGCGGAATCATTTACTCTTTCCACGGCGGTGTTTTCTCCGGGTGTCTGCGATAATAATCTTCAACCAGCGCATCAATACCGCCGTTACTGTCGCCGCCTTTCCTGTTTTTACGGTCGCTTTCAACCGGCACCAGAAAGCCTTCGCGTGGTGCAAGGCTGACGCGGGTTTTCAGCCCGTCCTGGTCATTCAGTATCAGGGTGACTTTGCTGACCAGTAATTCCGTGGTTTTGATGGCATATTTCGAGGCATCAATAGTGACCAGCAGGTTCGGCATCCAGAGTTGCCCGTCCTTGCGAGTCCATCCGTCAATTTCAGCCTCAAAGGTGATGGATTTTGCCAGTCTGCGGCGTTGCTCACGCAGGGCGCGGGCCTGTGCATCCTTCGCCGTAATTTTGCTGTCGGCAATGATGATCATCGGTCTGTAACGGGTCACATCACTGTCAGTGGCGGTCCCTTTCCGGGAGACGATACTTTTCGCATCAATATCATCACCCTCAGCACCGTTTGCGCGGGCATACCCCTTGACGGTGTATTCGCTGAACCGGTCGCGGAAGTCTTCCTCAAAATCCAGTGTCAGCAGATTTTCTCCGAGAACCAGCTCATCAGTGGCTGTGCTGGCAGCCCGGCTGAATACCAGCTCTCCGGCGGCATTGCTGGTCATCAGTACACCGCGTGCGCGGGAGGCACGCACCAGCGCCTCATAAACGGTTTCTGAATGGTCCAGCGTGAAGCCGGGAAAAGCTGCCGAACTTTCCTTATCGGAAAGCTCCCAGCGAACGGTAACGCCATAAGGGGCGCACAGGTCACGCGCAATCTGTTCCAGTGTGCGGTTTTTCCACTGCCCGCCACTGTAAACGGCTGCACAGTCAATCAGGTCAGCCGTTTTGTCGCGCCCGGCAATAATGATTTTCATGCTGTCAGCGGTCATCTGGCGTCGCCGCGAATCGATGTAACCGGTGCAGACAATCTGCCCGTCGATTTCCAGCGTGAACGCTTTCCCCGGTGCCAGCCCGGATAAATCTGTACCCGGTGGCACATTCACCCCCAGCTCAAAATATCCGGCTACGGATTCAATGGAGCGGGTGACAGAGACTGACGTCCAGCCGGTAAAAAGCCTGCCATCCGCTCGCAGTGTGACGGTATTACTCATTAATCACCTCAATACTGACACCACCGGGAACAAACAACGGGTTGCTGATACCGTTCCTGCGGGCCAGCCGTTGCCAGTTCCGGCTGTTTCCTGTGTAACGGTACAGGGCCACCATTGCAGGCATCGTCTCCGGCAGGCGGTGCGTTTCACTGCCCGCCAGTTGCAGCCCGCGTTTTTCCAGGTCGGCAACAACCAGCAGACGCAGTTGCGTAAGCTGAACGCTGTCTGTCGAAAAGCCCTGCTCAGATGCCGTCAGAATGACGGTATCCAGTGCAGCCCCCAGCATGGCGGCTGTTTTTCCGATATCGGACACACTTTCAAATACCGGGGGCGTGGCTGTACCACTGTCTGAAAAGGATACCTGTGAAAAGCCGCCGTCCGGGGTTATGGCAGTTAACTGTAACTGTCCCTGTGTGACGGTAGCAGATGTGCTGCTGGCCCCGCTGGCTGTGCCGGTTGTGGTGGACGGGGCATCCAGTACAGGTGCACGGGCGGCATTATCCATCCGGCGACTGAAATCCAGTGCCGCAGTCAGTGCCTGGCTGGCAGCTTCTGCCCGGTATGTCTGCGCCGCTGCCAGCATGACGTAGTTCAGTGTGGCAATATTTTTTTCTGCAACCGGACTGTTGTACGAGGTTGTGATTGCCCCCTGTCTGCCTGCGGTGGCGGCATGGCGACGTTCGAATCGCTGCGCCAGACGGTTCCATGTGGAAAATGCTGTCCGGGTATCGCATAACGATGAAACGCCGGACAGCGCCCCCATCAGCGAGGAGGCCAGCATGGCAGGTTGATTAATCAGGCTGGTCACAGAGCCTTTCATCGCGGAAAGCGAGCCCATCAGACCACTGACAGTCTGCGTAACCCCCAGATTGTCCACCGCATCACTGATATCATCGATGACACCGGTTACAGCTTCCATCACGGCGGTTGCCGCCGCAGTGCCATCTTTTACGGTCTGCCAGACAGAGGACAGCGTATCTCCCAGAGAACCGGTTACAGCAACGGCCTGTGCCGGTACGGCTGCACTGGTGTCTGTCTCTGCGTCCGGGGCAGTATCCTGCAACGACGGATAAACGGTAACGGTGAACGCGTAATAATTCAGTTCATCCGCTTTAGTGCGGCATTCCCATGAATCCACCATGACGTCCACAGTGCCGAAATCAGGGTGCACCAGCTCACCGCTGCCCGGAGCATCAAGAGCATCCATCAGCGCACCCGCTTCATCTCTGGCTGTTTCTGCGTTGCTGTTCAGAATGCAGGCGCTGAATGTACGGGAGCGAAGCTTTTTCCCCAGGTCATTGACGCCGCCGGTATCACGTAACGGGTACTCGCGTTTAACCAGGCGACGTCCGCCAGCCTGTTTTTGCTCCTCGATGACGAGAAACGGCACGTTACGAAACGTGCCTTTGCCGGTTGTTTTCTTACCACCGCTGATTTTATCCCGGACAGCATTAACGGCATTTAAAGCATCTTCAAACATGGTTTTACCAGCCTGTAATGTAGTTATCTCCCGCGTAAATATTCAGCCCCATACCATCCTCGGTGACGCGGGAACTGGTCAGACGTAACCCCTCGCCGAGTTCGACGCGCAACGAGGCTTCCGCATTGACTTTTTGCTCCTGCGGTTCCTTATCCGTGGCCGTCCATTTCTGATACAGGTCGGTTACAAAACCGCCCAGATACTCGCCGGCGACACTGCCCAGCGTGGCACCGGCAACCGTACCCAGCGGTCCGGCAAGGCTGCCAACGGCACCGCCGAGCCATGCACCGGCTGTACTGCCAATTGCGCCTGCTTTTTCATGGGTTGACGCCTGTTCATCCATCAGGACGGGGGCAAGCTGGAGTGCCCCCATTACCGGGCCACCCAGACGTGACAACGCACGACCGGCACCTTTCCCCATCCAGCCCAGCGCCCCGGCACCTTTTGTCACAACCCGACCGATCGCACTGCCTGCAAGTTTGTTTCCGATACCGGAAAACCACCCGCCAACAGCACGCCCGGCATCAGCCAGCTTTCCGACCGTTCCCGTAACCAGTTGCCCGGCAGCACTGCCTGCAAGCCTGCTCAGAAGACCGGATTTACCGGCTAAAGGTAATGGTGCAGGCCGTGCCGTTACCGGTACGCCGGGTGGGGGTAATGCCAGTACAGGGCGTGTTCATCCTTGTACGCCCGCATTTCCTCCTCCGGATAAACCACGCGGACG
>OHKJ01000576.1_pt1 | contig 18502 bp, 10 predicted proteins | sample 1568791 | NCBI WGS metagenome assembly OHKJ01 (sample SAMEA3879584, study PRJEB24766) | human gut metagenome | biome: human-associated habitat; feature: feces | place: USA | collected 1985/1987 | reverse complement strand
CCATTTCGGGCTCGATCCATAAACCGAATTTCAATCCGCGCGCATTGGCTTCCTTCACCAGTTTACCGATACCATTCGGCAATTTACCGGTAGTTTCTTGCCAGTCGCCCAATCCCTGATGATCGCTGCTACGCGGATATTTATTTCCAAACCAGCCATCGTCCATAACAAACAACTCTCCACCCATGGCAGAGAAAGCTTCCATCATCTCATCCATCCCTTTTTGGTTCACCTTGAAATAAACACCTTCCCAGCTATTCAACAAGATGTCATGCAGCCTTTCACCCTGATTCATTTTATATTGGCGTGCCCAATGATGAAAAGCACGACTCACCCCACCTTTGCCATTGGTACTATATGTCATGGCAAATTCAGGAGTGACGAATGTTTCTTTCGGTTCCAATATGTATTGTGAACTTTCCTCATTCATACCGACTATTATATTCAGTGCTGTGTTGCGAACATCCAGCTTCAACTTATAATTACCACTCCAAGCCAAAACGCCCCCAAAGACTTTTCCTGTTTCTTCCTGCGGTTTGCCGTCCAACGACAACATAAAAGAAGGATTATCCGTTTCCGTATTCGCCAGTCCGTCTTTGTTAGCAATCACTTTTTGCCCATTCGTCAATTTCTCTTCATCCATCGTATGTTCCGCACCCCAGGCTCCATGAAAATGAGTCAGCCAGTTGTCCCCGCGAAACATCGGCAAATAAGCGGAAGCAAACTGAAACAGTGTTACCGGTTTCTTACCTGCATTGCCAATCTCAACCCAAGTGGTAATTATATCCGTTCCTTTATAAGCCTTATAACATTGTTTCACCCAAACAGGATATATCTTATCTTTCAAAAGCACTTCCAGAATCTCACCGTCGTCAATCCCGTATTGCTTTACATTATCTACTCCCAAATCCAATGACATATTGCCGTCGGCATGGGTAATTGCGACCGCCTTTTCGCCTACGGTCTGAAGACCGAATGCTGGATAACTATCCGCTTCGAAAGCCAAACCGGCATCATAAATATTCTGGATCTGAACGGGAGTGATACTCACTCCATAATATTGCATTTTTGACTTTTCATCCTTATTGGCCGTAATCAACAATGAGGTCCGAGGAGTGGAAATCAAGTAATCTTTTGACAACAATGGAGCTGATATCAACAGCCCCATTGCCATCATTAAACCCATCTTTCTATTCATGGCTTTATTGATTTAATTCATTGTATCGTAAACAATACCTATAGAAAACGTTGTAAACTAACGATCTTTTTACCCTTAAAATTCAACTTTTACTTCACAGACATCCTTACCTGTTTCCAAATGTTGTCTCTGTAACTCTACATCCGGTAACCATACATATTTCTTCTGTCCCGCATCATCTATCACCTCCACCAGGAAACTGAACCAATAAGAGTAAGGAAATAAGTCCTGCGGTTCCTTAGGCGGAATATTGGGGTCAGTCATATCGGGATGATACAGTTTATACAGATTGGTCAGTTCTACTTTTCCTTTTTTATCCGTCTGATAAGTCCTGTACACCTTTGGGTATACATCACGCTTATTATATTTACCACCGGCACGTGTACCATAGAAATTCACAGTATAGTTGGATTTCGCCTTTCCATTCTTTTCTACCTTAATCACCAGTTTACGCGGAAATACCTGATCTGGCAAGTCCTTATCGAGCGGCTTCATCTTCGCCGTATAATTGAACAATGCCGAGCAATAATCACTCCATACACGATAACCCGTCCCCATATTACATTTAGGTGGAGTCAGTTTCTCGTAGCTCACAGGATTGTCTTCTGCGGCAATCATATACTGATATAAATCCGTAGCACCACGCATATGACCATATTCATGTCCTAGATTGCTATACGTTCCCTGATTGGGATAAAGCGCATCCGTAAAGATATTATGAGGTTCGCGAATATAACACATCACTACAGATTGCCCACTCGCTCCACCTCCCCCACAGGAAAGCCCTTCATTCTTTGCACCCAACGCCAAGAACAACACAAAATCATATTTCGACAAATCCAATGGTCCATAAGCCTTATTCTTAAATTCATCATATCTGTTTTTGTCTCCCTGAATGTCGTAGACGTACAATTCTTCAGCAGGAACAAAGCGAAAATAATGATTGAATTTATTAGGACTTTCATTCCAAAAACGCGTAGTATTATGAAACATCTTTTTCAAGTTCTTCTTGAAATCCCCTTCTCCACCATAACGTTCCAGGTCTGTTTTATCAACCCATACCTGGGCACGATATTCTATTGTATCTTTCGCAATCAGAGATTGAGCATGAGCTGCCCCAATCAGGCAGCTACATGCAATCAGTAGATATTTTAAAATATTCATGCTAAACTTATTATAACTGTATTTCAAACACATAAGGTTCTTGCTGCCCGCCATCCAGATATTCAGGAACAATATCCAAATCCGACAACCACACACATTTCGTCTGTCCACCATCCAACTCGACTTCTACTACAAAACAATACCAGCGTGAAAAAGGAAATTCATCAACCGGACTCTTAGGGGGAAGATTCGGAGTATTATTATAATCCGGAATAAACATCCGGTATATATCATTAATGGTAAATTCACCGTTTGCATCTGTTTTTTTCTTCATATATGGAGAATTGCCCGGTTCTGCATATATATCCCTAAAAGTGGCACGTGAGCCCCAAAAATTGACTGTGGCACGTTGTACCGGTTTACCATCTTTTGTTACCCTGACCAACATCTGCTTAGGATACGTACTTCGGGTCATATCAGCAGTAATTTGTTTATATTGGGCATTATGGTTAAATATCGCCGAACAATAATCACTCCATTCCTGATAACCCGTCCCCATATTACACTTAGGATAATCATAAGCAACATGACTGACCGGATTGTTTTCAGCCGGAATCATATACTGATATAAATCCTGCGCACCACGAACATGACCATATTCATGACCTAAATCACTATATGTACCTTTTTCCGGCCATTTCTTTGCAAAAATATCATGCCCTTCCTCAAAATAGGCCTGTACAACTGACTGCTTACTTGCTCCGCCACCGCCACAAGAGAGTCCACCTTTTGTACAACGTAAAGCCAGAAAGAGAACAAAATCATACTTCTCTGTATTCAAAGTACCATAAGCCTTATCTTTATACACATTGTATTCAGCTTGGCTTTTTACACCACTTTTTATATCGTAAATAACCAAATTATCATCTCCTTCACCCATCGCCCATTCAAAGCGATAATCAAACTTGTTCGTACTTTCATTCCAAAAAGTAGTCGTATTGCGGAACAACGCTTCCAAATTCTGTCGGAACAAACGTTCTCCGCCATATAATTCTTCCATATCGTTTTTCTCTACCCATACTTGTGCACGATAGGTAATCGTTTCTCCTGCCTGAGGTCTATCCGGTTTCTCTTCTGTAATAAGTCCCGGATTCGTTATATCAATTTCGAGATCACACGCAGCCAGTGTGAACAGGCTGCATGCGATTAATATATACTTCCTTAAGTTTTTCATAACTTACTAAATTTATTATTCAACAACATTTGAACGATCGGACACAAAAACTTCATCCAAACACAGAACTTTTTTATTCCAAAAAGTTTCATATATCGTCAAACGAATATAGCGTTTTTGCAATTTCCCTAACTCAAACCAATGGATTATACCTTCACCATGGTTATTATAACTTCCTGTTGCTCCTTTTAATTCAGCCTCAGTAAAGCCATTACTATCATTTTTGGTAACAACTGTTATCCATCCTTCATTAAGATCATCACTAACCTCTATTTGAACAGTTTTTGGAGCAGGTGCAGTCCATTGAAGTCTTGGCACAATACCAAAACTGTTGTATTCACGCAGATTCTCACCTAAGTCAAAAACAAGTACATAAGGTTTACCATCAGCTCCACCGTCAGTAGTAATTCCTTTATTGAATTCCACGTATATATCATTTTCTTTCAGTCCTGTATCCCACCAAACATTATCATACAATCGCGGGAAATATTTTTTCATTTCTGTTTCACTGTACTGACTACTAATATTAGTACTATATGCAGGTATATTCCAAGTAGACTTATTCAATATAATACCATACCCTTTCATTCCTTGTCTGAAATCTATTTTTCCTTCCATGCCGGTTTTCACATTTTTCACTCTAATCTTTGCTGTACGTTCCTTATTGGTACTGATATTAGCGGTAACCTCTGCATAAACCTTACCATCTTCTTGACTCAAGGTCAGCCACTCATTCTCACCGCTCATTTCTATATCTGCGGGATTTATATTTTTACAGGTGGCAACAAGAATTTTTTCATTCGCATCTGAAGATACTATAAATTCTCTCTCCTGTTGATAATATTCTGGATTCCAAATAATCTCCTCTATTCCAAACTGAATAACCGAAACAGACTTTCTCACCGTAATATCACCAGCAGTAGCCGTAAAATTAATCATTGCTTCACGGTATACATTAGTAGTATTCTCCTTGATCAGCAAAGACAAAACCTTAGTATCGGTATCTATCTGTGCCACAACATCTTCCTTTAATTCTATCCAACTTTGGTTATCCTCATTTGGAAAATCGATATCTATCACAGGCGACGCCGTACCTTCATAGGTCAAAAGTTTCAGCTCTCTATCCCCCGTTTCTGTAAAATCTTTAGGCAAAGTAACAGAAAATGCCCCATCTGCTTTCTCAGTAATAAATACCTCTTCCGGAAATTCTGATTCATCAATAGTTCCTACAGTCAGAAGTTCTTCTACATTTCCTTGAATAATTGTTACTATTTTTTTCACCGGGATTTCTCCTTTGGTAGTAATCACTACAGATGCTTTGCGGTCTTTTGCTGTTACATTATCAGCAATGACAAGCGACAATGATGCTGCACCTACTCCACCCTGCACTGAAGGAGTAATCCACTCTTCTTTTTCATTTGTCATATATAAAACTTCCACTTTCCATGCCTTGTCCGTTTTAATCCCCAAGGTCACACTCCCTTTATACTCAGTTGGCAAAGTCACTTTCCAGTGTCCGTCTCCAGCTTCCTCCAAAGTTTCATTGCATGATACTGTCAACGCATCAGGTGTCCAGTCCACCTCTTTTTCATCATTACAAGCCTGCAAACAGAGCAGACACGATAGTAGTAAAAATAGATTTTTCATAAATATATTGTTTTTACTATTTCTATATTCCATTATCTTTTAGAAACAAATATTTCATCCAAGCAGTGGGTGCTATACCATGAATCCCACATAGACAAGCGTATATACCGATGACTCATATTTTCACCCAAATCATACCATTTTACAAACTGTTTGTCAGTGTACCAATCCTCCCAGTTACCACTATCATGAGCATCCAATTCCGTCTTTGTGAATGCATCCCTTTTAGCACTGCCAACAAGAATCCAATTCGTAATGTCTTCACTGCGTGTCAACACAGCATCACTAACTTCGATCTTCAGGTATTTAGGTGAATTCCCTACCCATTGTAGTCTCGGTATCAATCCGATCGAATTATATTCATGAGGATTCTCACCTAAATCAAATACGATCTGTACCGGATTCTCTTCCGAACCTTTATCACTTATCTCGATGTATGACAAAGTACTTCCGGAACCTACCTCCGCCTTACTTGTCGGCCAGAAATTATCAAATAGTCTGCCTAATACAGATTCTTTTCCGGAGACATGTTCACTATAGCCTACCACACTCCACAAAGATTTATTCAGAATTATGCCGTAGCCTTTCATTCCTTGTCTCACAACAATTTCTTTTTCAAGCCAAGTTTCATTGTCTACGAGTGTAATCGTTGCAACACGTTCCTTCCACGTCGAAGTATTTGCACTGCTCACAGTAATCTGAAGTTTACCGCTTGCCTCATTCACCTGCAGCCAATCGGGTTCATCACCATATTTATCTGCTACGGAATAAGATAAATCGCTGATCTGACTTACATCAGCAATTACTTCGCGGGATGGTGTATTATCCGAAGAAAGAATTATATCACTTCCTTGCACATAAGTTCCTTCCAATTCAACCTTTGAATCCAGTGAACCTTTGACAACCGTCAATTTTATCCAATTCTCTTCCGCGTCAGAACCAACTTTATCATTCGTAGTTCCCACACGTACCGGAAGTATCCATTTTCCGTCCGGCATTTCCAACGGTTTCAGGATCAGATAATTCTCTGCATATTTCTCTCCAACCGGAATCTTCACGTTCTGTGCATATTCAAAACCGGCAGTCAGCAAACGAGATTTTTCATCTTCAGTCAGCAGATTATCCTCTTCTTTATCATAACCATAAGTAACAACCAATTCTTCCGTCGTATTGATATCCAATTTAGCTGTAATATCTATCTGACGCTCTGTTGTCGCTTTAGATAAATCCATAAAGACTTCTCCTCTTTGTTCTCCTACGGCACCGTCAATCACCAGTACCGGTTTTCTGATATCCAAAAGCAGAATAAAGTGAGATTTATCTACATAAACATCCTCTTCCGGCGTACGGCTATTGACAGACAAAGGAATATAATAAATACCATAACCTTTATCCTGAAGAAGCTGTTCTATCTTCAGACTCAATGGCACAGCTACCTCATCCGCTCCGGCTTCGATAACAAAATCACGCTCGAACGAGTAGTACTTTTCATCCAACATCTCGTAATCAGTACCGTTCTCTGTATTATACTGAACCAAATAATTATAATCCAGCTCTACCCTTCCGGCAAATCTATTCTGATAGTAGCCCGCCTTATGAATCCAAACGTTGTATACATAATCATTGGCATTCATCACGTAAAGGGTTTCTTTCTGCAAATCACTCTTAGGGAAATATGCAGTATCTCCCATCATGTAATCAGTTCTAGTATCAGTACAAGAAGTCCCCAATAAAAGAGCCGCAAATAAAAAACTTATATATTTCTTCATTGTTACCATCTTCTTTACCATTTATAGTTTTGTACTAAATCTTGGTTTTTATTAATCGCACTTTGCGGGATAGGGAACAGATAGAAACTTGGTGTAAACACTCTCTTTTCTATTACCGTACGTTGGAAGAAATCTTCCGGATATTCTTCCTTGCCGGGAGTACCCTTAGCCTGAATATTCATACCATGAATATCCCCTTTTTCCGTTTCTTCTGCTGTCAGCCAACGACGGCTGTCGTAGAAGTTGATACCCTCGAAAGCAAATTCCACACGACGTTCACGATGAATCAAATCCCTCAATTTATCCTGATCATTCATAGCTTCAGGATATGCTTCCTCAATATTCTTCAGTCCGGCACGATTGCGAACCGCGTTCCAATAAGTCAATAAATTCGGATCTTTCAGTTCACCCAATTCAATAGTAGCCTCTACATAATTCAGCAGAATCTCAGCATAACGGATATAAGGTAATTCACGTTTTACGTTCTTCGTAGGACTTGCTTCATATTCCGGCATGGCCAGTTTCACCATATTATATCCTGTTGTAAAGTGATTGTGAGAAGCATCCGGACCATTATTCCCATTTTTATACATCTCCAGATAGATTTTTTCACTTGCTTTTTTCGGAATAAACCAAGACATACCGCCATAGACTATCGACACATAGAAACGAGGTTCACGACCTACAAACATATTATAGGTTTTCCGCTCTTTACCTTCACATGGATTTGTAAACTGAGAGTATCCGACTTCTTGATATCCTGCATCCGGATCAATAATCGGTGTGGTACGGTCATCATCCGTATACCCTGTAATCGGGAAACGTCCGGTTTCTAACATAGCATACGCATCCACAATTTCTTGAGTAGGATTGTAACCTCCTCCCCAACCACCATTACTATTAGGCGCAAGACGTTTATCAATAGTACCATTATCTTCCAGGAAAGAGAAGATCATTTCTTTATTTTGCGAAGTAGTAAATACGGATTTATAAGAAGTATAAGGATCAATTTCACCCATATTCGCACCACTTTCATAAAGTACTTTGACCAAATCATAATTACCATCCTTTATAAGGCTCAAAGCAGCCTGACGGGCCAACTCCCATTTATTCTTGTCATACGTCAACGGAAATAACGGAGTTCCATCCGCATTACGAATATTGGCATACTTAGAATTACCATTGAACTGTGGACTGGCAGATTGTAAGAGAATACGTGCCAGATAAGCTTTAGCAATTCCCCTATTCATTCGAGCATAAGTCTCGCCCTCTGACTTTAAAGGTAAGGGAGAATTTTCTATCAAATCCGTAAACTCTTCTGTAATCCATTGCACACATTCATCCCAAGTGTTACGTTCACGAAACATATCCGTACCAGAGAAATCCGGCTGTTCATCTTTCAATAGAATGACCGGTCCGTACATACGCATCAACTGTGCATAGTAATAAGCACGCACACAACGAATTTCCGCTTTCCACTGTTCACGAGTATCATAGGTCAACCGTGGATCCGGGCATTTATCTACATTCTGAAGAAAGTATGTAGCTTCGCGGATCGCTTTATAAAAAGTATACCATTTATCATATTGTGCAGATGAAGCACTCCATACCCCCATATCAAAAGTATGTACATTGGTATAGGCCACATCTACATCACTAGTACTATAAGTATCCGGCATATTAAATGGGTATGTATCGCGGATATAAGAATATACTCCGAACATTGCGTTCTGTGTAGACGAGTAAGTCTCATAAATCTGTTCCGGAGAACGCAAATCCTCGGGAGACGTATCCAAAAACGAATCACAAGATGATATAGTCAAGGCTGCGGCAGCCAAAAACATAATACGTTTCATATATTTGGATTTCATAATCAACATGTCTTTTAGTATTAGAAATTAATATTTAAACCTACATTAAATACACGTGTCGGCGGATACTTCCTTCCATCACCGGAGCCTAGTTCCGGGTCGAACAGATGAACATCCGGTGCCCAAGTCAACAAATTTACTCCTGATACATACAGACGTAAATTTTGTATAGCCATCTTCTCCATCCATCTCTTTGGGAATGTATAACCTATTTCAGCATTCTTCAGGCGAAGGTAAGCCGCATTACGTACCCAAAATGATGATTTCTTGGTATTATTATTATCCAAAGCATCACTCGGACGGATTGTACGTGGATAGCGTGCATTCGGGTTAGGATTATCCACAGTCCAGCGATCTTCCATCACTCCTTTCAGAAATCCGTTATTATTTTTGTAACCGGAAGAAAAAGGAACCACAGCAGAACCCTCTTCAAAAATAGATACACGTGCAGTCCCCTGGAAAAATATAGAAACATCAAACCCTTTCCATTCTATAGCTCCCCCAAATCCATAAGTGATTTCAGGAATATCACAGAAACCAACAGGCATCTTGTCGTAATCATCAATAACGCCATCGCCATTCAAATCGCGATATTTAATATCTCCCGGACGTAAACGGCTATGATTACCTTCGCTAAACTGAATCGGGCTACGGTCAATCTCTCCTTGTGATTCAAACAATCCGACTGCCTCCCATCCGAATTTCTGATAGATTTTCTGCCCTACAGAATTCATCCATGGATATTTATTCAGAGCATCGCCATTACGAAGAATCTCATTGTTCGCATAAGTAAATGTTCCACGTCCAGTCACATTCACCTGACCAATTTTATCATGGTATTCTAATGAACCGTCAAAGCCCCAACTCTTCATTTTCCCGATATTCACCATTGGTACAGTAGTCATACCGACATAAGCAGGAATATTATTATTGCGTACAAAGATATGATCACGCACATCATGATACCAATCTCCCTGAATTTCCAGTTTATTAAATAATCCCAATTCAAATCCATAATTTTGTTTGGTGGAAACCTCCCAACCAACATTGGGATTTGCTACTTCATTCACACGCTCACCACTCGTCTTAGTATAGTTTCCATAAACATAACTACCAGTATTAGCAACTGTCCCCAAATAGATAAAACGAACATCCCCACCAATCTGATCATTACCTACTTGTCCGACAGATGCTTTCAATTTCAATTTTGAAACGACATCTGTCAATGGCGAGAAGAACTTTTCATTGGATACATACCATCCCACAGCCACCGCCGGAAAGAAACCTACCCGATGACCGGCTGCGAAATTTTCCGACCCATTGTATCCGAAATTTCCTTCTATAAAATAGCGGCTATCATAATCATAAGTCAAACGTCCAGCTAGTCCCTGATTCTTATAAGGCAACGATTTGATAGAAGATATATTATCCTTATAATCTTTATTTCTGTACGTTTCATTTTTAATCCGCTGGTTATACAGGAACAAACCTCCCACACGATGTTTTCCAAACAAGCGATTATAAGTAATAGAAGCCTCTAAATAGGTCGCATTATTTCCCCCAGACTTATTATCAAACCATGGACCTCCTTTGGCAGTTTCCGGTTCTGAGTTGAATACAAGTTCTCCATTTGTATCACGGCGTATAGCATGCCATATTTCATCCTGTTGCGTATATTTATTACCATGCCATGCCTGTGTATCAAATGCAAACTTGATATTAGCCTTCAATCCTTCAGTAATGAAAGAGAAATCCTGATCCAGACTGACCATTGAATTTAATGTGCTTTGCCAATCTTCCACATATCCTCCCCTAGTAACTTGCCAATAAGGATTCGTTACTCCTTTTTCTCCACCCCAATATCCATTGGAATATTGAATGGGAAACGCGTTCGGTTCAAGAGCGAATGCATATTTCCAAATATCATCAGAATTAGCAGCATCCCTCTTTTTGGTAAGAAATCCTCCTAAGGTCAATGAAAGAACCGTAGTAGGATGTAAATTAATATCTACATTCGATCGAAAATTATAGCGTTGATAATCTGGATTACCATTATAAGACTCTCCTTTGCCGGTCATAAACAAACCATCTTCATGATAATAGCCGGCAGAAATAAAGTAACGTGCAATTTCACCGCCACCACTCACATTGGCAGTGACACGTTGATTGAACGTATGTTTCTTGAAAACAGACTTCAGCCAGTTCACATTCGGATACAAGTCTCCGTCTGTATGATTTCTATATTTTTCAATATCACTTTGGCTGTAAGTTCCCGGCACAGCCTCATTATACATATTGGCAAAATCCACAGCGTCCGCCATTTCAGGGATTTTGGTAGGAGCTACCATACCCGCTTCCATTTTGATTGAAATTTTCGGCTTACCCTCAGAACCACGTTTTGTTTTAATCAATACAACACCGTTTGCGCCACGTACACCGTAAAGAGCAGTAGCAGTAGCATCTTTCAATAAAGAAAAGCTTTCAATTTCTTCCGGATCAAGCAGGTCGAGCGAACGCTCTACACCGTCAACAAGAATCAGAGGTGTCTTATTCGCACCAAAAGTAGAAATACCACGAATCCAAAATTCTGCCGAGCTACCTGGAGAACCATCACGCTGAATAGAAACAACACCTCCTAACTGACCAGCCAAATTGGTAGATATAGAAGCACTGGGAACTTTCAGATTACTAACACTCAATGTACTGATAGAACCAATCACACTTTCTTTACGTTGCGTACCGTAACCCACTACCTGTACTTCTTCAAGCACTGTATCATCGGTATTCATCTCAATAAGCAAATTATTTGTCGAGGGGGAGATCTCCTTTTCTATATTAGCATATCCCAAATAGCTGATTACCAATGTTACGGTCTTACCCCCCGGAACGTTGATATTGAAATTACCATCCATATCCGTAGTACCTCCGATACTAGTATCTTTCAACCACACACTGGCACCGATAAGAGTCTCCTTCGTATTCTTATCTATAATCTTACCTGCTAATTTTCTAGTAGCAGCCTTCTTCCCTTCCTGAAATACTTCAGTCACTGCACCTGACGCATACGTCGATGCAAAAGGTGCCGCAAAAAAATAAATGATGATAAGAGCACTAACCAAGCGTCGTAATGAGAAATCTAACTTACGTGCAATTTCATTCATAATACATGATTTAATGTTATTAATTTAAGTTTGAGATGTTTTAGATTGTTGCAACCAATTTCTAAATTCATATTCGCAAAGATAAGCGAGAGAATCTTTTTTCATGGCGAATCCCGTACAAAAGAACAAGAATATCGTAAAACTACACTTTTTTCTTACCGCCATACCACCGTTTTATTTCTATTTGTTCTTAATGTGAACGATTTTATCGTTACCCCCTAACAAAAAAAATGTCTCATCTCAATCGTCCTGATATAAAATCAGAATAATTCAGATAAGACACACTAAATTTATAAGAGAAGCTATCAGTGATAACTAAATTTTCAAATCACGTATTTTTTCTATTTCCAGTCCCGTTATCTGTGAGATAGTATCAAGGGGTATATTCAAAGACTTCATATTTCGTGCCATTTCTTTCTTTTCTTCCTCACGTCCTTTCGCAAGTCCTTCTTCAAGTCCTTCCGCACGACCTTCCACACGGCCCTCTGCACGACCTTCCGCACGCTCCGTAAATATATTATCTCTCAATATTACAATATTATCCAAATGCCGATAATAAGCTTCAAGCTCGGTTTTCGTCATTTTATCAAGTTTCAATCGCTCGCGGGCCTCCTCCAGTCCCGGTGCTGTGGCGCTGTCAGGGATATCACCTGTATTCAAATAACATATCCACTCTTCCAACGGGCTCTTGGCTACCTGATTGAAATCATTCACTTTCAATATATAATATTCCGGATAAAGTTGGCTCACAGCATCTACCTTGAACGTTTGTCTCTGAAAAGGAGTCAACTCCAGCACATCATTCTGATGAATACCTCTGAACTCCGTTTTTCCGTGATAAACCGTATCCTTTCCGCTACCTAATGAAAAATAGACAATATTGATACTATATATTTTACGTACTTTATCATAGCCTTCTCCACGATTAATGTATTCGGTCACCAACTTGGAAGTGCCGAACAGCATACGTTGAAAATAAGCATACTCATTATTATTCTGAACTTCGATCAGAATAAGCTCTCCCTTAGAGTTTTCGGCAAGCATATCTACCCGATTATACTTGTCAAACTCGTCCTCTTGATTGCTTTCGCTTTCCAACAACTTCTGAATAACAATTTTTTCATTGAGAAGTGTTGTCAAAAAGCCCTCAAGAACTGCAAAATTGGCTTTATTACGCAATAAGCGTTTCATAGCCCAATCGAAACGAATATAATTACTGGCCATAGGTTCGTCTCCTTTCCCGTTTTCTTTTTTCATGCAAACAAAGGTAAGCAGAAAATGTTTAATATCAAGTATATATATCCAATAAAATGATTTACTATACCTTTATATATACTACCGAACGCCCCACTCCATACTTCTTCAAAACACCTTGTTCGATGAAAGCATTAATATCCTGCAATGCCTGTGTTTTCGTTTTTCCAACGAGCAGGGCATAATCCTGCCGATTAATGCATGGGTGCTCTTTTAGAAACCTTTCTAACCGTTGCAGGCACTTTTCCTCTGGCAACGGATTTTTCACACGAAAGGGTGAATGATAACGCCGTAATTCAAGACCACTCTCAATATCCTTCTTAAATTGGCGATTCACACGAAAATTAATATCTTTCAGAGATATAGACGGCGAACGCAATTCTTTTGCCTCCTTCACCTTCTTGTCAACACTCAACGAAAGGCTAAAATAACCGATATCCCCTAATTCAACAGAGAATCCTTTTAAAAGCAAATGCCTCAATTCTTTTGATATAGCCTCTATGATACCCACCACCTGCGCATGGGGCATATGCTGAAGCACAGTCACTTGTTCTACAAATTCTTCGGCTGTATAACTTCCCTTCAACACTACACGTGCATGCAAAGGCTGTTCTTCTCCGCTTTTAGCAAGGTCGGGAGTTTCATAAAGATCATAATTTACACTCATTATTGATTAGTTCTTTATTAGGAGAGATAAACATCTTCCCTCCCATAGATTTATTTTCTAAAGTACATTTCTATTTTCGTTTGACTTAACTCAAGCGATAGTTCAACTTAAGTCATTCTTTCGTTTAACTTAAGTCAAACGAAAACAAACATACTAACGAGACAAATGTACATAGAATATACAGATACTAATCTATACTAACCGAGATTTAATTTTATCCGATAAATTATTCCAAAGAGCATAAACATATTCACCAGTAATTATCCAAGATTTGAACGATTTTTTTGTTCGTTTTCAAAAGTTTTGTTCCACCGCCAAAAAGATTGCCTATCATTTGTTTATGCAGCTTATTCTTCCTAATATTGTCCTATACTAATGAAAACCAATACAGATAAAACAAATCCCCATGCAAAAAGTATTTCTTTTGATAGCCATACAAATCCTGTGCTTACATTCATTCGTGGTGAATGCACAGCGTATTTTCTCCACCTCTTATACAATGGATGATGGATTAGCCGCCAACAGAGTATACAGCATTTTGCAAGATTCATGCGGATTTATGTGGTTCGGAACCGATGACGGCTTGAGCAGGTTCGATGGCATCTCATTCAAAAACTACTATCTATCAGAATATATCAACGCAACAACCAGTAACAGTGTCAAGAAAATATTTATCGACCGCAGGGGCAGAATGTGGATAGGATTGGATACCGGAATCGTCATTTACGACTCGAAGACAGACACTTTCCAACCTTTCCATGCCAAAACTGAAACCGGAGAGATGATACGAACATACGTCACCGATATGATAGAGGACAGCGACGGAGAAGTATGGATTGCAACAAGCGGAGAAGGACTTTACCGTTTTTCTCCCCATGATGAAATCAAACTCAAAGTCTATCGGAATATTCCCAGAGAAACGAACAGCATTTCGCAAAACATCATCATGACATTACAGCAGGACAGCAAACAAAACATTTGGATAGGTACTTATTCAGAAGGTTTATGTTGTTTTAATAAACAAAGTAACACGTTCGTCACTTACAAAAAGAGCAGTCACCCTAATAGTTTATCAGATAATTCCATTCAGAAAGTGTTTGAAGACTCATACGGCAATTTATGGATAGGAACTTTTCAGAACGGGCTCGACCTGTTCAATCCTGTGGCTAAAACTTTCACCAACTACCAGGACAGAAGTCCAAACAACCTATTATATCATATCCACGATATTAAAGAATACAGACCTGGCGAGTTGTTCATTTCATCCGACAACGGTATGGGAATTTTTAAAGCAGACAAAGGAGAAATTATACAATCCGACAATCCGAATCTGAAAATAAGAACCGGAGCCAATAAGTTTATATATACCATCTATATAGATAAGGAAGAAAGCCTCTGGCTGGGCTCCTATTTCGATGGAATCAAATTCTATTCGGCATTTCAAAATAATTTCAAATATTATAGCTGTTCATCATCGTCCACACCACAATCAGGAAAAGTAATCAATGTTATCAAAGAAGACAAAGATGATAAATACTGGATAGGTACGGATGACAATGGCATTTTCCGATTTGATGCCAAAACTCAAGAAATTACCCCTTTCCGGGATGCAGCCAGTATAGGCACAACTTACTATTGTATACACGATCTGCTGGTAGACAGAGATAAACTATATGCCGCCACTTATGGAAGAGGTTTGGAGGTGATTGATTTAAAAACAGGAAAAGTGGAAAGTTTTCTCAATAACCCGGAAGATTCAACATCTATCCCCTCCTCACGGGTATTCACTCTATATAAAGCCAGTAATGGATGTATTTACGTGGGCACCTCTGCAGGATTCTGTTACTATAACCCCGAAAAAAACAATTTCATCAGAATCGGTTCTTTTACAGGCAAAATATCGGATATCATTGAAGATTACTTCGGAAGAATATGGATAGGAACAAGTATCAGTGGATTATATTCATACAATGTCAGAACCCAAAAGATAACATCTTATCAACGTTCGGATCATCCGAATTCACTAACAAAGAATGTAATCACCACGCTAGCTATCGACAACAAGAAACGACTATGGGTGGGAACTTATGGGCAAGGACTTTGTAGATATAATGATGAAACAGATGATTTTACCAGACACGACTACCTAAAGTTGCCGAATAAAATCATCACTTCCATTATCCCTAAAGGAGACTTACTATGGATTAGTACCAATAAGGGACTTGCTGTATATAATCCGGATACAGAATATCTGAAAACCTATTCGAAATCAAACGGACTATACAATGAACAATTCACACCATGTTCAGGCTTTGAATCTTCTGACGGTAGACTATTTTGGGGTTCGACAGACGGTTTCTGTTATTTCTTCCCGCAAGACTTAAGAGAAAACACATACAATCCACCTGTCGTCCTCACCAATATGACCATTTTCGGAAAAGAGATACAGGCTGATACATCCCATTCACTCATTCGCCAATCCATAGGATATACAGATGAGATTGTGTTGAAATATAACCAGTCCATGATCGGATTCGATTTTGCCGCACTAAGTTACATTGCTCCCAAAGAGAATGATTATCAATATATGCTGGAAGGTCTGGATAGCGAATGGCAGTTCACTAAAGGAAATAATAACCATCTTTCCTATGCAAACTTACCCGTCGGTGAATATGTATTAAGGGTCAAGGGAACGAACAGCGATAAACTATGGAGCAATAATGAAGTACAACTAAAAATCAAGGTGCTGCCTCCATTCTTCCGGTCGCAACTGGCTTATCTGATCTATGCCCTCGTCCTGTTGATTGCGATTATGTTAACCGTATGGTATTACGTAAAACGCACGGAGAAACGTCAGAAAGAACGTATCAAGAGGCTGAACGATGAAAAAGAAAAAGAGCTCTATAACTCCAAAATAGATTTCTTCACTAACATTGCTCATGAAATTCGAACTCCTTTGAGCCTTATTATCGGCCCATTGGAATACCTGATGAAAACTTCAAGTATCAACAATGTGTATGGGGAATACCTAAGTATTATTGAACAGAATTACAAACGTTTGTATGCGCTTGTCACCCAATTGCTGGATTTCCGCAAAGTAGATACGGGATCTTATAAACTATCGTATGACTGTTACCGGATTAAAGAAATAATCTGCAAAGTAACCTGTATCTTTGAATTATCTGCCAGACAAAAGAAAGTGACGATTGACACTTCCTCTATCCCGGAAAAACTGAGCATTGTCATAGATGAAGAAGCTTTTACCAAGATTATCAGCAATCTACTAAGCAATGCCTTGAAATATGCCAAAAGCACGATTCGTATTACAACTACAGAAAAGGATTCCGAGATAGTAGTCACCGTAACCGATGACGGTATAGGCATCACCGATCAAGAAAAGACTAAAATATTCGACGCATTCTATCAGGTTAAGAACAACAGTGAAATAAATAAACTGGGCATTGGTATCGGGCTTCACATGACACGCTCACTCGTCCAATTAATGAATGGAAAGATCGAAGTCAGCGATAGGGAAGACGGTGAAAACGGTGTTTCTATTTCTGTCTATTTCCCTAAGCAAGCAGTCATCACTGCGGCGCTACAAGTAACAAAACGGGTAGAAGACACAATTATTCCTGAAAGCAGCCCAGAAAATATAGAAGAAAATGAACTGGAAAGCACTCTTCCCGGCGAACCGTTGAAAAAACAATATGCCATTATGGTTGTGGACGACAACCCGGAGATTCTGGATTTCCTTTCCAAAATTCTGTCTGAGGAATATTTTGTCATATCGGCTTCGAGTGGAGAGGAAGCGTTGCAAATCCTTGAAAAAAATAACATTGGCCTCATCATCAGTGATGTGATGATGGAGGAAATGGACGGGTTCAAACTCTGTGGGAAAATTAAAAGCAACATCAATATTTCCCACGTTCCTGTCATTCTGCTGACAGCCAAAACGGATACGGAAAGTAAAATCAAAGGACTGGAAGCCGGTGCGGATGCATATATAGAGAAACCATTCTCACCTTTCCACCTGAAAGCACAATTGCTGAACTTACTCAAGAAAAGGGAAAGTCAGCAGAAAACGTATGCCTCTACTCCGTTATCCGATCTGCACTCCGCTGTCCACAATAAATTGGATGAAGAATTTATGAATAAATGTACCGAAATCATCCAGAATAATATTGAGGACTCCGAATTTTCGGTAAACACACTGGCACAGGAACTGGGAATGAGCCGTACCTCTGTATTTACCAAAATCAAAGGCATTATTGGCATGACTCCCAATGATTTCATCAAGGTCACCCGACTAAAGAAAGCCTGCAAAATGATGGTGGAGGGAGAATATCGGGTTACCGAAATAGGATTTCTCGTCGGGTTCAGCTCTTCTTCCTACTTTGCCAAATGTTTTCAGAAGCAATTTGGAATGTTACCGACAGAGTTTCTCAAAAAAATAAAAGAAGCCCCCTCATCCGCAACAAAATAAGTCGGCAAGCATTCTCCCTCTAAGCTAAATCTTAAGATTTTATTAAATTCTCCTTATAATATAAGGTAAGGAGAATCTTTTTTTTTACTTTTGTCCCCAAATATTATGGTA
>OHKJ01000568.1_pt1 | contig 18707 bp, 18 predicted proteins | sample 1568791 | NCBI WGS metagenome assembly OHKJ01 (sample SAMEA3879584, study PRJEB24766) | human gut metagenome | biome: human-associated habitat; feature: feces | place: USA | collected 1985/1987 | reverse complement strand
CGGCCCGATTAAGCTGCATATTATTAATTTTACTGAAATCCAGCTGGCTATTTATGAAAAATGCCCGCATGATGAGCTTACGATTATTATGCGCCGCTATATGATGAAGATTGCGGAAATGATTGCAAAAGAAAATCGTGCGCTTGGCCTTATCACAGGCGAGAGTATTGGTCAGGTGGCAAGCCAGACACTGCAGTCACTTGCGGCAACGAATGCGGTATGTACATTACCGGTGTACAGACCGGTCATCGGTTTTGATAAAAACGATATCGTGGCAATATCTGAAAAAATCGGGGCTTTCGAAACATCTATTCAGCCGTTTGAGGACTGCTGTACGATTTTTGTGGCAAAACATCCGGTTACAAAACCGAATCTCAAAGTGATTCACCGCTCAGAGACAAAGCTGGAAGAAAAAATAGAAGAACTTGCAATAAATGCAGCAGAAAAAGCTTTAGATAATATAAAAGAAAATATAGACTTAATTATAGTAGCGTCAGTATCTGAAACAAATCAAATGCCAAGCATATCGTATAAAATACAAAAATACTTTAATATTAAAAATTGTATGTGTATAGATATTTTAGCTGGATGTGCAGGATTTATAAATGCGTTTGATATAGCCAAAATGTATATAGACACAGATAAAATAAATACAGCACTAGTAGTAGGAGTAGAAAAGCTGTCAAACTTTATAGACAAGACAGATATAAATACAGAAATATTGCTTTCAGATGGTGCAGGGGCTATAGTTGTAAAGAAAAGCCAAGAACCCAAATTATATTATTCATATATAGAAAGTAAAGGTCAGAAAGGTGATATATTAACATATACAGACAATAATAAAATATATATGAATGGCAAAGAAATATATAAATATGCAGTAACAGATACAGTAAAAAATATAAATAAATTATTAGATATAAGTAATCTAGACATAAACGAATTGTCATATATAATTCCACATCAATCAAACAAAAGAATATTAGAGTCAATTGCTAAAAAAATAAATATTAAAAAAGAAAAAATGTATTTTAATGTAGACAAATATGGAAATACATTTTGTGCAAGTATTCCAATTGCTATAGATGATATGATAAAATTAAACAAGCTAAAAGAAAAAGACAAAGTAATTTTAATTGGATATGGAGGAGGTCTAAATACAGGAAGTATATTACTAGAATTTTAATTAATAAAGTAATATAAAGTCTAATTCTATGGTAACAATATGCAATTAGAGCAGATTAGTTTGACAGTGGCATAATTACTCTATGGCAATAGGGAATGAACTATATTACTAGAATAAAAAAAGATAAAATATATTATACAAAAATAAAGGAGTGAAATATAATGAAAATAGCTTTTATGTTTCCAGGGCAAGGTGCACAAAGTGTTGGAATGGGGCAAGACTTATACGAAAAATACGAAGAAGTAAGAAATATATACGGAATAGCTTCAGAAATATCTGGAAAAGATATAGCCCAAATAAGTTTTAATTCTACAATAGAAGAATTAAGTAAAACAGAAAATACACAACTTGCAATAGCTACAATGAGTTTAGGAATATTAAAGATATTAGAGAAAAACAATATAAAGCCAGAGATAACAGTAGGATTAAGTTTAGGAGAATATCCAGCGTTAATAAGTGGAGGTTACCTAAACGTAGAAGATGGAATTAAACTACTAAAAAGACGTGGATATTTAATGGAAACGAAGGTAGCGCCGGGTAATTATAGCATGGCAGCAGTAATAGGGCTAGATAGTACAAAAATAGAAGAAATATGTAAAGAAATTTCTGAAAAAGGAATGTTCATAGTACCGGCTAACTACAATTATTCTGGTCAAACTGTAATTTCGGGAGAAGAAAATGCGATTAATTTAGCAATGGATATTCTAAAAGAAAATGGAGCGAAAAGAGTTCTAAAACTACAAACAGGAGGTCCATTTCATACAGCAAAATTAAATGAAGCAAAAGAATTATATAAAGAGGAACTAGCAAAAGCTAAATTTAATAAGGAAAATATAAAGGCTCAAGTAATAAAAAATATTGATGGAACTTTTTATAATAAACAAGATGATATGGTAGATATACTTTCAAAACATATTGTAAGCCCTGTAAGATTTGATAAAGCAATAAAAACTATGCAAGACAACTATATAGATACATATGTAGAAATAGGTCCAGGTAAAACATTAACAGGATTTATAAAAAAGGAAAATAAAGAAAGTAATGTAATAAATATTAATAGTGTAGAATCGTTAGAAAATTTTATAGAAACTATTAATAATGCTTAAATAGCGTATAACAAAACACTAAAACAAAAAGAAAGAAGGGTTAAAAAATGGAAAAAAGAGTTGCACTAGTAACAGGTGGTTCGAGAGGAATTGGAAGAGCAATTGCAGAAAAATTTGCTAAAAATGGATATAATTTAGTAATAAATTATGTTTCAGACAATACTAATTTAGACGAAATAAAAGAAGGATTTAGTAAATATGGTGTAGAAGTTTTATTAGAAAAAGCAGATGTAAGTAATTTTAATGAATGCGAAAAAATGGTAACATCTGCAATAGAGAAATTTGGGAAAATAGATACACTAGTAAACAATGCAGGAATTACAAGAGATAATTTATTAATGAGAATGAAAGAAGAGGACTTTGACAAAGTAATATCTATAAACTTAAAAGGAACATTCAATTTAACAAAATTAGTTACACCATACATGATGAAAAAAAGAGAAGGAAGAATAGTAAATATTTCTTCTGTAGTAGGAGTTATGGGAAATGCAGGACAATCAAATTATGCAGCATCTAAAGCAGGTATAATAGGATTTACAAAAAGTGTTGCAAAAGAATTGGCAACAAGAAATATATTAGCAAACTGTGTAGCACCTGGCTTTATAGCTACAGATATGACATCTGTACTAAACGAAAAAGTAAAAGAAAATATTAGTGCACAAATTCCTTTAAAAAGAATGGGAACAGCAGAGGAAATAGCAAATGCAGTATACTTTTTAGGAGGAGAAGAAAATACATATATTACAGGTCAAACTTTAAATATAGATGGAGGAATGATTTAAAAATGGAAAGAAGAGTTGTTATTACAGGAATAGGAGCAATTACACCCATAGGAAACAATATAGAAGAGTTTTGGAATGGAATAAAAACACAAAAATGTGGAATAGACGAAATTACAAGATTAGATACATCAGACTTAAAAGTAAAATTAGCAGCAGAAGTAAAAGATTTTAATGCAGAAGAACATTTTGACAAACGAACAGCAAGAAGAATGGACTTATACTCACAATATGCTGTTGTTGCATCAAGAGAAGCATTAAAATCAAGTGGAATAACAGAAGAAAATACAGATATGACAAGAGTAGGAATTGTTATAGGTTCAGGAATTGGCGGATTAGTTACAATGCAAAAAGATATAGGAGCTTGTGAAACAAAGGGGCCAGATAGAGTTTCACCTATGTTTATACCAATGGGAATAGCTAATATGGCAACAGGAAATGTAGCGATAGACTTGGGGTTAAAAGGAGAATCTGTTGCAATGGTAACAGCATGTGCAAGTGGAACACATTCTATAGGTGAAAGTTACAGAATGATTAAACACGGATACCAAGATGCAGTTGTAGCTGGTGGAACAGAAGCACCAATTACAAAGGTTGGAATAGCAGGCTTTCAAAATATAAAAGCATTAACAACAACAACAGACAAAAATAGAGCAAGCATACCATTTGATGCCGAAAGAAGTGGTTTTGTAATGGGAGAAGGTGCTGGTGTTGTAGTCTTAGAAGAATTAGAACATGCTAAAAAAAGAGGAGCGCACATATATGCAGAAATAGTAGGTTATGGAGCATCATCAGATGCTTACCACATAACATCACCATCACCAGATGGAGAAGGAGCTGCAAGAGCTATGAAATCTGCAATAGAAGATGCAAAAATATCTCCAGAAAACATTACATATATTAATGCACATGGGACATCAACACACCTTAATGATGTAGGAGAAACAATGGCAATTAAAAAAGTTTTAGGAGAAGAAGCAAGTAAAAAAGTATTAGTAAGTTCTACAAAAGGAAATACAGGTCACCTATTAGGAGCAGCAGGAGGAGTAGAAGCTATAGTTTGTATAAAGACGATAGAAGAAAACTATGTACCAGCAACAATAAATTACAAAGTAGAAGATCCAGAATGTGATTTAGACATAGTTCCAAACGTTGGAAGAGATGTAAATGTAGAATATGCAATGTCAAATTCATTAGGATTTGGTGGACACAATGCATCAATAATATTTAAAAAATATGAAGGATAGGTGTAATAATTATGGAATATGAAGATATAAAAAGATTGCTAGATGATATGGGGAATTCTAAGGTAGATAGCCTAGACATTGAATTTCCGGATGGCACAAAAATAAAAATGAAAAAAAATGAAACTAAAGTTGTAGAAAAAGCAGAACCAAAACCAGGAATGTTAGTTATAAAAGAAAATGTATTACCAACAGAACAAAAAGAAGAAACTAAAGCAGTAGTAAAAACAGAAAATTATAAAGAAATAAAATCACCTATGGTTGGAACGTTTTATAGTAGTCCATCACCAAAAGATTTACCATATGTAAAAGTAGGAGACAAAGTAAAAAAAGGAGATGTACTTTGTGTAGTAGAAGCCATGAAATTAATGAACGAAATAGAATCTGAATATGATGGCGAAATAGTAGAAATATGCGTAGAAAACGAAGACATGGTAGAATACGGAACAACATTATTTAAGATAAAATAGTCTACAACTAAATCGGGAATCGGGATTTTAAGGATGCTTTTAAATAGGTGTGGTATTTTTGGAAGGAAGCAGTCCAGTTCTTAAAATTCCAATAAATCCCGATAAAAAATTAAATTAAAAGGAGAAAAGAATATGTTAGATATAAATGGAATAATGGAAATAATCCCACAAAGACCACCATTTCTAATGATAGATAGAGTAGAAGAATATGTACCAGGAGAAAGTTGCACTGCGTATAAGAATGTATGTATAAATGAACCATTTTTTGCAGGACATTTTCCAGGTAACCCAATAATGCCAGGAGTTCTTACAATAGAAGCATTAGCACAAACAGGAGCTGTTGCAATTCTTTCTGAACCAGAAAACAAAGGGAAAAATGCTCTTTTTGGAGGAGTAGATAAACTAAGATTTAAAAGACAGGTAATTCCAGGTGATGTACTAAAGCTAGAAGTTAAAATAATAAAAAGAAAAGGACCAATAGGCGTTGGTGAAGCAATAGCTACAGTAAATGGAGAAATAGCAGTAAAAGGTGAGCTAACATTTGCGATAGTGTAAATAGAGTAAATTACAGTAGATTAGTAATAAAATAACAAAAAGTAACAAAGAAAGGATTTATAATTGATATGTTGAAGAAAATATTAATTGCCAACAGAGGAGAAATAGCAGTAAGAATTATAAGGGCATGTAGAGAAATGGGAATAAAAACCGTTGCTGTATATTCGGAAGCAGACAAAACAGCTTTACATACCAAACTTGCAGATGAAGCAATTTGTATAGGACCTGCTATATCTACTAAAAGTTATTTAAATGTAAAAGCTATTATAGAAGCAGCATGTTTAACAGGAGCAGATAGTATTCATCCTGGATTTGGCTTCTTGTCTGAAAATAATAGCTTTGCAAAAATGTGTGATGAGATTGGTATAAAATTTATAGGACCTAAACCAGAAATAATCGAACTTATGGGAAATAAATCGAAGGCAAAAGAAACTATGAAAAGTGTAGGAGTTCCTGTAGTTCCTGGATCAGATGGCTTAATATACACAATGCAAGAGGCAATAAATATATCAAACCAAATAGGATATCCAGTTATAATTAAAGCTTCTGCTGGCGGCGGGGGAAAAGGAATAAGAATTGCTTATAGCGAAGAAGAATTAAGAAAAGCCTATGAAATTGTAAAACAGGAAGCATTAAATTCATTTAATGATGACAGTATATATATAGAAAAATTCATAGAAAATCCTAGACACATAGAAATTCAAATAATGGCTGACGAATACGGGAATGCAGTACATTTGGGTGAAAGAGACTGTACAGTACAAAGAAAGAATCAAAAAATGCTAGAAGAAACACCATCTGGAGTAATAGATAGTAGATTAAGAGAAAAAATGGGGGCAATAGCTGTAAAAGCTGTAAAAGAAGTTGGATATACAAATGTAGGTACAATAGAATTTTTAGTAGATAAAAACAAAGATTTTTATTTTATGGAAATGAATACAAGAATTCAAGTAGAACACCCAGTAACAGAGATGGTAACAGGTTTGGATTTAATAAAAGAGCAAATTCGTATAGCTTCAGGCGAAAAAATGAAATATAGACAAAGAGATATTAATTTTAATGGACATAGCTTAGAAGCGAGAATAAATGCGGAAAATCCATATAAAAACTTTATGCCATCACCTGGAACAATAGAAGAATTACACCTTCCAGGTGGAAACGGAATAAGGGTTGATACAGCAGTATATTCGGGATATAAAGTTCCTCAAAATTATGATTCGATGATAGCAAAAGTTATTGTACATGGAAAAGATAGGAATGAATCAATAGCTAAAATGAAAAGTGCTTTGTCAGAATTTGTAATCTCCGGAATAGAAACAAATATAGACTTCTTACTTAAAATTTTAGACAATGAAAACTTTGTAAATAATGAATATGACACATCTTTTATAGAAAAGGAATTTGAGAAATAATTTGAGAGATAATTCGAGGCACGTGCACAAACACGTGCTTTTCTACGTTCCAATCTCGATGAAGGTAGCACAAATTCCGGAGGAGGTAGAATTAAATACCGACGAAGGAATATACAAATCAAAATGGGAGATCATAAAATTCCGAAGGAGATAGAACTAATTTTTATGGGGCAACTTCAAAAACTGATAGCTAAAGTTTCTATTGTAATAAATTTATTTTTGATATAGAATAAGTTCAGAATAAAAATAGTTTAAAAGGATGTGATAAAAATGACATCTAAGTATGATGCTATAGTAATAGGAATGGGACCCGGTGCTATTTTCTTTGCTTATGAAATGATTAAAAAAGATAAAAATAAAAAGATTTTACTAGTTGAACAAGGAAAACGTGTAGAGAATAGAAAGTGTCCTATAGAAACAATAGGAAAGTGTGTAAAGTGTAAACCATTTTGTGACATTACAAGTGGATTTTCTGGAGCAGGAGCCTTTTCAGACGGAAAGCTATCTTTATATAATGAAGAAGATGACGATTTTTATGTAGGGGGCGAATTACATAAATATGTCGGAGTGGAAGAAACTAAAAGACTAATAGATTATACAGATAATATATATTTGGAATTTGGAGCAGATCCAAAGCTCAAAGGAACAGAACATAAAAAAGAAGTAAATGAAATAAAGAAAAAAGCTAAAAAAGAAGAAATAACATTAATAGATATTCCAATTAGACATTTGGGGACAGAAAAAGCACATGAATTATACAAAAAATTAGAGAATTATTTAGAAGATAATAATATAGATTTAATGTTCGAAACAGAAGTAAAAGATTTAATTATAGAAGAAAATGAAGCAAAGGGAATAATTGTACATAATGTAAAAACAAATGAAGAAGAAAAAATATATGGAAAAAACATAGTAATAGCAGTTGGAAGAAAAGGAGCCAATTGGCTAGTAAATATGTGTAACAAGCATAAAATAAAGACAGAAGCAGGAGTAGTAGATATAGGAGTAAGATATGAGCTTTCAGATGAAGTAATGAAAGAAATAAACGAATATATGTACGAAGGAAAATTTATAGGATATCCAGGACCATTTAAGGATAAAGTAAGAACATTTTGTCAAAATCCAAGTGGCTTTGTTTCTTCAGAAGTGTATGATGAAGGAATTAATTTAGTTAATGGTCATTCATATAAAGATAAAAAAAGCACACATACAAATTTAGCAATATTAGTATCACATCATTTTAACTATCCATTTAATAAGCCAATAGAATATGGAAGAAACATAGCAAAAAATATAAACGAATTAGGAAATGGAAACATTGTAGTACAAAGGTTAGGAGATATTTATAGAGGAAAAAGAACTTGGAACGAAGAATTAGAAAATAATAAAATTAAACCAACATTAAAATCTGCAGTTGCAGGAGATATAACATTTGCTTTAGGTTACAGAACAATGACAGATATTTTGCAATTTATAAGATGTATGGATAAGGTAGTAGAAGGATTTGCAAATCCAGAAAACTTATTATATGCGCCAGAGATAAAGTTTTACAGCAATAAAGTAGTTATAAACCAAGAATTTGAGACAAGTGTAAAAGGACTATATTCTATAGGAGATGGTGGAGGAATGACAAGAGGACTGATGATGGCATCAGCATCTGGAGTACAAATGGCAAGGAATTTAATAAAGAAAGAATAATTACGAGGGGGATAAAAATGGAGGAAGAATTAGAAAATGGAATAGCACTAATGGAAGGAATATTACAAAATTGGGAAAACGGTAACACAGGTAAATACCATATATTTTTCCCAAGATGTGCGAAAGAAAATGATAAAAATGTAATTTTATTTCCAATATTTGAAGAAACAAAAAATAGAACTTTAAATTTAAAAATATGGGCTAAATATAACTTAGAAAGTTATTCTTTAGAAGATTATTTAGAAGTGAAAAATAAAGTTATATTATTTGATAAAAAATTAATAAATTACAAAAAGAAAAAGTTTGCCAAGAACGTTATAGCATTAATAGAAATATTTTATACAGCCCAAGAATTCATGGATTTATCTGAAGATAGTATAGAATATATAGCAAACCAAGAATTATTGGAAGAAAAAATATATGAATACAAGCAAAACTTTAAAACAATTTTAGCAGATGAAGAATTAGCAATTGTTTATGGAGTAAAAAAGAATGAACCAGTAAAAACAGAAAAAGCAAAACTTCCTGTTACAAATAATGCGGAGAATATTCAAAAGATGGAGCCCAATATAGCTGATATTCAAAATTTAGCATCTATTGTGGAAGAGGTTCAAGATGAAGAGCCAAGTGTGTTAAATATGCAAGATATAAAGCCAAAAAAAGAAAAGAAGAAAGTTTATTTAACAATAAAAAAATTACAAGAATGTATATTGAAGATAGAAAATAAAAAGAATTCGAAAGAAAAGTACATGTTAAAACTTGTAGAAAAAGTTGGAAAGCTTGCTAAAGCAATTGATGAAGATGCAAGAATGAAAAATAAGGAAATAAATGGAACAATAGAAGGAGAATTGCAAGACATTTTATACTATGTAACATGTTTATCGAATCTGTATGAAATGGATTTAGAAGAATGTATATATTTAAAAGAAGAGATTAATTGCAAAAAAAATGATAGGGAAAATGTTTTTAAGGATGAGCAGGATTAATAAAAAATATAATATTTGATTTAGGCGGTAGAATCATAGAATATGTTAATACACAATGAGGAGTTTTACATATAATAAAGAAATAGCAAAATTACAAGGGAAAAACGAAAGAATATAGAAAAATAATGTAGGGGGAAATACAATATGTTAAGATTCGAAAAGATAGACTACGATTATTACGAACAATACAAAGAAATGTTACAAGAATGGAGAGATAGCAATACATCATTAACACCAGGAATATTACAATTACCTTGTAATGACGAAATGGAGTATAAAAATATAATTAACACTGCAAAAAATGCAGAAATTGGAATACATAATGAAAAAGAATGGTATGAAAGATGCAGATATTATTTAATTGTAAATGACCAAAATAAATTAATTGGTGCAACAGCAATAAGACAAAATTTAACTCAGCTAGGAAAAGATACATGGGGAAATATTGCATATGGAATACGTCCATCTGAAAGAAGAAAAGGATATGCAAAAGCTGTGGCAAATATGCTAATAAATAAATGCAAGGAATTAGGCATGAATGAAATTGTTGCATGTCATTATATAGAAAATGATGCTTCAAAAAGAGTATTAGAAAGTGTAGGAGCTATTCCAACAGGAGTATTAGTGTCAGAATATTCTGGCAAAAAAATAAAAAGATATATAATAAGAACTAAAGCAAAAAGTGAAATAAATTTCTCTATGGCAAAACAAGTTTTTAATGATTACATAAAACAATTTAATTCAGAAGATGGAAGTATATTGTTAAAGATAACACATACATACCATGTAGTTAATTTAAGTGAATACATAGCAAAAGAACAAGGACTAGATGAAGAAAGTATAAATTTAGCTAAATTAATTGCGCTATTGCATGATATAGGAAGATTTAAACAAGTTACAGTACAAAGGAGTTTTTCAGACAAAACATTTGATCATGCAGATTATGGAAATAAAATTTTATTCGAGGAAAATTTAATAAGAAAATTTATTAAAACGGACAAATATGACGAAGTAATAAGAAAAGCTATATATAATCACAACAAATACAAGATTGAAGATGGATTAAGCGAAAAAGAAGAAATTCAATGTAAGATTATAAGAGATGCAGATAAACTGGATAATTTTAGAGTTAAAGATGAAAATAACTTTGAAGATAGTTTTCCAAAGATAAGAGATGAATCAAAACAAGAAACTAATAATATAATTGCAGAGCTTGAAAAGTCTAGCATATCCGATAAAGTATATAATGATTTTTTAGAACATAAGTGCATAAAATTAGATGACAGAAAAACTTTGCTAGATTATTGGATATGTGTGTTAGCATTTATTTTTGATCTATATTTTAAAAGTTCTTTAAAATATATTTATGATAAAAATTATATAGATGTTTTAATTGATAAAATAAATTATAGCAATGAAGAAACGAAGGCAAGAATGGATGTTATAAGGAAATGTGCTAAGGAGTATTTAGAAGATAAGATCGGTGAGCAGGATTAGACTTTGTTTATATATTGATTTAGCAAGTATAGGGTTAACCTCGGTAAGCTAAGGAAGATTTAATGAAACAGACAAAAATATAATTAAATGGAGTATACAATGGAAACATTTATAAAAAAAGCAATAGAAAAATTAAATAAAAATAGTGAAAGTACTCTTTCAGATAAAGACAAGAAAAAAATACATGAGCAATTTCCAATCCCAAGAGAGCATAAAATTCTTTGGGGACAAAATTTAGAACAAAATAATAAATATGGTATGGTTATTACAAATATAGGTATATTTTTTAAAGCAAGTCCGATGGCTGTAAAGCAAGCTAATGAAAAAATGAATAAAAAAGATAAGCTATCATATATATATCACTATTTTAAGTGGGAATTTTTTAATCCAGACGACTTTAAGCTGTGCAAAGCGAGTGGGGATACGATTGATATATTTTTTGATGGGAAATTCTTATTTAATTTAAATAAAAATTCTAATTTCTTTGAATATTACAAAGAATCATACAAAAAAACAATTAAAGAAGCAGCCATTTCAGCAGAAAACATTTTTGCAGATTTAGAAGCCATTATTCCTGAAAATTATGCAAGAGTAAATTCTAAACATGGGCATGGAGAGATGGCAGAAGAATCTTTAACATTATTAGATAAAATTCAAGGAAAAGATGCTGAAGTTGTAGGGCGTACTAACGAGAAAAATGGAGCAGATCGAATTGTAAATGGTGTTGAAATTCAAACTAAGTATTATAAAACAGGAAAAAGATGTATAAATGCTTGTTTTGATAAAACAACAGGAAAGTTTCGCTATATAAATTCAAAAGGTGAACCAATGATGGTAGAAGTACCGAAAGATAAATATGCAGAAGCAATAAATGAATTTAGAAATAGAATTGTTGAAGGAAAAGTGCCAGGTGTTACTAATCCTAATGATGCATCTAAATATATAAAAAAAGGCCAATTAACATATAAACAAGCATTAAAGTTATGTAGACCTGGTACTATTGAATCACTAACATATGATATAGCAACAGGTGCAATTAATTGTTCTTTTACATTTGGAATATCTTTTTTAGCGACATATATTTTTGCATATTCAAAAAGCGAAAATAAAAAAGAAGCTTTTAATTCTGCTTTTCTTACTGCTTTTCAAGTGTTTGGATTATCTTTTTTTGCACACATATTAACACAACAAATAGCCCGAACTACTCTAACAAAACATTTAATTCCATTTAGTAATTATATAGTACAACAAATGGGTTATAAATCGGTACAAACTATTGTAAATGCCATTCGTTCTATGGCAGGTAAATCAGCAATATCTGGAGCTACTGCAATGAAGCAATTATCCAAGATACTAAGGAGTAATACAATAACTACAACTTTTACGTTTATGGCATTTTCAATTCCAGATACATATAACATATTTAGAAAAAGAATTTCCAGTGCACAATATACAAAAAATATGTTATCTCTTATAGGAACAATGGCTACAGCTAGTGCAGGAACTTTAGGAACTTCTTTAGTTGCAACAAAAATTGGAGCAATGGCAGGAACTACAATTTCTCCTGGAATTGGTACTCTTATTGGTATTAGTGGAGGAGTTGTTGGAGGATTAATTGGCGGAAAAGTTATAAAAATGTTAGGAGATCATATTAAAGAAGATGATAGCATAATTTTATCGAGGTTGTATAATGGTATTGTAGTAAATATGATATATGAATATATGCTTACAGAAAGCGAAGTAGATATGTTAATTGAGAAATTCAATACTATTAAACCAAAAGAGTTTAAAGAGTTATTTGCAAAAGTACAAGCTGTAGACAAGCAGGAAGAACTTATTGAAGACTTCATAAAACATCATTTTGAAGAAATTGTAAAAAATAGAGCTAAAATACCATTACCTAAAACAGAAGATTTAGTTGATTTTCTTCAAGATTTTTCTAAACAAGTAGAAAATTAAATAATCATAGTTAATTTTTAGATTAAAAGGAATACGCATATATAAAAATTGTAATAATGTGAGGCTAAAAGAAAAATATTTTTAAAATAAAAGTATGTGAAATCTTTATAAATATTTTAAGAAATTATCAGGATACAGAACTTTTTTACCAGTTTTAAAATCATCAATGTCAACCCACATAGCTGTATATTCAGATGCTTCATCTTTTATTAAATATACATCTTTATAAAATTTTTCTGGTATTTCTATAGAATAAGTAAAAACAATTTCATGACCATAATTTCCTTTATAAGTAAAGATGTTTTCCGAAACACCTAAAAGATTATGTACTATTATATCAGCATTTATTTCTTCTTTAAATTCTCTTATTATGGCATCTTTACTAGTTTCTGTGAATTCAATTCCACCTCCTAATGCTCTATAGAAAGTTTTATTTTTTACCTTATCATATCCTTGACCAACTAAAATTTTATTATCTTTTTTTGTAAGACCTAAAACTATAGGTCTTATAGAATTAGAACGAAACATATTAAAACCTCCTCGTATTATAAGTTGTTTAGTCTTTATAGTTCCTCACCAATGACTGTATGCTATATTTAATAGAGATACTGTGGAGTGATTAAGACTCGGTTTTTATTGTATAGAAAATCGATTTTTCTTTGAAATTTTAGTACTTTTTAACGATTTTTTCTATACAATAAGGTTAGCTTTCTTCGATATGTATATTTGAAAAGACAAATGCACATATGGCGAAACTACTTGTTTACTATAAAGAGTTTAGCATATTAAAATGAGAAAAGCAATAAATAAAATATGTGTTATAATGTAGAAAAAAGAGTAAGCTGAAAAAAATATTTTATATGTAGTTTTAGGTATTGAAAATTAAAATTTTTTCATTAACTAAGATTAAAGATAGAATTATATTGATATACAGGAGGAAAAAATGGAAAAGAATATAAAAATTGGAATTGGAGTAATAATTTTAGATGGGAATAAATTATTATTAGGTCATAGATCAAAAAATAGAAAAGATACAGGTGGAATATATGAAATAGACTGTTGGACATTACCTGGTGGAAAGCAAGAGTATGATGAAACTTTTTGGGACTGTACCAAAAGAGAAGTGAAAGAGGAAACAAATTTAGATGTTGATAATTTAGAATTATTTAATGCTGCAGACGATATAGCAGAAGATAGACACTACATAACTTTGCATATTATAGCTAATAAACATAGTGGTGAATTAAAAGTAATGGAACCTACAAAAGAAGATGAATGGAAGTGGTTTGAGCTAGATAATTTGCCAGAAAAATTATATTCTCCTTCTAGAAAATTTATTGAAGAGTACTTAAAAAAGATGAGAGACTAATTGCAAAGAAGAGATTAAAACGAAAATAGCATAAAAGCTTCAAAAGCATGTATTTTTCGAGCGAAGCGAGGAAGAAATGGAATTTTAAATTAAAGTACTAACAATGAAATGAGCATAGGTAAGTTTGATACTACAAGATGATAAAAGATTTTGATTTTATTGCTAAATAATGTGATTAAATTACAAAACAAGGATATATTAGGAACTATTGATAAAGCTATAAAATTAAATTTAAAACACTTTGCTCAAAAAAGAATTAATAGGTAAATTTATAACAAAAATAAATGTAAATACAAATGTATATGGCTATTGAACTAAATTTATTAAGAAAACAAGAAGATTAGAAGATTCGATAAAAATATTATAATATAAAAAACTAAATTAATAAAAAGTAGGGATTTATATGGAAGATATTAGTAGAAATATATATTTAAAACAATACAATCAAATGATAAAAGATGCAAGAGCAAATTCAAAATTAGAATATTGTTTATGTTGTAAGAAGAAAGTAAGTAGCTTTTGTAATTCACATTCTCTACCTAAATTCATATTAAGTAATTTAAGTGAAAAGGGAATGATATTAAATTCAAATTACTTTTTCGAAGCACCTTTTATAAAAGAAGCAAAAGGTGTTAAAAATAGTGGTACGTTCCATAGGATTTGTAATGAATGTGATAATAATTTGTTTAAAGATTATGAAGATGAAAACAGATTATTACAACTTCCAAGAAAAAAGATTATGGCACAAATAGATTTGAAAAATACTTTAAAAATGTATGATAAAAGGCTAAATGAAATTGCTATGTATAGAAAAATGATTAATGAAACAGAATACTTTTGTAAAATAGAACTTTTAGAAAAACAAAAAGTAAACTATTTAGATTTGAATGAAATAAAGAATGAATTTCAAAGAGCGTTGGATGTACTTAATAAGAAGTCAACGTCTAGTTATGAATTAATCTATTGGAATGTATTAGATTATGTTGCACCTATTGGATTTCAAGGACATATAGCATTGCCTGGAGATTTGAAAGGTGGGATCATTAATGATATATATAATTATTCTCCTAAATATGTTATAGAGAACATTAATTTATGCGTATTTCCTTTAAAAGAAAAAACGGTTGTAATAATGTTTATTAGCAAAGAAAATAAAAAATACAAATTTTTTATACAACAATTTAGAGAGCTAAAGGAAGAAGAAAAATTAAAGTTAATTTCTTACATTATAGTTAATTATAGTGAAGATTTTTTTATATCACCAAATGGAAAAAAAGATATATTAAAAAATGACAATATAAAAGTCACAGCAAGAAATGTTCCTGATATGATTGCTTTAAATGAAGAAATGGCAAAGAAAATGAAAAAAATGAAATTTTTAGAATTAATGGCATATAAAAATTTTACTAATTTATTAGCTAAAGAAAATTCCTTAATATATGAAATATAGTAAATTTTATTATATATCCAGAGTAGAGAAAAATAATAAAAATGATAAAATAAGTTAAAAAATAATACATTGTGGGTTAATAAGAAATATGGTATATAATTTTATATTGGAAATGAACATTTGGTAAATAAGAGTGCTAATCCATTGCATTTTATATACAATATTGTTAATTATAAAAATATATATGATAATTCTATGTATTCTCATAACCCGAAGGTCTTACCTTACTGATAAAATCTATATACTAATAAAAATACAATAGCAATAAAATTGCTATTGTCGTATAAACAAATATGTTATAATTTGACTACTGTTTAAAAGATAAAAAAGGAGTCTGAAACATGAACAATCTAGAAATAAAACTAGAAAAACTATTTAAAGAATGGAAAAAAGAACATATAGAAGATAACAATTACAAAAATAATGCGCCAAACTATCAAGAAACATTTGTGCCAAAAAGTAATTTTATAAAAGATGGATTCTGTGTATTTAAAGCAAAAGAAAATACAATATTATATATTTCAAAAGAAAGTCATGAGTACGATACGAAAAAAGAAGATATAAATAAAAAACTAGAACCAAAAGATAATGAAACTAAATGGCTAAAAGAAAATTTTATAGAGAATAAAAACTATATATTTCCAAGAAGAATAAAAGAGATGCAAAAAATATTAAACGAAGATGTAACAAATATTTCATTTATGAATATCAATAAAAGACGGAGGATTTGAAAAGACAAATGCGAAAATACTGAAAAATTATGCAATCGATTATCATAAAAAAATATTTTCTGAAATTGAAATAATTAATCCAAAGTTAATAGTATGCTGCGGAAAAGGACTAAAAGAAATAATTGAAACTGTATATAAACTAAATGATAAACAAATGAATAGACAAATTATTGAAATTTATCATCCATCATATTACTTTATAAAAGAAAATAACTATTATAAATTATTTATTAAAAAAGCACAAAATATTAATTGGGTCTGTAATGATAAGGAAGTAAGACATATTCTAAATAAGAGCTAATCTGACATATAATAAAAATCTTTAACCTGCAAGAATATAAAAAATAAAAAACAAATAACAAAATAAAAGCGAAAGTATCAATGCAGAAAGAAATGAAACAAAGATACTTTCTAGAAATAAAATTTTTATCAGCAAAAGAGGAAGAAAAGTAAATAGATTCTTTTGCTTTATATAATTTTAGCATAATTAAAATGAAAATGTTGTAGAAAATTGTCGACAAGATGAAAAAATATAAAAAAATGACAAAAATATGCAAGAATTCGAAAGAAATATGAAAAAGACGCCAAAATACAGAAAGTCGCAAAAATACAACAGAATATAAGCAATATAAAAAATTCACAAAAAGTGCAATAAGAATATACCAAATATGTAAAACATAAGAGTATATAATAAAACTACACAAAACAAGAAAAAAAAAAAATTACAAATATATAAATTGAGAAACAGCAAACAAAAAATATAATTCTTATAAGTTTACAATAGATATGTAATAAAAAAATTATAATTATTTTGTAGAAAATAGTCAAACGATATGTTATATTAAATGTATTAGGATTGGTGAAAGAATGAACAAAAAAAGCATAGCGCTAATATTAATAGAAATTTCAATATTAATAATAGCAATTTTAGGAGTAAATAGTAATTTAATTAATTACGCACCAGAATGCACGTTTTATAAAATAACAAACTTACAATGTCCATCTTGTGGTGGAACAAGATGTGTAGAAAGTATTTTAAAGGGGCAATTTAAAGAAGCTTTTTTGTTTCATCCAATATTTTTTATAACCATTTTTTATTTATTGTTATGTAATATAGTGTATTTAATTAACTTAAATAAAAAAGATAAAATTATGACATGGATTTATCCAAAGTATTGGTATGTAATAATCTTCGCCATAGTCCTTGTTATATACGCAATATTGCGCAACTTACTATAAAAATGTATAGTCCTAAATTCGGATTAAGTAAAGATTAAACCAATATAATTATTTAGTTCTTCTTGCTTTGAGTCTAGTAAAGATTAAACAAAAGTAAGTGCACAATATAACGAAAATAAGAGGAGGTATATTATGGAAAATAACACAAACAATTTAAACGAAAATCAAAATTCAAACAATGTAGAAACAAATGCAGTAGAAAACAAAAAGAAAAATTTTAGTATAGCAGCGCTAGTACTTGGAATTGTAGCACTAGTTCTTTCTTGTATATGGTATATATCAATACCTTGTGCAATTTTGGCTATAATATTTGGGGTACTAGGATTAAAATCATCAAAAAGAGGAATGTCTATAGCAGGAATTACAACAGGTGCGATAGGTATGGTACTTTCTATATTATTAATTCTAAACAAAATACAAATAATATGGAAAATGATAAAAAAGGTTTTAGTATAGCAGCTTTAGTACTTGGAATTGTAGCTATAGTTCTTTCATGCATATGGTATATATCAATACCATGCGCAATTTTGGCAATAGTATTTGGAATATTAGGAATAAAGTCAAGCAAAAAAGGAATGTCTATAGCAGGTATAACAACAGGAGCTATAGGAATGTTTATATGTATAGCAATACTAATAGTATTAATGATATTTGGTTTTGCAATGGGAATAACAGATAGTATAACAGAGATAATAGAAGACGAAGATTATTATGATTATTATGATTCTTCATATTATTTTGACTACAAAGATTTTTAACATAATATAATATTTTTGTGATAAAATATAAAATTAAATCCACTTAACATATCAATTTATGGCAAGTGGATTTTTCATGTTTATTATATAAAAATATTGTATAATTTTGTAAGCTCTGATATAATGAAAACGTATATTTTTTGATAAAATAGGTTGCATATTGACGGAAGCTTTGCATTCGGTATGAGATACTCCGCGCCTGTATTGGTGTTGAAGGGTTTCATGTCTATTCCAGATTCAGGATTTTAGCAGCGGATCAGATTATGAA
>OHKJ01000562.1_pt1 | contig 18923 bp, 8 predicted proteins | sample 1568791 | NCBI WGS metagenome assembly OHKJ01 (sample SAMEA3879584, study PRJEB24766) | human gut metagenome | biome: human-associated habitat; feature: feces | place: USA | collected 1985/1987 | reverse complement strand
CCCCGGCGCTTGTTCAGATCGCCGATGACGTCGCCCATGTAGCTGTCGGGGATGGTGACCTTCAGCTCGCCGATGGGTTCCAGCAGCACAGGGCTGGCCTGGGGCATACCGGTCTTGTAGGCGATCTGCACGGCGGTCTTGAAAGCCATTTCGGAGGAGTCCACCGGGTGATAGGAGCCGTCGTACAGGGTGGCTTTCAGGTACACCACCGGGTAGCCGGCCAGCACACCCGCCTGCATGGCGCCCTGGATGCCCTGGTCGATAGGCCCGATGAATTCCTTCGGGATGGCGCCGCCCACAACGGCGTTGATGAACTCGTAGCCCTTGCCCGGCTCGTTCGGCTCGATCTTGATTTTCACGTGGCCGTACTGGCCCTTGCCGCCGGACTGACGGGCATACTTGGTGTCCTGGTCCACGGCCTTCTTGATGGTCTCCTTGTAGGCGACCTGAGGTGCGCCCACGTTGGCCTCCACCTTGAACTCGCGCAGCAGGCGGTCCACGATGATCTCCAGGTGCAGCTCGCCCATGCCGGCGATGATGGTCTGGCCGGTCTCCTCATCCGTGTAGGTCTTGAAGGTGGGATCCTCCTCGGCCAGCTTGATGAGGCCCATGGTCATCTTCTCCTGGCCGGCCTTGGTCTTGGGCTCGATGGCCACGCGGATGACGGGCTCGGGGAACTCCATGGACTCCAGGATGATGGGTGCCTTTTCATCGCACAGGGTGTCGCCGGTGGTGGTGTTCTTCAGACCCACGGCAGCCTCGATATCGCCGGAGAAGACCTCCTCGATATCCTCCCGGTGGTTGGCGTGCATCTGCAGGATCCGGCCGATACGCTCCTTGACGTTCTTGGTGCTGTTCAGCACGGAGGAACCGGTGGTCAGATGGCCGGAATAAACGCGGAAGAAGCTCAGGCGGCCCACATAGGGGTCGGTCATGATCTTGAACGCCAGGGCGGAGAAGGGGGCGTTGTCGTCCGCAGGACGCTCGTCCTCCTCATCAGTCTTGGGGTTCACGCCCTTGATGGGCGGAATGTCCAGGGGAGAGGGCATATAGTCCACGATGGCATCCAGCAGCTTCTGCACGCCCTTGTTGCGGTAAGACGTGCCGCAGGTGACGGGCACCATCTCATTGGCGATCGTGGCCTTGCGGATGGCCGCACGGATCTTGGCCGTGGGAACTTCCTCGCCAGCCAGATATGCCTCCATGATAGACTCGTCCACCATGGACACGGCGTCCATCAGCTTCTCCCGGTACTCGTTTGCCAGGTCCACCATGTCCGCGGGGATGGGCTCCACGCGCATATCCTTGCCCAGATCGTCATAGTAGATGTCCGCGTCCATCTCGATCAGGTCGATGATGCCTTTAAAGGTATCCTCGCTGCCGATGGGGAGCTGGATGGGCACGGCGTTGCACTTCAGGCGCTCCTCAATCATGCGGAGCACGTTGTAGAAGTCGGCGCCCATGATGTCCATCTTGTTGACATAGATCATCCGGGGGACCTTGTAGTTATCGGCCTGGCGCCACACAGTCTCAGACTGGGGCTCCACGCCGCCCTTGGCGCACAGCACGGTGACAGAGCCGTCCAGCACGCGCAGGGAGCGCTCCACCTCCACGGTGAAGTCCACGTGGCCCGGAGTGTCGATGATGTTAATCCGGGTGGGCTTGAACTGGTTCTTGGAACCGGACCAGTAGCAGGTGGTGGCGGCGGACGTGATGGTGATGCCGCGCTCCTGCTCCTGGGCCATCCAGTCCATGGTGGCGGTGCCATCATGGGTCTCACCGATCTTATAGTTCACGCCGGTGTAGAACAGGATACGCTCGGTAGTCGTCGTCTTGCCTGCATCGATGTGAGCCATAATGCCGATATTACGGGTATTTTCAAGAGGTGTTTTTCTCGGCATACTGTTTCTCCTAACTTACCAGCGGAAATGGGCGAACGCCTTGTTGGCCTCGGCTGCCTTGTGGACTTCCTCGCGCTTCTTCACGGCGCTGCCGGTGTTGTTGGCGGCGTCCATGAGTTCGCCGGCCAGGCGCTCAGCCATGGTGCGCTCGCTGCGGGAACGGGCGTAGGCCGTCAGCCAGCGCAGACCCAGGGTCGTGCGGCGGGCGGGACGGACCTCCATGGGGACCTGATAGGTGGCGCCGCCCACACGGCGGGCCTTGACTTCCAGGCTGGGCATGATATTCTCCATGGCCTGGTTGAACACTTCGATGGGGTCTTTCTCGGTCTTCTCCTTGATCTGATCGAAGGCACCGTAGACCACCTTCTGGGCCACGCCCTTCTTGCCATCCAGCATCACGCTGTTGACCAGGCGGGTGACCATCTTGGAATTGTAAATAGGATCAGCTAAGACATCGCGCTTAGCAATGTTACCTCTTCTAGGCATCTTTCTTCCCTCCTTCACAGAATGATATCATCGGTACTCGAAAGTAATTAAACTCCCGTTGTGTCACAAAGAGCTGACCTTACATAAACTGTTGACCATCCGCTCAGGGCGGACTTGTTATTTATATAATGGAAAGCCGTTTATGGCGGTCGTTCCTCAATTACTTCTTCGCTGCACCGGCCTTAGGACGCTTTGCGCCGTACTTGGAGCGGGCCTGGCCACGACCTGCAACACCCTGGGTATCCAGAGTACCACGGATGATGTGGTAACGAACACCGGGCAGGTCCTTGACACGGCCGCCGCGGATCAGAACGACGGAGTGCTCCTGCAGGTTATGGCCGATGCCGGGAATGTAAGAGGTGACCTCAATACCATTCGTCAGGCGGACACGGGCGACCTTACGCAGAGCAGAGTTCGGCTTCTTGGGGGTCATGGTACGGACTGCAGTGCAGACACCACGCTTCTGGGGGCTGCTCAGATCAGAGTACTGCTTCTTCTGAGAGTTGTAGCTCTTCAGCAGAGCAGGAGAAGCGCTCTTCGTAGCCAGGACCTCACGGCCTTTGCGTACAAGCTGGTTAAAAGTAGGCATTTGGTTTCTCCTTTCGTAGAGTGATAACCGGGCAACCGCCCGGATTTTTTGCCGCACTTCCCCCTAAAGGGATGCGCAACAGTTATATAATACTCGTTGTGGGGCGTAATGTCAACAGTTTTTGCAAAGTTTTTTTGTACTTTCCGCTGATTTTTTCTCGAACAGCCCTCTCCCCTGCTCCAAAGCACAAAAGCCCCCGCAGAGTATGTGCTCTGCGGGGGCTTTTTATGCTTTTATCCGGAAAACGAAGGGTTTACAGCTGGGCAGCGGCCAGTTCAGCAGCCACCTGCTCATCCCGCTCCGCCTCGCGGCGGATCAGGTCCTCACGGACCTCCGGCAGGCCGGTACCTGCGGGGATCAGCTTACCGATGATGACGTTCTCCTTCAGGCCAGCCAGCGGGTCGGTCTTGCCCTTGATGGCAGCCTCGGTCAGCACGCGGGTGGTCTCCTGGAAGGATGCAGCAGACAGGAAGGACTCATTGGCCAGGGCAGCCTTGGTGATGCCCAGCAGCACCTGCTGGTACTCCACCAGCTTGAGGCCCTGCTCGCCTGCGTCGATCCGCTTCTGCAGATCTGCATTGATGTTCTCCACATCCAGGCGGTTTGCCAGTGCGCCGCCGATCAGGTCGGAAGAGCCGGAGTCGGTGACCCGGACCTTACGGCACATCTGACGGACGATGACCTCGATATGCTTATCGTTGATCTCAACGCCCTGCAGACGGTAGACCTTCTGGACCTCGCTGATCAGGTAGTTCTGCACATCGCTCAGGCCCTTGATCGCCAGGATATCCTGGGGATAGAGCACGCCCTCACGGGTGATGATGTCGCCCTTCTCCACACGGTCACCCGGCACGACGCGTGCATGCTGGGTAAAGGGGATGGAGTAGCTCTTGACCACCTCTGCACCGGTCTCTTCGTCCTTGCCGGTGACCTTGATAACCACGTTCTTCTTGGTATCGTCCTGAGAGACCACACCAGAGATCTCGCTCATGATGGCCATGCTCTTGGGACGGCGGCTCTCGAACAGCTCCTCAACACGAGGCAGACCCTGAGTAATATCCTCGGCCGATGCGATACCGCCGGTATGGAAGGTACGCATGGTCAGCTGGGTGCCCGGCTCGCCGATGGACTCAGCTGCAATAACGCCGATGGACTCGCCCAGCTGGACCGGCTCACCATTGGCCATGTCGGAGCCATAGCAGCGGGCGCAGACACCGATCTTTGCACGGCAGGTCAGCAGGCTGCGGATCTTCAGCTTGGTGATGCCAGCCGACTCGATCTCGTCTGCATCGTACAGGTCGATCATCTTGCCTTCCGGCACGATGACCTTGCCGGTGACCGGATTCACCACGTCGCCCACGGCATAACGGCCGATGAGACGCTCGCGGAAGCTCTCGATCTTCTCCTTGCCCTCGTGGATCTCAGAGACCCACAGGCCGTCGGTGGTGCCGCAGTCGATCTCGCGGACGATAACGTCCTGAGAGACGTCGACCATGCGGCGGGTCAGGTAACCGGAGTCTGCGGTACGCAGAGCGGTATCTGCCAGACCCTTACGAGCACCACGAGCGGAAACGAAGTATTCCAGAATGTTCAGACCTTCGCGGTAGTTCGCACGAATGGGCATCTCGATGGTGTGGCCGGCGGTGTTTGCCAGCAGGCCGCGCATGCCGGCCAGCTGCTTGATCTGGTTCATAGAACCACGAGCACCAGAGTCCGCCATCATATAGATCTCGTTGTCCTTGGGCAGGTTGTCCGCCAGAGCCTTGGAGACTCTGTCGGTGGTCGCCTGCCAGATGTCGATGGTCTGCTTGTAGCGCTCGCCCTCGGAGATCAGGCCGCGGTTGAACAGCTTGCCCACCTGGGAGACCTGCTTATCTGCCTCTGCGATCAGCTCTGCCTTCTGGGGCGGGATCACCGCATCACAGACGGCCACAGAGATCGCAGACAGGGTGGAATACTTATAGCCCTGGCTCTTGATGGCATCCAGCATCTTTGCACAGGCGCGGGTGCCATTGCGGGTCATGCAACGGGAGATGATGTCCGGCAGGGTCTTTTTGGTCACGCGGAAGCTGACCTCGTACTCCAGCCAGTGCTCCGGATCGGTACGGTCGATATAGCCCAGGTTCTGGGGGATCGGGTTATTGAAGATGATCCGGCCTGCGGTGGCATCCACCAGACCGCTGCGCTCCACGCCATCCAGCACCATGGTGCGGCGCACCTTGATGGGAGCGTGCAGGGAGATGACGTGCTCGGCATAGGCCATCAGGGCCTCGTTCTCATCACGGAACACCTTGCCGGCGCCAACCTCCTCCTCACGGACGGTGGTCAGGTAGTAGCTGCCCAGGATCATATCCTGCGTAGGCACAGTGACGGGGGCGCCGTCGGAGGGCTTCAGCAGGTTGCCGGAAGCCAGCATCAGCATCTTGGCCTCACGGCAGGCGTCCTCGCTCAGCGGCAGGTGGACAGCCATCTGGTCGCCGTCGAAGTCCGCGTTGAATGCGGTACAGGACAGGGGGTGCAGCTTGATGGCACGGCCCTCCACCAGCACCGGGTTGAATGCCTGGATGCCCAGACGGTGCAGGGTAGGTGCACGGTTCAGCAGCACGGGATGACCCTGGATCACAGTCTCCAGGCTGTCCCAGACTTCCGGCTTTGCACGCTCCACCATCTTGCGGGCGGACTTGATGTTGTTGGCAATGCCCTTTTCCACCAGGTCCTTCATGACAAAGGGCTTGAACAGCTCCAGAGCCATCTCCTTGGGCAGACCACACTGGTCCATACGCAGCTCAGGGCCGACAACGATAACGGAACGGCCGGAGTAGTCCACGCGCTTGCCCAGCAGGTTCTGACGGAAGCGGCCCTGCTTGCCCTTAAGCATATCAGACAGGCTCTTCAGGGCACGGTTGTTGGGGCCGGTGACCGGACGGCCGCGGCGGCCGTTGTCGATCAGGCTGTCCACAGCCTCCTGCAGCATCCGCTTCTCGTTGCGGACGATGATATCCGGTGCGCCCAGCTCCAGCAGACGGCGCAGACGGTTGTTGCGGTTGATGACCCGGCGATACAGATCGTTCAGGTCAGAGGTAGCAAAGCGGCCGCCATCCAGCTGGACCATGGGGCGCAGATCCGGCGGCAGCACCGGCAGAACGTCCATGACCATCCACTCGGGGCGGTTGCCGGAGATGCGGAAAGCCTCCACGACCTCCAGGCGCTTCAGGATGCGGACACGCTTCTGGCCGGAGGACTTCTCCACCTCAGCGGTCAGCTCCGCACTGAGCTGATCCAGGTCGATCTCCCGCAGCAGCTCCTGGATGGCCTCAGCACCCATCGATGCCTCGAACTCATCGCCGTAGCGCTCCTGCATCTCCCGGTATTCCTTCTCGGTCAGCAGCTGCTTTTTCTCCAGCGGGGTCAGGCCGGGGTTGGTGACGATATAGCTGGCAAAGTACAGCACCTTCTCCAGCAGGCGGGGGCTGATGTCCAGCATCAGGCCAATGCGGCTGGGGATGCCCTTGAAGTACCAGATGTGGCTGACCGGAGCGGCCAGCTCGATGTGGCCCATACGCTCGCGGCGGACCTTTGCCTTGGTGACCTCAACGCCGCAGCGGTCGCAGACCTTGCCCTTATAACGGATGCGCTTGTACTTACCGCAGTGGCACTCCCAGTCCTTGGTAGGTCCAAAAATGCGCTCGCAGTACAGGCCGTCGCGCTCCGGCTTCAGGGTGCGGTAGTTGATGGTCTCCGGCTTCTTCACCTCGCCGTAGCTCCACTTGCGGATCTGATCGGGAGAGGCAAGGCCGATTTTGATCGAATCGAAAACGTTGTTTTCCATGAAACGAACCCTTCCTTAATCTCTAGTTGTCTCGATGATAACACGCGGCTGTGCGGGTCCGCACCGGCTGCGGCGGGTCACCGGCTTTTCTGCCGGCCGCCGCACCGGGCGACCCTGAGGGGTCATTCAATGTCCACTTCGTCAAAAGAAGCGGGAGCCGCTTCGCTGGAGCTGTCCTCCAGCACAGAAGGATCATCGAAGCTGGAGCCTGCGTCCTTGATGGTGTAGTCGCCTGCCAGCTCGTTCTCGTTGGTGACAGTCTCGGTACCGGCAACATCGCGCATATCAAAGCCGGTCTCCTCGTCGTCAAAGTTCTGGCGCATATCGATCTCGTTGCCTTCCTTGTCCTGGACCACCACGTCCAGACCCAGGGACTGCAGCTCCTTGAGCATAACGCGGAAGGACTCCGGAATACCCGGCTGCGGCACCGGCTCGCCCTTGACGATGGCCTCGTAGGTCTTGACACGGCCCTCCACGTCGTCGGACTTGACGGTCAGGATCTCCTGCAGGGTATAAGCTGCGCCGTAAGCCTCCAGTGCCCAGACCTCCATCTCGCCGAAGCGCTGGCCGCCGAACTGGGCCTTGCCGCCCAGGGGCTGCTGCGTGACCAGAGAGTAGGGGCCGGTAGAACGGGCATGGATCTTATCGTCGACCAGGTGGTGCAGCTTCAGGTAGTACATATAGCCCACCGTGACCCGGTTGTCGAACTTTTCGCCGGTACGGCCATCGTAGACGGTGGTCTTGCCGTCACGGTCCAGCTCGATCTTGGAGAAGTCGATGATATGGCCCTTCTCGCCCATGATCCGGGGGAGCTTGGTGGGGTATGCGGGAGCGTTCTCGCCGTGCCACATCTCCCGGGCAGTATCAAATGCATCGCCGATATCGTTCTCTCGTGCGGAGTCGAACACCGGGGTCATGACCTTGATGCCGCAAGCCTTGGCTGCATAGCCCAGGTTGACTTCCAGCACCTGACCGATGTTCATACGGGAGGGAACGCCCAGCGGGTTCAGCACGATATCCAGCGGGGTGCCGTCCGGCAGGTACGGCATATCCTCCTGCGGCAGGATGCGGGAAACGACACCCTTGTTGCCGTGACGGCCTGCCATCTTATCGCCCACGCTGATCTTGCGCTTCTGGGCAATGTAGCAGCGCACCACCTGGCGCACGCCGGGCTGCAGCTCGTCGCTGTTTTCCGGAGTGAACACCTTGACATCCACAATGATGCCATACTCGCCATGGGGCACACGCAGGGAGGTGTCACGCACCTCACGGGCCTTCTCACCAAAGATAGCCCGCAGCAGGCGCTCCTCAGCGGTCAGCTCGGTCTCGCCCTTGGGGGTGACCTTACCAACCAGGATATCGCCGCTCTTGACCTCGGCGCCAATGCGGATGATACCGCGCTCGTCCAGGTCCTTCAGGGCATCCTCGGAGACGTTGGGGATATCACGGGTGATCTCCTCAGGTCCCAGCTTGGTGTCACGAGACTCGGTCTCGTACTCCTCGATATGGATGGAGGTGTACACATCCTCGCGGACGATCTTCTCGTTCAGCAGGACGGCGTCCTCGTAGTTGTAGCCCTCCCAGGTCATGAAGCCGATCAGAGCGTTCTTGCCCAGAGAGATCTCACCATTGCGCATAGCAGGGCCATCGGCCAGCACCTGGCCTGCCTTGACGGTCTCCCCTACTTCCACGATGGGGCGCTGGTTGATGCAGGTGCCTGCGTTGGAGCGGGCAAACTTCACCAGAGCGTAATCCTCCAGGGCACCTGCGGTGGTGCGCACCAGCACATGGTCTGCATCCACCTTTTCCACGATGCCGTCGTTCTTGGCCAGCACAGCAGTACCAGAGTCGGTAGCTGCCTTGTACTCCATACCGGTGGCGACCAGCGGCTGCTGGGTGACCATCAGAGGCACGGCCTGACGCTGCATGTTGGAGCCCATCAGAGCACGGTTACAGTCGTCGTTCTCCAGGAAGGGGATGCAGGCGGTTGCCACAGAGACCATCATCCGGGGAGAAACGTCCATATAATCGACCTTTTCTGCGTCGATTTCCAAAATCTCGTCCCGGCGGCGGGCAGACACGCGCTGCCGCTTGAAGTGCTTGCTCTCATCCAGGGGCTCGTTGGCCTGGGCGACGACGTACTCGTCCTCCAGATCAGCGGTCATATACTCCACTTCATCGGTAACGACCTGGTCGATCAGGCGGCCTTCCTCATCGTAGGTCTTTTTCACCTTACGGTAAGGGGCCTCCACGAAGCCATACGCGTTGATCTTAGCATAGGATGCCAGGTAAGAGATCAGACCGATGTTGGGGCCTTCCGGCGTCTCGATGGGGCACATACGGCCGTAGTGGCTGTAGTGAACGTCACGGACCTCGAAACCAGCACGGTCACGGCTCAGACCGCCAGGGCCCAGAGCGGACAGACGGCGCTTATGGGTCAGCTCAGCCAGAGGGTTGTTCTGGTCCATGAACTGAGACAGCGGAGAGGAGCCAAAGAACTCCTTGATGGCAGCCACCACAGGACGGATGTTGATCAGTGCCTGCGGGGTGATGACGCTCTGATCCTGGCTCTGCAGGGTCATGCGCTCACGGATCACACGCTCCATACGGGAGAAGCCGATGCGGAACTGGTTCTGCAGCAGCTCGCCCACGCTGCGGATACGGCGGTTGCCCAGGTGGTCGATATCATCGGTAGAGCCGATGCCGTGGGCCAGGCCGTTCAGGTAGTTGATGGAAGCAAAGATGTCCGCAGTGGTAACGGTGCGGCCGATCAGCTGGTCGTGGTTGCGGCACAGCAGCTCCTTCTGCTCCTCCACATCGGAGGTGGTGTCCAGGATCTTGCGGATCTCCTCAAAAGAGCAGCGCTCGTTGATGCCGCACTCCTTCACATCGAAGGAGAAGAAAGCCTGTGCGTCCACACAGCCGTTGGTGATGACCTTGACGTCCTTGTCATCGATGCGCAGGGTGACCAGGCTGACACCAGCAGCGTCTGCCTGCTCTGCCATTGCGCGGGTGATCTTGGAGCCAGCCTCGATCAGGATCTCGCCGGTCAGGGGGGCCACCACGTTATCCGCAGCCACATGACCGATGATACGGCGGGCCAGAGCCAGCTTCTTGTTCATCTTGTACCGGCCAAACCGGGACAGATCGTACCGGCGGGGGTCAAAGAACAGCATATTGATCTGGCTGGTAGCAGACTCCACCGTGGGAGGCTCGCCGGGGCGCAGCTTGCGGTAGACCTCCAGCAGACCCTCTTCCTTATTCTTGGTGGTATCCTTCTCCAGGGTGGCCAGGATGCGCTCATCCTCGCCGAAGTAGTTCAGGATATCCTCATCCGAGGACAGGCCCAGGGCACGGCACAGCACGGTGACCGGCAGCTTGCGGTTCTTGTCGATGCGGACATAGAACACGTTGGAAGCATCGGTCTCATACTCCAGCCAGGCACCGCGGTTGGGGTTCATGGTGGCGCTGTACAGGTCGTTGCCCACCTTGTCCTTTGCATCGCCGTAGAATACGCCGGGAGAACGGACCAGCTGGCTGACGATAGCGCGCTCTGCACCATTGATCACAAAGGTGCCCGCATCGGTCATCAGCGGGAAGTCACCCATGAAGATCTCCTGATCTTTGACCTCGCCGGTCTCCTTATTCAGCAGACGAGCCGTGACACGCAGCGGGGCAGCGTAGGTCACGTCCCGCTCTTTGCACTCCTTGATGGAATACTTCGGCTCCTTGTCCAGGCGGAAATCCACAAAGCTCAGTGCCAGGTTGCCGGTGTAATCCTCAATGGCGCCGATGTCATGGAAGACCTCTTTCAGGCCCTCGTCCAGAAACCACTGATACGAGTTCTTCTGGACCTCGATCAGGTTGGGCATACTGATGACTTCGTCGATGTGGGAGAAGCTCATGCGCTCGGTTTTGCCGAGCTTTACGGGCTTGACTTTCATCATAAAATCAACCACTCCTTACTTTTATACTCTACGGATGTTGCATACGCGGGTCGAAATTTGAGCACACGCACATAATTCGGCCCGCGCAGCGCGGAGAGTTTCGGCATTTTTAACAAACTTTAGGATGAACGCCCCAAAGTGCCGACGCCTCAAACCCCGTTTTTGGCGCACTAGGCCATTATGTGATACTATCTCAGTATAACACAAAAACCCCTGGTGTCAAGCCATTTTCGGGTTTTTGAGCAGATTTTTTCTTTCCGGCCGGTTTTTGCAGCACACCCGGAGACGTGTACGCTTTGAGCATTTTTCGTCTTGATTTTTCTGTTTTTTGCGTTCCTGACCAAAAGCGCCTTGTGCATTTTGTCTATGTTTGCTCTTGCCTTCCCCCTCCCCTGCCGCACACAAAAAAGCCCTGCCGGGCAGCGCTTCCCGGCAGGGCTGTAAAAGGATGCGCAGTCGGCGCTTTCCCGCTTAGGTTCAGCGGTCCCACTTGTCGCACAGGGCATTGATCTGGTCGGCAAAGCGGGCCAGGTCCTTGTTTGCTCCGCCCTGGTTGTGCTCGATGACCCGCAGCAGACGGCGGCCTGCATTGACCAGCCGCTGGAATACCGATGCAGCACGGCTCGGCCCCTCCGTGCCAGTGCGGCGCTGCACCTTCTCCCGGCTGCCCTCCTGAACACAGACTGCACCCTCTGCGCCCAAGACCCACTGCGCCCCGTTGTAAGGCGCACAAGCGGTAAAGCCCCGCTCCTGCAGCAGCTGAACGAACCGGTCCTCCACTTCGTCCTCGCCATGGTTGACGAACACCCGCTTGGGTTTTGTGTCAAAGGCTTCGATCCAGCGCAGCAACCCTTCCCGGTCTGCATGACCGGACATACCGGTCAGCTGACACAGCTCCGCCTGCACCTCGATGGTCTCACCAAACAGTTTTACCTGCGGGGCACCCTCCAGCAGGACTCGTCCCAAGGTGCCCGCGGCCTGATAGCCCACAAACAGGATGGTGCTCTCCGGCCGCCAAAGGTTATGCTTCAGATGATGGCGGATACGGCCCGCCTCACACATACCGCTGGCAGAAAGGATGACCTTGGGCTCCCGGTCCGAGTTGATCTGGCGGGATTCCTCACTGGTCACGCTGACCCGCAGCCCCGGGAACAGGATCGGGTGGACTCCCTGTGCCAGCAGCTCCCGTGTTTCCTGATCAAAGCAGGCAGAATCCGTCTCATGGAAGATGCGGGTCGCTTCAATGGCCAGCGGACTGTCGATATAGACCGGGAAATTGCCGTGCCCTTTGACCAGGCCCCGGTTTTTGATCTCCCGGATAAAATACAGCATCTCCTGGGTGCGGCCCACCGCAAAGCTGGGGATGACCACATTGCCGCCCCGGTCCAGGGTGCGCTGCAAAATGGCGCTCAGCTCCCCTACATAGTCCGGCCGGGGGCCGTGGCTGCGGTCGCCGTAGGTGGACTCCATCACCACATAATCTGCCTCATGCAGATAGGCGGGATCTTTCAGGATCGGCTGATTCAGGTTGCCGATATCGCCGGAAAACACCAGCTTGACCGTTTTGCCTTCCTCTGTGACCCAGATCTCCACACTGGCCGAGCCGAGCAGATGTCCCACATCCACAAAGCGGACCTCTACCCCCGGCGCCAGGGCAAACTGCGTGTTATAGGGCACGCCGTGGAACAGTTTGATGGCCGCCTCTGCATCCTGGACCGTGTACATGGGCTCCACCGGGTCTGCACCGGAGCGCTGGCCTTTGCGGTTTTTCCACTCCGCCTCAAACTCCTGGATATGCGCCGAGTCCCGCAGCATGATGCCGCACAGCTCTACCGTAGGTGTCGTGGCGTAGATCTTGCCCCCAAAACCGTTGCGCACCAAAAGCGGCAGCAGTCCGGTATGGTCAATATGGGCGTGTGTGATCAGCACACAGTCCACCTCACCTGCCGGCACCGGCAAAGGCTGGTTTTCATAGGTATCCCGTCCCTGTTCCATGCCGCAGTCGATCAAGACCCGCTTGCCGGCGGCCTCCAACAAGGTACAGCTGCCTGTAACTTCATGGTTCGCACCCAAAAATGTCAGTTTCACAGTGGACACCTCCCATTGCGCCCGGAGCACGGGCGTTGAAACGGCCTTAATAATACATTATAATGGCCCCCGGTCCATGAAAATGCAAGCATCCCGCTGCCATCTCCCACAAACCTTTGGGTTACGTTCAGTATACCACATTTTGTGCCCCAGCGCCCCCCAAAAACGCAGGTTTTTCTCAGGCAAAACGCCGAAAGACTGAAAAAATTTTTATACAACCTTGACAAACTACCCCGGGATGCGATAAACTCAGACAGTATGATATTCCTTCTAAGAAGATCTGAATAGAGAGGTTGTATATTTATGGTTCGTAACGATTTGCGCAACGTCGCTATTATCGCTCACGTTGACCACGGCAAGACCACCCTGGTGGACGCCCTGCTGCGCCAGAGCGGCGCTTTCCGTGACAATCAGGTGGTGTCCGAGCGTGTGATGGACAGCGGCGACATCGAGCGTGAGCGCGGCATTACCATCCTGGCCAAGAACTGCTCCTGCACCTACAAGGGCGTGAAGATCAACATCGTGGACACTCCGGGCCACGCCGACTTTGGCGGCGAGGTGGAGCGTGTGCTGAAGATGGTCAACGGCGTGCTGCTGCTGGTGGACGCCGCTGAGGGCTGCATGCCCCAGACCCGCTTTGTTCTGCAGAAGGCTCTGCAGCAGAACCTGAGCCTGGTGGTGGCCATCAACAAAATCGACCGCCCCGATGCCCGCATCAAAGAGGTCATCGACGAGGTGCTGTACCTGCTGATGGACCTGGGTGCCTCCGACGAGCAGCTGGACTGCCCCATCCTGTTCTGCTGCGGCCGTCAGGGTACCGCCAGCCTGGACCCGGATGTGCCCGGCACCGACCTGATGCCCCTGTTCGACACCCTGCTGGACACCATCCAGCCCCCGGAAGGCGACCCTGAGGCTCCCTTCCAGATGCTGGTGTCCTCTGTGGACTACAACGAGTTCGTGGGCCGCATTGGCATTGGCCGCATCCAGAACGGCGTGGCCAAGGTAGGCGAGGAAGTGGTGGTGTGCGACTGGCACAACCCGGACCTGAAGATGCGGGGCCGCCTGACCAAGCTCTACGACTTCCAGGCCAACGGCCGCCAGCCCTGCGACAACATCACCGCCGGCGATATCGTGGCCTTCTCCGGTCTGCCGGATGTGACCATCGGCAACACCCTGTGCAGCCCCTCTCAGGTGGAGCCGCTGCCCTTTGTGAAGATCAATGACCCCACCGTGGAGATGACCTTCTCGGTCAACGACAGCCCCCTGGCTGGCCGTGAGGGCAAGTTCGTCACCAGCCGCCAGATCCGTGACCGCCTCCAGAAGGAGCTGCTGAAGGACGTGGCCCTGAAGGTGGAGGACTCCCCCACCACTGATTCCTTCCGGGTCATGGGCCGTGGCGAGATGCACCTGTCCATCCTCATCGAGACCATGCGCCGTGAAGGCTACGAGCTGCAGGTCTCCCCTCCCCACGTTCTGACCAAGGTGATCGACGGCAAGACCTACGAGCCCATGGAGCACGTGGTGATCGACGTGCCCACCCAGTATCAGGGTGCTGTCATGACCGGCCTGGGCCAGCGCAAGGCCATCCTGCAGCAGATGGAAGCTCTGGGCGACACCCGTGTGCGTCTGGAGTTCCGGATGCCCAGCCGCGGCCTGTTCGGCTACCGCAACCAGTTCCTGACCGACACCCATGGTGAGGGCATCCTGAACCAGATCTTTGACGGCTACGATGTGTGGGCCGGCATGATCGCCAACCGCGCCACCGGCTCTCTGGTGAGCTTTGAGACTGGCGAGTCTGTCACCTACGGCCTGTTCAATGCCCAGCAGCGCGGCACCCTGCTGATCGGACCCGGCGAGAAGGTCTACGAGGGCATGGTCATCGGCTACACCCCCACCGGTGAGGATGTGGACGTGAACATCTGCAAGACCAAGCACCTGACCAACACCCGCGCTTCCGGCTCGGACGACGCTCTGCGTCTGGTGCCCATCAGCAAGCTGAGCCTGGAGGGCAGCCTGGAGTTCCTGGCACAGGACGAGCTGCTGGAGGTCACCCCCCAGAATCTGCGTATCCGCAAGCAGATCCTGAACCACGAGCAGCGCATGAAAGCTAAGAGCAAGAAGAAGTAAGCTGCTGTAAAATACACAAAAATCCCCCGCAGCGCTCTGAAAAGAGCCGGCTGCGGGGGATTTTTTATCTTTGGTCAGCCCTGGCTGTATACACTGCCGGGGGTCCAGGGGTTGGCGGGGTCGTACTGGGCGTGGTTGCGCAGATAGGTGACCCAGGCTCCATAGCCATTGCCGGCAGACAGGTGCACGCCGTCCGGTGCAGCCAGGATCTCCTTCAAATTGCCCTCTCCATCGGCCAGCGTCTCCCACAGATCCAGGTAAATGCAGCCCTTTGCATCCGCCAGCTGCGCCAGCTGCTCGTTGACAGCCCGCAACGAATCACTGGCAAGACCCGGACGCTCGGCGGCTGCATTGGGCCGCACCGGCGGAATGGACTGCACATAGATCCGGCACTGATCCCCCAGCGTCTGCCGCAGCACATCCAGCATCTGGCCGTAATAGGCCAGGAACTTGCCCTCTGCGCCCGCCCTGGTCAGGGTATTGGTGCCCAGCAGCAGATAGAGTTTTTTGGGCTGCGCTGCCGCCAGCACGTCCAGCGCCACTTCCGGACCGCGGACCGGGCTCTTGACCGTGCTGCGGTTGACGATGGCATCCGGTCCCACACCGGTATAGCCGCAGATCAGCGCACCGCCCAGAGGGATGCTGTAATCCGAAAAGCCCACCGTCAGGCTATCGCCCAGAAACGCTGCATCCGCAAAGTAGCTCAGGTCCACCTGTCCACAGGCAGGCTGACGAATGGTCTGCGCATCATACGCACGCAGCGCATATGCCCCTGGTGTTTGGAGAGCCGAACCAAACGCTTCCAGCTCCACCACTCCAGGCTGCACATCCGGCTCTCCAATTGTCCCCTGCCCCTGCATGGGCAGCGGCGCCAGGATCTCCTGCGCTGTGCCGCTGGGCTGTACCGGAACAGAGGCAGCCTGTTCCGGCCCGCCGTGCTGCAAAACAGCTGTCACGGCAGCAGAGATCAGCAAAATGGCGGCAGCTGTACCAGCCAGCCGCAATATAAATACGCTTTTGCCCCGGCGCTGCGCAGGCCGTGCATGTGCGGAATGATATTCGTGTGAGATGCCCATTGTGGTCTTATCCACCTTTCCTGTCGGCGTTACATGGGGCTCCGGGAGCACAGATCCGGACACAGCCCCTGTGTCGTACCATTTTAGCATATTTTTTTTGCCTTCGCAACCAATTGGGTCTTGCATACAACACGCAAAATGGTTACAATAGAATCGTAGCTGAATTTACACATTTTACAAAAACCGTGCAAACAAGGCTGCTACTTTTTTGTACGACTTGCGGCGCAGGCTTTGGGACATCGGGGCTCTTGTGATGCAGTGCAGGGCAGCACGGGGCTTTTGCATCCGACACAGTCCAGCCAGCCGCAGCCAACCCACAGATAAGAAGGAGGAACTATCATGGCCAGGAACGTCATCGTCGGCCAGTCGGGCGGCCCCACCGCCGTCATCAACGCAAGCCTGGCGGGTGTCTACAAGGCAGCCCGCAGCATGGGCGCCGACACGGTCTACGGGATGAAGTACGGCATCGAGGGACTGTTGAAGGAGGAGCTGGTAGAGCTGAATGTTCTGCTGGACGACCGGCTGAGCATCGAGCTGCTGAAGCGCACGCCTTCCAGTTACCTGGGCAGCTGCCGCTATAAGCTGCCGGACCCGGAAAAAGACAGCGCCCCCTTTGTCAAGCTGTTTACCCTGTTTGACAAATACGAGGTGTGCGCCGTGTTCTACATCGGCGGCAACGACTCCATGGACACCATTGCCAAGCTCTCCCGCTATGCCAGCTCGGTGGGCAGCCCCATCCGCTTTATCGGGGTGCCCAAGACCATCGACAACGACCTGTGTCTGACCGACCACACCCCTGGTTACGGTTCCGCAGCCAAGTACATTGCCACCATCCTCAAGGAGGTCATCCAGGATTCCTCGGTCTACAATATGCGCAGCGTGACCGTAGCCGAGATCATGGGCCGTCATGCCGGGTGGCTGGCCGGCGCCGCCTGCCTGGCCGGCGGCGACGACTGCGACGGCCCCGACCTGATCCTGCTGCCGGAAGTGCCCTTTGACCAGGAAAAGTTCCTGGCACGGGTGGACGAGCTGCAGCGCACAAAGCCCAACGTGATCATTGCCGCCAGCGAGGGCGTCAAAACCGCAGACGGCACCTATCTGTGCGACCTGGTGTCCACCGCCGGGCAGCTGGATGCCTTTGGCCACAAAGCCATCCTCAGCGGAACCAGCCGGTATCTGTCCGAGCTGATCCACGACAAGCTGGGCTGCAAGAGCCGCGCGATCGAATTTTCCACCCTGCAGCGCTGCGCCAGCCATCTGGCCAGCCGCACCGACGTAAACGAAGCCTACGCCGTGGGCGGTGCCGCTGCTACTGCCGCCTTTGCCGGGGAGACCGGCCGCATGGTCGCACTGAAACGGATCTCTGCCTACCCCTATCAGTGTGTCACGGAGCTGGTGGACGTACAGCAGGTGGCCAACCTGGAAAAGAAGGTCCCGCTGGAATGGATCACCCCGGACGGGATGCAGGTGACCTCCGCTTTTGAGGAGTACGCCCGCCCCTTGATCCTGGATGAGGTGACCCCTGTTTACGTCAACGGCACCCCCCGTCACATCTGCCTTTGATCCCGTTCTGCACCTGGCGTATCCTGCCGGATGCAGCCCCTTTCCCCCATCCCTTTAGTCTTGTTTTCGTGCGCCTGCACGATCTCAATAAAGGCTCTGTCCCGCCCTGCTGCTGCCGGGCAGGATAAAGCTGATCAAAGCCGAAAACAAAAAAGGAGAAATCATCATGGGTAAGAACGCAATCGTTGGTCAATCCGGCGGCCCCACCTCGGTCATCAATGCAAGCTTGGCCGGTGTGTTTGAAAGCTGCAAAAACCGCGGCGCATCCGTCGTGTACGGTATGTGCAATGGTGTAGCGGGGCTTTTGGAGGAGCGGGTCGTGGATCTGTCCCAGTACCTCACGGATGACCTGGACATCGAGCTGCTGAAGCGCACCCCTTCCAGCTTTTTGGGCAGCTGCCGCTATAAGCTGCCGGATTGGCGGGAGGATGAGTCGGTCTACAAAAAGCTGTTTGCGATCCTGGACAAGCTGGATGTGGGCTACTTCTTCTACATCGGCGGCAACGACTCCATGGATACCATCGGCAAGCTGGCAGACTACGGCACCCGTATCGACAGCGATATCCGGTTCATGGGCGTGCCCAAGACCATCGACAACGACCTGTTTGGAACCGACCACTGCCCCGGCTTCGCCTCCGCCGCCAAGTATATTGCCACCAGCTGCATGGAGGTCTATCAGGATGCCCGAGTGTATGACACCGGCATGGTCTGCATCATCGAGATCATGGGCCGCCACGCCGGCTGGCTGGCTGGCGCCGCCGCCCTGGCCACCGCCTACGGCGCCGGCCCCGATCTGGTGTACCTGCCCGAGGTGGACTTCGACATGGACCAGTTCCTGGCCGACGTGGAGCGCATCTACAAGGAGAAGGGCAACTGCATGGTGGCCGTCTCCGAGGGCATCCACTACGCCGACGGCTCCTTCGTCTCCGAGGCCAAGACCTCTGCCACCGACGGCTTCGGCCATGCCCAGCTGGGCGGTCTGGCCTCCCATCTGGCCTCCGCGGTGAAGGAGGCCTTCGGCGTGAAGGTCCGCGGCATCGAGCTCTCCCTCCTCCAGCGCTGCGGCGCCCATCTGGACTCCGAGACCGACGCGGAGGAGGCTCTGCTGGCCGGCTCCGCCGCAGTCCAGGCCGCTGTGGATGGTTTTACCGATAAAATGGTGGCCTTCCGCTGCACCCGCGGCGAGGATGGCTACCGCTGTGAGACCGTGCTGGAGCCCCTGGACATCGTGGCCAACTTCGAGAAGAAGGTCCCCCGCGAGTGGATCAATGAGGCGGGCAACGGCGTCAACCAGCAGTTCATCGACTACGTTCTTCC
>OHKJ01000555.1_pt1 | contig 19234 bp, 21 predicted proteins | sample 1568791 | NCBI WGS metagenome assembly OHKJ01 (sample SAMEA3879584, study PRJEB24766) | human gut metagenome | biome: human-associated habitat; feature: feces | place: USA | collected 1985/1987 | reverse complement strand
AGGTCTATGAGGTTCATCCCGTCATTCCAGCACCCGCCAGTCAGCAGCGCCGCCCACCAGACGATGGGAAGGGGCAAAAGACATACCCACCATGGATTTTTTCTTGCCGTTATTCCGTCGAAGAGACACCCGCCCCTTCTTTACTTCCGGATAAAGAAACAACATATTTTGTGGTTATAATCCTTCCTTTCCATAAAAACAAAAAAATCCCCCGGAACCCATGGGAGAACATTCCCACAGGTTCCGGGGGATCGGCTATATTTATCGGGCAGGCGCACACCTGTATTTTGCCTGCATCAGTTTTATGAGGAGGCGGTCAATCCCGCCGCAGCTGCGGTTTTCTTCCAGATAAGCGTTTCGCATCCCATTTAGGGACAGCGTGGCATACTGGTATTCTTCATCGTTCAGGTACAGTTTGTGCTTTGGCATACGGAGAACTCTATCAAGAAACGGCTGCAGCTGGCCGGATAGCTCCGGCCCTGCTTCTTCCTGTGCGCTGCGAAGCGCCTTGGCCAGTATGTTTTGATCCCCGCCGGTCATCTTCACCATCCGCTGCTTTGTCATGGCGACCCCATCCTTTCTTTGTTATCATTCACACCATACCACAACGGATGGCGGAAAGCTACCGGACAAAAGAAAACAAACGGAAAACTCTCAGCGCTCATCGCTCCGGCTCTTTCTCCGCCTTGGCTTTGGAAGCCTTGGCGGGCTTGGGCGCTGCAACGGAGAATTCATCCGGCTGGATGGCCTGCTCCAAATCCCGGAAGCTTCTCTGGACGTCCCGGTTAATGGAATAGGCCGCCCGTTTGACGTCGCCTATAAAGCCGCGCTTTTCTTCCGGCGTCAGCTGGGCGCAGCTGTGACACACCTTATCAAACTGAAACACCGAGACGTCAAGCCCGAATTTCTGTGCCGCTACATAGGCCGCGCAGTAGGCTTGGGCCGCATACGCCTGCCGGTAATAGCCGCTGCCCACCGCATCGAAGCTGGCGTGGGCCTGCTCTCTGGCAATGGCGCAGATGGTGGCGGTTTCATCCATTCCGTTGCGGACAAAAATAGTGCGCTGCTTGGGAACATACTGCGCCTGCACCCCTTGGGGAAGCTGGTCGGAAATGGCAAGCTGTACCGGGCTTTGCTCCACCATGGCGGCAATGATTTCCTCCGGCAGATGCTTCTGCGGGGGCAGAGGCTGGGGACCTCTGGTTTGGGAGATGTCATAGGCTTTGGTAATGGTATAGCCGTTCGCCTTGATGCCATCTTTTTCATACTCCTGTTCAGCAAAGAAGGTGTACCCCTTCTTGCCGGAGCGGATGGAGCGCCCGGCTTCCTTCCATTTGTCAAAGGTGCGGGGGTGGGTAATTTCAGGGTTCTGTTCGTAAAGAATGAGAAGGTTTCGGGTGCTCTGCGGGGTGCAGTTCGCCATGAAGTTGAGAAAGCCTTTCATGGATTCGTCATCCTTGAACACGGAATCAGCCTGCGCGTTGACTCTCGACCAGACTTCCTCACGCTCAGCCTGCTTCATGGCGGCGTATTCTTCCTTGGACAGCTGGGGCTGTTCCTGCTGGGGCTGCGGTTCCTGTTTCTTTCCGATCAAACTGGATAAGTCGATAGGGCATTACCTTCCTTTCTGTTTTTTCTTTTTCTTCTGTCTGGCATGGCCGGGGGTGGGGTGCTGGCGCTCCTGCTGCTTGGACTTTTCTGCTTTCTTCTCCGCCTGCTCCTGCCGGATCTCCTGCAGCTGCTTTTTCACCGAGGGCTTTTGTTCCGGCTCTTTATGGCCTGTTAAGTCTGGCGAAGAGCTTTTGCTGGGCGAGGAAGGCGCGGACGGACTCTTTTCCGCCGGTTCCCCGGCTTCCTTCTCCCGGCCAGAAGTAAAATTTGCGGCGGCACCCTGCTGGGCGGGGCCGATATTGAAATCGTCCTCAAAGCCGCCCACCTCAAATTCCACTTCGCCCTGCTCGGTTTTGACGGTTTCCGTCTTGCCGGGGGCTGTGGGGGCTTGCTTTTCCTGTTCCTGCACTTTCTCAATAGTGGCTTCGCCTGCCTGCGCTTTGACCGCGTCAAGGCCGAGGTTGTCGAAAATGCGCTGGATCTTAGAGGCGTCGTCCGCGAACACCACCACTTCGATGCGGTCAGCCTTTTTCTTGTTTCGGATGGGAACATACAAAAGGCCGTGTACCTTGGCTTCCTTTGCAAACTCCTTCATGTTTTCGGTGGGGACATTAAAGAATTTGAACGGGCGCTGTTCCTTGAGCATCCGCACAAGCCTTGTCTTGCCGTGGGTTTTCTTCTGATCCTTCAGTACGGCATAGACAAACAGCGCAAAGTTTTTTGCCGCCATGCCCGACAGCTTGAGGGCCATTTCCGTGCCCTCAAGGGTAAATCGGACAATCTGGTCGGCTGGATCGCTTCCGTAGTTCAATCAATTCACCTTCCTTTCATCGCTCCAAGTCACGGGAGCGTTTGTGCTTTGTTTTTTCCAGTGCCGGTTCCTTAGAGAAGGAATCCTCGCCGGGGATCAGGGACAGGCTGGAACCGGTATCCCATTTCACTCCAATCTGCCCCATATCGTCCACATAGGAAACCGTGCCCTTGGTGCCGGGCGGTGGGGCCTGCGGATCTTCCATGGAATGCAGGGTGATGCGGGTTCCGCAGGGTACTGCCGCCGAAGGCGCTCCACCTGTTCTCTTGTGGGGATTCGGTTCAAGTGATCATCTCCTTTTTGGATTCTCCCGATTCCGGGATTGCTTTTTCTTTTGTTCCTGTGCTTGCTGCTCCTTGCGCTGCTGTTCTTCCTGCTGTGCTGCCTGCAGGCGCTGTTCCATCTCAATGGAGTGGGTTTCGATATTCCGGCACAGCTTGGCGGTATGGCGCAGATGCCGGAGTTTCTCCGTGAGGACAGTAATCTGCGGGGAGACGGGTTCGTAGCGGTAGAGCTTCTGGCGCTGCTTTATCAGCACAGCGATTTCATCTTCCGCTTTCTGACGGATAGCATGAAGCTGCCCCCGGTCCTCGATTTTGTTCTGGAAGATGAATTCCGCCTGCTCGATCCGCTGATCCAGCCTGCGGATATCTTGTCGCACAGTAAAACTTGGGTACCGGGGCTTCTTGGGCAGCGCCCCCATCTTGTATAGGTAGGAAAAATAGAGCGCCCGCAGGCCGGAAAGCCTGCGGGGCTGTGTTTCCCCAAGAAGGAGAAGAAAGCGGTTGGCCGGGGGCTGTCCTTTTCCAGCCCGGTGAGGAGGCTTGGGATAGAGGATGCGGCGCTGGATGGCTTCCGGGGTGTACTGTTTTCCCAAGGTTTTAAACCGGACGGTGCGCCCGCTGCCCGGCAGAATCAGCGTGGGGTATTTCCTATCAAACCGAAAGGCATAGCCCTTCTGCTCCAAAGCGCGCAGGAACTGCTTCCATGTGAGGGAATCGGAAACCGCCGCATTGAGATCCTGCTGGATGGGCGTTTTCCATGTGGGCGCTCCGTTCTGCTCGGCCAGCCACTGGGCATAGGGGCGGGCAACCCGTTCCGATTTCTCTGTACGGATGACGGAAAGATGGTGCTTTACACACAGTTCATCCGAAATTTTCCGCACCCCAGTGACATAGATTCTTTCATTGCTGCGGTATTTCCTGCCGGTTTTCATGGACACGGAATTCCATACAATGTGGTTGTGGACGCATTTGGTATTGAGATGGGTGCTGACCACCGCCTGAAAGTTCCCGCCGAGCAGCCGATCCGCAAATTCCAGCCCGATTTGATGGGCCAGTTCCGGGGAAACCTCTCCAGCGGCAAAGCTTTGCACCAGATGAAAACCCTGCACGCCTTTCTCCTTGTGCCACATCTCTTTGATCCGGCACATATCCTCGAAGGCGCTTTCGCAGATGCAGCCGATGGCGGATTGAAACAGGTTCTGCTCGGTTTTGTCTTTGTTCAGGGCCTTATCGATTTCCCCCTCCAGGGATTCCTCATTTTCCCTGCGGGAACACTTTTTCTCATCGAGGGTATACTCGATGGCGTTGTCGAGGCGGTGCACGGGGATAATGCTGGTATACGCGATGGCGGTTTTCTCCTTTCTGAGTTTTAAGCGCGGGCAGCTTAGTCCGGTTCAAGGTTTGGCTGTGTACGCGAATTGCATCCAACCGCAGGTTGGTTACCAATTGTTTTTGACCTCCTCCCAAACCTGACGGGCAAGTTTCGTCATTTCCTCGACGCTCTGCTGGCTGGCTTCCCCATAGGTATTGGCGACCTTGGCAAGCTGGTTAGCGTTGTTGCACAGCCCTGCCATCTTGTGAAGCAGGTCGGTATGGTGGTCGCAGGGCCTTGCCCGCAGTTCCGCCCCCATAATGAGGGTGCGGAGAAACTCCTCACGGGGAAGGCCACTCAGTTTCACCTGCGCTTCCAGATGCGCCAGTTCCTTTTTGTTCAGGTGAAGAGGGATGATGTGGTTTCGTTTTCTCATAGATGCTTTGGCTCCTTTTCAACGCTCCGGTTCTTTCCTTTTGCGGGTTTTCTTCTGCTCCGGCGCTCTGGCAGGGTATTCGTAATGGACAGGAACATCCTGCAGGCGCAGCTTTCCGCAATCCGGTGCGAATGCCGCATACCGGGCGTAGGAATACCCTTCCGCATCCACGAGAATACCATCACTGCTGTTTTCGCCCTTGACCAGCACGCAGTGCCAGCGGAAGCTGCCCGGATCGAACCACATCTTGTCGCTGTAATCAAACAGGAAAATCTGATCTTCCTTAAGGCCGTTTTCCTGAAACTGTCGGAACTGCTCATCGCATAGAACGACCACCTGTTCCACCTGAAAACTGGTTTGTCGTTCCGGCACAGGCCGCAGTGGGTTCTGCCCATTGAGGTCGCTGATATGGCTGGGCCTGTGGTAAAAAACACCGTGCTCCTGATAGGCTTTCGGTTCCTCCAGGGCAATGTGTTCTACCGGTACCCCTTGCAGGTTTACCTTACGGTAATCCCTGCCGTAGCCAAGGTACAGGCAGTTTCGCCCTTGCGCAATCAGCATATTTTCTTTTTCCCCTTCGGCCCGCACCATGAGACAGCGGAACAGGCCGCCCGGATCGGCGCTCATGATTTCCCGGTTATCCTTGAGGAAGGGGTATTCCGGGGAGACGTCCTCCGAGAGCTTTTCAAAATCCTCTTTGCAAAGGACGATGACCTTTGTCACTTCAAAAACGCCGGGGACGTAGCTTACTTCATTCCGGCGCAGGCTGTCCAGTGTTTTTGCGTTTGCCGCGAATGCGGCATATTGCTTTTCTCTCAGTATCTTCACCTCTCATTTCTTGAATAAAATCAGCCGGTGCGGTTCAGCGGGGGTTTGGGGTGCTCCCCAAGATGCGTTTGGATATCCAAACGCTATGCTTGCAAAACCAGTCACCGGCTGGAAAAGAAAAAACGCCGCTGAATCAGAGGCCGCCGTTCTCATCCGCTTCCTTGATTTTGGCAAGGCCGTCAAGGGTGGTGCAGATGAGATTTCGCTTTTCAGCGGCTCCAATTTCAGCAGACATACTGTGGCTGATTTCATTCCCGCACACCACCAGCATACGGCACCGGCCCAGCTTCTGACGGGCGATGCTGTGGAAATCCCTCTTTTCGTCGGCGTTATCCGGCTGGAGGTACTGCGCTTCACTCAGTTTCGGGCAGATGGGGACATATCCCAGCTCATAAACCTTGCGGCAGTAGCGTTTGAGCAGGCGGGGCGCAGCATCAGAAGCCGCGCAGATGTAGGCAAATGCTTTTTCCATGATGAGTTTCCTTTCCTTTATATATCTCTGATAAAATGGCGGCGGCAGATTGGTTGTCCATGTGGACGTCCAGCCTGCCGTTTGGTTTTCTATTGGCCATCCACGTGGACAACCAACGGATTATCTGACGGTTTCTTCCTCTTCGGTGTGGGCTTCCAAAGCAAAGCGCACCCGGTCGGAACCCAATTTGTAATAGGCGTCGGTCACTTCCACGCCTACGGCTTCGTATCCTTCCAGCTTGGCGGCAAGGACAGTGGTTCCCGCCCCGCAGAAAGGATCGAGGATGCGCCCGCCCGGTACGCAGATTTTCACCAAATCCCGCATGAGCTGCAAGGGTTTCTCAGTGACATGGGTACGGTTCTGCGGGTTGGCATAGCGAAACACTCCCGGAAGGCATCCCACAGGGCGGTTTACCGGCATGGGGCCGTTGCTGCCCCACACCACATATTCGCTCTGCTGGCGGAACCGGCCTTTCTGGGGGCGGGAAGTCATCTTATCCCAAACCACCGAACCGCGCCAGATCCATCCGGCCCATTGGAGAGCGTCGGTGATGGAAGGGTACTGCCGCCAGTCGATGAACAGGCAGACCGGCGCTCCCGGCCTGCAGGCTTTCCGGGCATCGGCCAGCCATTCCGCCATCCATCTCGTCCAGCTTCTCTGGTCCCGGTTATCCCCGTCAAAATCCGGCAGGGCGTTCTTCGGGTCCATGCTGCTGTACTTCTGGTTGGTGGTGCGGTTTTTCTCCGAAGGCTTCCAGCCGCCCGAAGCATAGGGCGGATCGGTGATGAGGGCGTCGAACACCTGCGGCTTGAAGGCACGGATGATCTGCAGGGTGTCCCCATGCAGGATGCTCCAGCCATCCCCGCCGCTGTGTTCCATGGGCAGAATGGTTTCATCAACAATTTGAGACAGTTCTTTCGTTTCGTTCAGAGGCATCTTCCTTTCCTTGTTTGCTTATCGCTCCCGGTCGGAGCGTTTTTTCTGCTTGGGCGGCACTTTTTCCGACAATTCCGTTTCCACATATTCGCTGATGATGTTCAGCGCTTTGTAATAATCCCCGGACTGGTAGACACGGCTGCTTATTTCTGTGGCCTGTTGCGGCTGTCCATTTTCTTTCAGCAGCCGGGATGCCCTGCCGAGAATAGCGAAGATATTTCCATCCTGTCCCACCAGCTTCATTTTCGGGCGTTTGGGAACAGGCTGTTCTTTGGAAGTTTCTGTGCCCTGCACCTGTTCTACTATAAAGTCAAAGGGTTCTTCTGCAAAATGAACATACAGCACGCCATCGCCGGTCTGGATTTCCTGCTGCTCGAATCCCTCGCCCCAGCCATCGGAAAACTGGCCTTTGAGATAATCCTGAAGATCCTGCATTTCTGCTTCTGTGAGAGGCTCCTTCAGCTTTACCTTGGTACAGCCCATGAGTTCCCCATCCCGGATTTCCACCGTGGGAACGGCGCTCAGTACCTTTTTCCTGACGCCGGGATTTCGATCCTCGTCAAAATAGGGCATTAAATTCCCGCCGTCATCGCTGTCGCGCTGTTCCACGGCTTCCCGGATGCTTTCCTCGTAGTAGGCCATGTCGACTCCTGAAAACAGCGTGGGGTAATCGGCCACGCCGTTGTTCCAGCCATATTCGTCTACATCGTTTTTGTAGAAATCCCCGGTCAGCGGGGAATAGAGTTTCAGCGTGATTTCATTTTCTTCGATTCGACAGATCTCCCTTCTAAAGAGAATAAGCCGCCCTTTGACGGGCGACCTGTTCTTCCTGCTTTTCTTTTGCTAAATCAGCATAATCGCAGCCATCTTTTCCCGGCAGATTCTCCACCATGCGGTACTTTCCCTGATAGGCTTTTGCCAAATGTTCGGCTGCCCATCGTCCGGCAAAATCGCTATTGGTACAGATTTCGATTTCCTCAATTTCTGGGTGCCGATTCAAGAATGCTTCCAGCGCGGGCGGCTTTTTGAAGGAAAAGGGTCGAGTTTCTTGTCCTTCCTTGGGGGCGTAGATCCCGCCAAGGGACAGCCGCCATTTATCCGCAGTCCCTTCCAGCGTCAGATGGGCAAGGGTTTCGATAGCCGCTTCATAAACCGCCAGCCGGTTGGTCTTTCCCTTGGGCGGAAGGCAGAAGCAGTATGCTTTTTCGCTGCCGGACACCTCTGCCTTGAAGGGCTTTCCTTTGGTGTAAGTACCCCGCAGGAACGCATACCGGGCAGTACCGGCTTCGTCTTTTCCAACGAACACGGCATTGTGGTAATCGGCGCTCTCATAGAGAATCCCCGCCCGGACACAGGCTTCGATGACCTTGCGGCTGATCCCGCGCTTCAGGAGGTAAGCGAACACCCTGCGGTTGTTTGCCGCTGCCGGAGGCAGGGCGAATTCTTTTTCCTGCTCCGGCTGGGAAGGGGGCGGGATGTAGCTGGGGCTTTCTTCGCACAGGGCCAGCACCGCGTCTACAAACTTTACCCCTTCCACCTTAATGAGATAATCGAGGGCGGTCTTGCCGCCGACATCCCGGCTTTTCCAATGCCAGAAGCTGGTTTCTTCGTTGATTTTGAAGCTGTCGTGCGCTCTCAGCTGAAATTCGCCCCGGCTTTCGGCTTTGACCAGTTCTCCGGGGCGGTACCGCTGCAAAAATTCAATGGCGGTCATTTGTCTGGCGGCGGCAATTTGTTCTTCGCTTACTCCGGGCATGGGGAGTCTCCTTTCCTGTTAAATGACAGCCGCCCGCAGGATTTTGGCCTGATCGGTGCGCTCCCATGGGAACTCCAATCTGCCGAAATGCCCATAGGCGGATGTCTGTGTGTATCTTGGCGTTAAAAGGCCCAGCTGGGAAATGATCTCCGCAGGGGTCAATCCGAACACAAACCGCACCGCTTCCGCCAGACAATCGTCGGCGCAGACCGTGCCGGTGCCGAAGGTATCCACCTCTACCATAACCGGCTCGGCTTTGCCGATAGCATAGGCAAGGGTGACTTGGCATTTTTCGCACAGGCCCGCCGCCACAAGGTTTTTGGCGATGTAACGGGCCATGTATGCGCCGGAACGATCCATTTTTGTGGGGTCTTTCCCTGAAAAAGCACCCCCGCCGTGGGGGGCGAACACGCCGTAGCTGTCCACCATGAGCTTTCGCCCGGTGAGGCCGGTGTCGGCTTCCGGGCCGCCCATCACAAACCGCCCGGAAGGGTTCAGAAGGATTTTCGTGTCCTCGTCCGGGGGCAGGGCCTGCAGCGCCGGGGCCAGCACCCTGTCGGTGAGTTCCCAGCAGAGTTCGTCCATGGGTTTCTCCGGGCTGTGCTGGGCCGAAAGGACAACCGTATCCAGCCGCAGAGGTTTTTCATCCTCATCGTACTCCATAGTGACCTGCGCTTTTCCATCCGGTCTTAATCCTTGGATAACCCCGGTTTTTCGGGCTGCGGTGAGAGCGCTGGTGAGGCGGTGGGCCAAAACCACCGGAAGAGGCATCATCTGCGGGGTTTCCGAACAGGCGTAGCCCACCATCACGCCCTGATCCCCGGCCCCCAGCTGCAGGGCGGGCTGATCTTCAGAGGGATTTCTTCTGCGCTCTAACGAACAGTCCACCCCGGCGGCAATATCCGGGCTTTGCTTATGGACGAGGCACTCTATGGCGTATTTTGCCGGATCATACCCTACCTTTTGAAGAACAGAACGGGCGATGGCGGGGATTTGCGGCTCAAACAGGCTGGTAATTTCTCCAGCCACAATAATCTGCCCTCGTGTGACCAGCACTTCGCAGGCCACACGAGAAAGGGCGTCGTGGGAAAGACATTCGTCCAGCACACTGTCGGCTATGAGGTCGCACAGCTTATCCGGGTGTCCTTCCGTCACCGATTCGGCGGTATAAAACTGGTTCATCTTTTTCACCTCACTTGCAGGGAAAAGGGCTTGAGGCTTTTCCCAATTTCTTCGTAACTGTTAAAATGCACCTCGCAGCCTAAGAGATAGGATACGGCTTCTTCCCATTCTTTTAAGGGGTATCTCTCCTTATCCTGCAGGCGGTACAAATCGCCAAGGGCCGCCCATTTAAGCTCCGGATGCAGGCGTAGGTTGGAGATATAGGTGCGGTGCTGTTCGGCTATCACATCCAAAAGTCCGGTTTTCTTCAATCAATCCCTCCAGTGCAACAAAAAATATGGGCGGGGTACCCTGTGGCACCCCGCCCGGCTTCATGCTTCCGTTATTTCTTCCTGCGGTTACGGATATGCAGGAAAACAAGGCCGCCTAAAATGACAGCGCATAAGACAATCAAAATAATGGCTTTTGGTTCCATAGACTGATTCTCACCTCACTTCTGTGGCGACGACTACCGTGCGGGCGCTCTCCCATTCATAGGAACAGGTGACAAGCGTCAGCAGGCGGCAGTCCACACCGGGGATGGTTTCGGGTTTGTAGAGCGACTGTGCGAAGAGTTCCTTCTGAAAAGACAGGAAATCCCCATCGTCCGCAAATCCGGTGCGGTTAAAGGGGAGTTTTTGAATATCGGTTTTCAGCACGGTCGCCACTTGGTATTCCCGCAGCCCATCGCTGGTCTGCAGGAGGATTTGGGAATGCTCTTTTCGGAAGGCTTCATCCGCCATCTTTTGTAGAACAGCGAACATGGTCCCGTCGCTCATGTTGTGCCCGTAGACTATAAGGTTTTTGCTTTCCGGGGAACAGTCCCACTGAAAGAAAATGCTTCCGGCAGTGCGCCGTTCTCCTTTGTAGGTGCGCCGCAAATAGTATTCAGGTTCATCGGCGCTGCTCTGCAGAACAGGGTAATCCACGCAGGTGCCGGGAATAGAAATCCAGCCCTGAATATCCGGGTATTTGGCTTGCAGGGCGGAGAGATTTACAAGGGAGGCGGCCTGTTCTTTCCCAGCCGGTAGCTCCCCGGAGGGTTCTCCGGGGAGGGGCTGCGCGTATTCTTCTTTCAAATTCTGTGCTTCTCTATTGGTCAGCCCCGGCTGGATTATCAGAAACCAGAGAAGCCCTAAAAGACTCAGGCACAAAAGGCCGATGCAAAATCCTTTCAGGAAGATTTTCATCCTTCTGCGCCCTGATCCTCATCGCCTGTGGCCTTTTTCTTTTTGCCTACAAAGCGCAGGACAAGAAACCCGCCAGCAGACAAAACCGCCAGCACGGAAAGGCCAATCAAAACAGCGGGCGTCCACGGGTGGTCGCCGGTCTGCGGCACAGAGGGAACCTCCGGAACCAGCTTGTTGTGCATCTTGATGGTCGTGGTTTCTCCCGCCTTGATTTCTACCGTCTGGTCATCCGGCAGGATGTACTTTTCGGCATCCTCGCCAGCCACTTCGGATACGATGTATTCGCCCACTCGAAGGGTGACATGGATTTCTCCCTTTTCATCGGTCTGGAACTCCTGCTCGTAGGGGTTGCCCATGAAGTCGGTACCGGTGATTTTGAAGGTGCGCCCTTCAATCTTATCATCGTCGGCTGTCTTTACCACCTTCAGGGAACCGGTCTGCGCTTTGTTGAGGAAGCCCACGCCAGCTTCGGTTTCGATCCGAACCACCGCTTCGTTTTCCGTGATGGATAAGGGGTAATATCCATCATCCTTCTCGAAAAATTCCGGGCTTTCCTTTTCATTCAGGAAGTAATTTCCATACACGAGGTCCTTCATCTGATAGAGGCCCGGTTCGGTTTCGGCCATTTCTCCCGCCAGCTGGTCGATATCCGCGTCGAATTCCCCGTTGTTGTCCACATCGGCGTAAACCTCAAAGACAGCCCCGGACAGCTTGTTCTCCGGAAAATCGGCGTCCACCTTGGTGGTTTCGGCAATGCCCTTAATGATCTGGTTTTCGATGGTGATTTCAATGGTCTGCCCATCTTCGGTGATCTCCACCGGGAAGGTTTCTTCCGTCAAAACGAAAGCTGCTGGAGGCGCGATTTCACGAATGACCCAATTTCCAACCGGTACCTTGTCAAATTCAAAGTATCCGATGGGATTGCTTTCGGTAACCAAAAACGCGGTTTCTTCGGTAAACTCGGTTTCGTCAAAGCAGAACAGGCCGATTTTCGCGCCTGCCAGTTCAAATCCATCCTGATCCACCTTCCAGCCGGATACCTTGCCGCGCTTTAAGGTGTTTTCAATGGCTTCTCCATTGTTGACCTGAATCTGCACTTTGACCACATCCTGACCGGCGTATTCAAACACCACCGGGTATTTTTTGCCGCTCAAAATGTAGTGATCGTCGGTGCCGATTTCCTTTACATACAGGGAAGCCCCACAGGGTACATCTGTTTTAAAGATGGCATTGCCGTTTTCGTCAATGCCAATGGTTTCCAGCAGCCCGTCTGCCGGGATGGAGGTGCCGTCTGCTGCGGTCAATTCCTCTGCGGCAAACAGCCCGAAGGTAATGTTTTTCCATTCCTCATTCATGCCGATGGAGAAGGTTTCATCCTGCTCTAACAGCTTCAGGAGAGAAATTTCTACCTTCTGGCGCTCGTTGACAAAACCAACGCTGGCGGAGGTGAGTTCCACTTCCTGCCCGGCGTAGGACAAGGTGATTTCCTTGGGTTCCGGGTTGACCACCATGCCATCCGGCGCGGTGCGCTCCAAAATCTGATAGCGGCCCAGATACAACGGCTCCGAGGTGACGGTCCCGTCGCTCCCTGTGGTGAGGGTAGCGGCCAGTTCACCGGCTTTCAGGTGGACGGTGCCATCCGGGGTGACGACATCTTCCAATGCGGTGATGTCATAGACAGCCCCCGGCTGGCCCTGCACCTCATATTGGGGCTGGTATATTCCGCCTGCTTCCGCCACATGGCTGAACACCTCGCCCTCTTTGGAAACGGTGATGGTTCCTTTCTGCGCGGCATTGTATTTCTCAACCGTGACAACGTCCTGTGAACCGTCCACCACAAAGGGCACCGGCTCTTTGTCAAGAACATATCCCCATGGACTTTGCTGTTCATACAACTCGTAATTTCCAAACGGAAGCGGTTCCGGCAGCATGAGGGTGCCTGTGGAATCCGTCACGAAGGTGTCGATGTCGACAGGGCTGGGATAGTTGATGTGCTGCACCACCCACTCGCCGGTATCGGCATTGCGGATTTTGACAGCGGTTCCCGCCAGAGGAATAATTTTTCCACTTTCCAGATCCTTTTTCTCAAAACGGATGAGGGAGGTAAAGGTGGGGTTATTGAGGATGAAATAATAGGTCTTGCCATGCTCGGAAATGAACACAGAGAAGTCGGGGACAAATTTCTGCCCCTCAGCCCCTGCGGTTTGATGCACCACGTACAGGCCGTATGGAAGATCCTTCGACTGGGCAAAACCATGGGAATCAGTGGTCAGCAGGTCACGTTCGCTTTCTTTGGCGTTTTCATAGCTTACGGCGCTGGCAAGGTACACCTGAAACTCCGCACCTTCCTCCGGCTGCTCGATCTGCACCTCATCGCTGGAGGCTGCGGCAGACAAAGGAAGAACAGAGGCTTTGGAGGCAAGGCTGGCAACCGCAGGGACAAGCTGCGGCACAGACGATGTGCTTGGGGCAGGCTCCGGCTCGCTTTCCGGCGCGGGGCTGCTTTCAGAGGACGGTTCCTCGGCAGGCTCTGCCGGGGTTTCGGATTCCAAGCTTTCTTCCGGCTGGCTGGAGGAAGCAGCTTCCTTTTCCGGCACAGGGGTGGATTCAGGGATTTCCGAAGAACTGGAGTCGGGCGCTTCCTCGATGGAATTACTTTCTGCCGGTTCTTCCACCGGGACATCTTCAGCCGGGGCGCTCTCTGCGGGATTGCTTTCCTCAGCAGGCGCTTCCGACTGCGGGGCCGGTTCTTCCTGATCCGGTACGGCGGGCTGGTCGGTATGCTTGGTGATGGCGATGCTGCCGAGGATGACGTCCTCTGTGGCAGTCATGGGGATGCTGTTGTTCTCCAGTGTGAAATTGCCCGGCTCCGCGCCTACCGGATAGACGGTTTCGTCCAGCAGGTATCCCTCGCTGGGGGAAATTTCACGGATGCTGTAATCCGGGCCGCAGGGGTATTCCTTGGTGGTAAATTTGCCCCCGTTCGCCGTGGTGTAGGTATCCAGCAGGGTTTCCCCCTTGAACATCCCGTACACAGCGCCATCCAAGGTGGAATCGCCCTGCGCTTCGCCGGTGGCGGAGTCCACTTTCTCCATCTCCACGGTAAACTTCTTCAGAATATTGGAAAAACTCACGCTGGAGGTCTGGCCGGGGTAGATGGTTACCTGCTGGGATTCAGGCTGGACGTATTTGTCCGGGGCCTTCTCGGTTACGGTGTAATTTCCGGCTTGAAGGTTATCCACCTTGATGGTGCCATCCGGCCCCGTCACCACATCTTTTTCGATGCCGTTACCGGAGATGTGGAAAGGAATGCCGGAAACCTCTCCATCCTCAGAGGTTTTCACAAGCTGCAGGGTACCTGCTTTGATTTCAAGGGAGAAGTAGCATTTCACCGGCTCGGCGGAGCCTTCCACATCGAAGGTGACCACGTTCTGATACTCGTCCCGCAGCCAGTATTTCGTGCCGCCGGTAACCACGCCGGGAACAGAAGAGGGCAGCCGCTTTTCGGCGGTAATGGTGCCGAATTCCTTTTTATCGGTGGAAACGTGCAGTTCATTGCCGCTGACGGAAAAATCCACCCCCGGATAGCTGACAGCGAAATTCCCCAGCACATTGTTCTCGTCCACCAGTGTGGTTTCGTTTTTTCCATTGCTCTCGTTGTATTTGAGGTCATGGGTGTATGCCCCAACTGCGCTGGGATCATCGGTGGCAAAGGACGGGATGGTGTGGTAATTCACGACGTTCTCCCGAAGCTGATAGAAGATGGGCTTCGCGGCGGGGCTGTTGACGGTGAATTCATTGACGATCTGCGTTTCGTACCCGGTCCCCAATTGCCCATGGGCGATGAGCCAGATGAGGATTTGGGTGGCGATGTACTCGTCGATGGCGCTGCCGCCATACTTGGTGCCGGTTTCCACGTTGTACCCCAAGGTCAGGGCGGTGTTGATCATCGCTTTCTGCTCGGCGGTAAAGGCGGCGTAATCGTCCGACTGGTCATAACCGACGCCCGTGTGTACGCCTACGCTGAACTGGATGCAGTAGGCGGTGCGGAAGGCTTTCAAGTCGTTGATCCGCAGTTCGGTGAACTTATTGGAACTGTATCCGCCAAACGGGGCGGGAAGGTTGGAACTAAGGGAATAGCCTCTGGTATTATGGTCGATCATGGAGATGTACCCGTCATACTCATATTCTTTGGCAAAAGCGCTGCTTGGAAAAATCCCAAAACAGAGCAGTACCGCCATCATCATGGACAGCAGCCGTTTTAGATGTTTTTTCATACGATTCTCCTTTTAGACAAAATAAAAAAAGGCCCCCGCAGGCTGGGAGAGAGCTCTCAGTCCACGGGGGCCGGTGTTCAGATTATCGTTCTTCGCCGCTTTTCCGGCGATGGTGTTTTTTCTGCGGAACTGCTTTCTTCGGCAATTCCTTTTGGGTAAGCCAGACTGCTTCCAAAACGGGGGCGATTTCGATCCCGTTCTGTCGGCAGCCGTTTAGGATTCCTTCCAGATAGGCTTTGGAGGGCATGGCAGGGACGTCCTTGTAAGGGCTGTTCATGGTGTAGGCCATGATTTCCCTCTGACGGCCATTCCGATCCGTCACGGTGACAGGTTCCTTCCCATATAGATAGGGAAATCCCTCGTAATGGTCCAGATGCCGTTCGTCCTGTTCGGAGATCCGCCAGAGGACGCCGTCCACACAGCTTCCTTCTGCCGGAAGAATGGTGGCAACGCCATTCCCGCCGCCGTTCATGCAAAAGGCAAGGCGGTATCCTTCCAAGCGGACGGTATCCACCACTTCCGCATCGGGGCAGCGAAACGCCATCTGGTTTAGGTTCATATTGCTTCCATAAGCAAAATAGAGTTTTTCGTTGGTTTTCATCACCTCTATCGTTCTTGGTTTCGGCGGTTCTGCAGGCTGGGGTATTGGGCTTTGTCATACCGCCACGCCCGGTCGCCGGGGAGGTTCGAGAGCAAGTGCTCCCGCACATTTTTGTATTCCGGCCCGATAAGGCCCAGCCGCAAAAGAAAGGTGCGGAAGGTAAAGGCAGGATTTTCGCTGATCTCGGTTTTTCGCATGACGGTCCTGCTCTGGTTGATAGCCTGTGCGGAAATCGCCAGCGCCAGTGTGATATTCGCCCGAACCTTACCGGCATGGAGGGTGCTTTCAAAACAGCGCCATTCCAAGGTGCCGCGATAAAACACCGAATGAAGGTTCAGGGCGTAATACCTCGTCCAGTTGTAGTGCTCATAGCTTCCGTCAGAACCCTCATACCATTCCCGCCTTAGCCGGTCCACGGTGGTATTGGTGGGAAGCTTGCGGATTTTCTCCAGCATGGGTTCCCGCACCTTCTGGCACCAGCGCTCCACCCGACTCTCATTTACATTTAAGGCTTTGAACAAGATATCCTCTTTGGAATACATAATGGAAAGGGCGTTTTTGAGACTTTGCGGTGTATGCTTGGAAGCGTCCACATGGACGTGCATCCCGCAGCTTCCATTGACAACAGCCCCCGCATGACGCAGGGTGCGGACAACCTCCTGCAGCTTCGGCATTTCCCTGTATTCCAGTTTTGGGGAATTCATTTCCACCTTGTAGGCGCTGTCACCGATGGCAAGCTGCTGCCGCCCGATCCGGTGGGAACCATGGATGCTGGAGTCGTAGACAAACCGCCATGTTTTCCCCTCATTGTCGGTTACCTCCCACGGGTCATAGGTGCGGGAAGAACGGGAATGGACAGCGGTGGTCCCGAACAGGGAAGCCACCGCTTCCGCCGCCTGCTGGCGGGTCAGCCCAGTCATCTCAATCTCGCAGCCGAAGTATTGGTCTTTTAAATCAATCGATGGCGGTCACCTCCCGTTCTTTTTTAATTGTTATGGTTTTAAATATCACGCTCCTTCGCTAAAATGTAAATATATATGAAAACACCCCCACAGGCGGCTGGGGCTGTACCTCAGTCCTGCGGGGGTGTTGTTGGCTTTTTATTCGTAGGATTCGCCGGTTTCCACGGTATCGTCATCCGGCTCGGTTTCTTCATCCTCATCCTGATTCCAGCTTTCGGGCATGGTATCCTCGCCGTTCTCGCTGGGGCATCCCTCACTGCTGTCATCTTCTTCTGCCGGGGCTTCCGCTTCGCTGTTCTCGCCGTCCCAGCCCTCTGGTTCCTCATTGTCGGGTACTTCCTCGTCCTCGTCGTTTTCGGGGCTTTCTGCGGGTTCCCAGCCGTTCTCTGCCTGTTCCTCATGCTCGGCGGCTCTGGCGGCTTCGAATTCTTCTTCGGCTTCCTCCAGCGCCTGTTCGATCAGCCCGATGACGAATTCCTTTTGGGTGAGGCGGCGGTGATAGGTTTTCTCGTAGCGGTCAAGGTATTCCTTCACCCTCTGGAACAATTCCTCGCTTACCTGAAATGCTAATGTCCTTCCTTTTTCCATAGTCTTGTTAACCCCTTTCTCATAATGTTCCCGGATAACCATTTCGATGAATTTGCTCATGGTGCTTTCCGTTTCCCGGATTTCCTCGCTGATTCGGTTATGCAGATCCAGCGGGATTTTACAGGTTACGCCTTTGGTTTCCATGCTCCATCGCTCCCTTTCAATTTTTCTCCCTTTCGGGCAACACAAGCATATCGAAAAAGCTGGGATAAAGCTATCACCAAGAGCAACAACCTTTCAGCCAAAGCAGGGGCAACATACGTCACAACCAATAAAGGCCATGTTGGAGGTTATTCTTCGCCCAGCAGGGAACCGAGAAATCCCATCACTTCCTGTGGGATGGCTTCTTCCGGCTGTTTCACCGACTGGGAAGGGACAGCTTGAAGTTCTTCCCGCAGTACCCGGCGCACGGTGGTTTCAAAGACTTCCTTTTCTTCGCTCTCCAGAATTGCCTGCACCAGAAAGGCATTTTTCTGTCCGTCCGGCACAGCCTGCAGGATTTCCCATGCTTTGCGGTGGCGCTCATTCTGGAGGTTGGGGCGAAAGCCAAATAGGGGCCTGTTCATCCCTTGCTCACACCGCCCGAAAACTGCCCCAAAATCCGCTCAAATCCTTCGGCGTTTACACGGTCGTCTATCAGGGTAAAAACCCGGCACAGGCCGTCCTGTTCGCTCACGTTGCCCTTGGCCACCGCCGCGCCGCCGCCCAGCATGACTACCGGGATGGCTTTGAGGTCAAACCCCGATTCCATGGCTGCCGAGAGAAGCCGTTCGGTATAGAGGCGGCCCTGCTTTTGGATGATGCTTCGGGCGTCCTCATCCATACTGCAGGGCTTTCCCGCCAGCACTCGCTCCACCTGGGCGTCGGTAACCGACAATCCCATATCCCGGCGGACCTGTTCTTTCACTTCATCCATGCAGCGGATCATGCCAAATTCCAAACTGCGGCAGGTGGCGGCATTGGGGACGCCGTTATCCAGACGCATGAGATCCACCGTCCAGCCGCCGATGTCCATGAGCAGGACGGAGGGTTCGTTCTGGAGGAGCTCCGGGTGGATGGCCAGGGCGGAATATCCCTGGGGAAACAGCTGCACATCCTGGATTTCGATCCGGTAAGGGATCCCTTCAAACCGGAAGCAGACTGGGCCCGGCCCCTTTTGCGGGTACGAGTACAGGAGATAATCCCGGAACGCCTTTTTCTCCCGTCCAAAGGAAGCCAGGGGCAGGCCGGCGGCGATACAGACGGAGCACTCGGCCTTCGCGCCGCGCTGTCGGATCTCTTTGGCGATGGCCGCGAGGGTGAGAAGATAATAGTTATCGTTCTCGGTCTTGTCCCGCAGAATGGGCTGGCGGCCAGTGCCGCACACATAGAACTTCCCTTCAAACTCCAATGTGTTTTGCAGGGTGTATGGTTCGCTGGAATACAGCGAGATTCCCGCCGGGAAAGAAAAGTGCCTGGTTTTGATGGCGGAATAGCCGTGGTCGATGCCGATGTTCATGTTGCCCAACTCCTTATGTTTTGATTTTTGATTGGATAGGAAAACAGGGCTCCTGCCTTCCAAAGAAAACGGAAAGACAGGAGCCCTGATATTTGACATGATCTGAGATGGGGGATGTGCAGCCGGTGCGCAGCGGGAGATAAGCTGCGCCAAACCTCCTTTGTGGTTGTACCTAAAAAACGATCGGACTTTTCTGCGTGCCTTTTGTCTGGTAAAGAGGCGGGAAAAAGAAAAAGCGGGGCCTCCTGCCTGAAGTCTCAGACGGAAGCCCCGCTGTGCGGGAAAAAGAACGGATTTTGGGATTGGACATCTACGGTGCAGCGCACTTGAAAATTCGGGCTCAAAAAGCCCGCAAACCCGCATGAAACCTGAAAAAAATGGGACGACATCTATTTTGTCGTCCCTTCATGGCCCGCCCAGAGGGATTCGGCTTCGCTCTCCACGAAAGGAAAATTTTCGGATTATGAATCTTTTTTCGCGCCCTTTTCCCCGGTAGGCCCGCGGACTCCCC
>OHKJ01000526.1_pt1 | contig 20030 bp, 15 predicted proteins | sample 1568791 | NCBI WGS metagenome assembly OHKJ01 (sample SAMEA3879584, study PRJEB24766) | human gut metagenome | biome: human-associated habitat; feature: feces | place: USA | collected 1985/1987 | reverse complement strand
TGATGATAGTATATGTGTTTCAGACAAAGGGCTGGTTAGCCAGTTTTCCGGTTTTTCCTATTGCTACCGTTTTGATGGGTGGATATCTGGCATTTGTAGAAGTACGAAGCGTTTTTGAAAAACTGGAAGATAAGGAAAAGGCACGGGCCGAGAAAGATTTGTCCGTACTTATTAAAATGCTGGATAAGGAGAATATAGAAAAAGTAGTTACTATTTTAAAGGAAGTGAAGAAATGAATAAAATAGATTCTATCATTATTCACTGTTCGGCCACACGTGTTGGACTGGATTTACGTGCAAAAGATATTGACTGTATGCACAGACAAAGAGGGTTCACCCGGATCGGTTATAACTTTGTAATTGATCTTGATGGTACTGTAGAGAACGGACGCCCACTTTCTATTGACGGAGCACATTGTAATACGAAAGGATTCTCCGGGGTGTCATACAACAAACACAGTATTGGTATCTGCTACATTGGCGGACTGGACAGGAACGGTCGGCCTGCCGACACACGAACGGAAGCGCAGCGTGAAGCACTTGTCCGGCTGGTAGAAGATTTGCGCCTTGTCTTCCCTTCTCTGCAACAGGTGATAGGACATCGGGACACCAGTCCCGACCTTAATGGAGACGGTATTATCTCACCGAACGAGTATATAAAATCCTGCCCCTGCTTCGATGTAAAAGCGGAGTTTATTCAATAATTATCAGTTATTTATTATCAATTATTTACAATCAGTAATTTATCATCATGGCCCGCATTTCCAAACCCGGATTAGATTATTTTCCCCTCGATGTCAATTTTCTGCAGGACAGAAAAGTACGCCGCATCTCCTGTCGCCACCATGCGGCAGGGATTGCTGCGCTCACTTCACTGCTTTGCCTCATTTATAAAGAGAAAGGTTATTATATTTCGTGGAACAAAGACACGCTCTTCGACATCGCCCAGGAAGCGTGTTGCGAGGAGGAGGAAATGCAAGCCATCATTGATGATTGCCTGGCGGTGGGGCTGTTCGACAATCTTATATATAAGGAGTACGGTGTATTGACTTCACAAGCCATTCAGGAACAATATCATAAAATCATCACCGACAGCCGGAGAAAATACAAATTACCTCTGGAACATTTCTGGCTTATCAAGGAAGATTTTAAAGATGTAACAGAATCCCATGATTTTGCTACAACAATGCCACAAACAAAAGAGGAAACGGATACAGATATCAAAGGTAAACAGGAAATGGATATGGAAAATGAGATCAAATCTGAAATCAAAAAAGACAAAGAGACAGAGAGACAAGGAAAATGCCAAAAAGAGAATGAGAGGATAATGCCGCCCGTTCCGTCAAACAGCGTTTTTCAGGCTTCGCCTGTCGTTGTAGAGGGTTTGTCTTTGGATAAATCGATTGGAAGAGAAAAAACGGAATCTACTGCGGAGACGGTTTCTGAAACAATTTCTGAAACAGCTCCGGGAACAGCTCCGGGAACAGTCTTAGAAACAGCTCCGAAAACGATTTCGGAAGGGATGCAAACGGGAGGGGGATCGGAAGCTATACTTCTACTAAATATGCAAACAATCGGTATCCGGAACGAACAGACAGTGAAAGCGATTGCCGCCCTTGCCCGACGTAAAGAACTGGGAGGTCCCGGCGGGATTTTATGGAAAATCCTTAGTTCCCAATACCGCCCTACCCTACTCAAAAAGAACGAACCGGGTGATTACATTCTTTGGGCGCTCAATCATCCGACGGAATTTGAAAACACATACAACGGGACACTGAAAAAGCTAATCAGGGGAAGATAAACCGGGAAAAAGTCTGAATATAAAAACGAAACATGCCATCATCATTCGTTTATATCATAAATTCAGGCAAAGAAAGATAGAAAACCAAGAACTATCGCTTCTTATCATACAAGGAAAAGGCCTCGACTTGTAGAGCCAGTATTTGTAACTCGAGAAACCAAAGAATAAAGTAAATCATAAAAAAGGAAGAAAAAGAACCTATCAATTTGTTATTCTAAAAAAGATTTGTACCTTTGTGGTACAAATTACCCCCCTTAGTTGAGAAATACTAAGGCTGACCCATCAATTAAAGATGGGTTTTTTTTATATATAACGCTATGGAAGACAAAAAGAAAGTAATAGTCTATGTAGACGGTTTTAATTTCTATTACGGGCTGAAGTCTAAAAAATGGAAAATGTGTTATTGGCTGGATTTAGTCAGCTTCTTTAATAGTTTTCTAAAGTCCTATCAAGAATTGGTAGAAGTCAATTATTTTTCAGCTCGTCCAACAGATGCAGGCAAACACGATAGGCAAGATAAACTATTTCAAGCAAACAAATGTAACCCTAAATTTAACTTGATATTGGGTAAATACCTCAAAAAAGAGATTAAATGCCGTTATTGTGGTGGTATCATTCATTCTTTTGAAGAAAAAGAGACAGATGTACGAATAGCTACAAAGATTCTGTCGGACGCCTATAAAAAGCGCTGTGACATTGCTATCATTGTATCAGCAGACAGCGATTTAATACCACCTGTAGAGCTGATAAGAGAATTTAACCCGTTACAAAAGGTCTATGTATATTTTCCTCCTAACAGATATTCATCTAATTTATCGAACCTAAGTGATGGCACACGTAAACTTGATGGCGCTTTTAATATATTCAAGAAACATATATTGCCCCAAAAAGTGCAGCTACCAAACGGATATGTAATAGAACGCCCGGATGAGTGGAAATAAGATTTCAGATCGACCTATCTTGCCGTTGAAGGCACGAAAAGCTGTCTTCGAGAAATTGGAAGATATCGCTGATGTGGCTTCCATGTCTCCGGAAGACAGGGAGCGATACGACAATAGCGTCAAGGTGTACCGCGATTATTTGGTGACAATGGATGCAGCTGAACAAAAAGGGATGAAAGAAGGCGCCCAAAAAGCCCAACTACAAATAGCCCGGAACATGAAAGCCAAAGGGATAGACAACCAATCTATTGCCGAATGTACTGATTTACCTTTAAGCATGATCGAAGAGTTATAGAGTAATTAGACAAAAGAAGTTAAAAGCACTCATCAATCCACAATCAGCCACCCTCTCTTGCAAATATATTTGTTATTTTTGCGGAGTAATAACATTATTACGTTCCAAAACAGATATCTGGGGCATAGCTCTAAAGGAGACATTAATTATGGGAAACAGTTTAAAAAAACAGAAAGAAGCTTCATTGGCTGCTAACAACACCAAAAAGAGCAAAGGTGAGAGACTTGGATGGAAATCAATAAGCGAATATAAAACTGTGTCTCTCAAAAAAATTGTCGGAAACGGGAATCGTGTAAACGAAACAAATATTCCTGTAAATACAAGTATAAGACTTGTACCGTAATGCTGGATAATATAAGGCCTTATAAGATGATATTTATTCAAAAAGCGTCACCAAATGTTGGTGACGCTTTTGATTTTGCATATATTTATAAATTCTACTCAAACAGAAAAGATATCTGTCAAAGACTAAAATACATTGTCAGGGTTGAAGTTACCAATGATATTTTTGCCATCAAGTTTTATGCTGCCAGAGACAAAAAGCTCGATAATAAATATAACCGAATTCTCAAAATGCACAACTATACAGAAACTCTACGTATATTTATGACTTGTGCCAGCATTGTCCCTCTCATTTTACAAGAATTCCCACTAGCTTCATTTGTGATAAATGGTGCTCAAAGTTTAGATTTAGAATCTAACAAAATAGAAGGAAGAGCCAACAATCAAAGGTTCAGATTATACAAAAACATGGCTACCCAATTATTTGGTAAAGAACGTTTTGAACATTACGAATTTATAGAAATCAGTTCTTACCTGATGGTAAACAAAAAAGAGTGTTCTGATATAGAGAGAAAAAAAGACAGAATTAAAGAAACCCTTCTTAACCTATATGACATAGACAGCTAAAACAAAAGAGGTGAGTTCCCCTTCACAGGGTAGCCCACCTCTTTCTCTTCATACACAAACATTCAAATGATCAGGTACCAGATGTTAGTCAATGTAACGGATGCCATCCATTTTAAACATACCTCCCTACATACGGCCGCCACCCAAAGCCTGATACAACGTAATCACACCCTGAATTTCGGTAAAGCGGTTCGCCACTTGTGACAGTTGCGCGTTGAGCAACGTCTGTTGTGCCGTCAGCACTTCCAGATAAGTGGTGTTGCCATGCTTCATCAAAAGACTTATGCTCTTGGCGGCCGTCTGTAAGGAAGCTACTTGCTTATCATAGAAAGCAGCCTTCTCACGGGCCGTCTGATACTGTACCAATGCTTCGTTCACCTCCACGCCCGCATTCAGTAAAGTCTGTTCAAAACTAAGGCGTGCTTCTTCCTGTTGCGCTTTTGCAATCTTGAGTTGTGCGATATTCAGTCCTTTATTAAACAAAGGCTGAGTCAGGGATGCTAAAGCAGAAGCAAGGAATTGTCCCGGATTGATAATCATGCTACCGGCACTGTTTGTCCACCCGGCACTACCACTCAAAGTGATGGAGGGATAGAAAGCAGCACGAGCTGCATTCGTTGTGTAGAAAGCCTGAGCCAGTGAAAATTCCGCACTACGAACATCGGGGCGATTGGCAAGCATTTGCAAAGGAACACCTACTGAGAAGTTCTCCGGCAACTGCTGATTTCCCAGTTTTCCACGCTGAATCTCGTGAGGAGTTTCCGCCAATAACAACGCCAACGAGTTCTCTGCCTGATTGATCTGCTCTTTCAGATCAAGCACAGTCGTACATATATTATAATAGGTAGCCTCTGTCTGCGCCAACCCGGCTTCAGTCACCATACCGGCATTTTTCATGGCACGGGTAGTCCTCACACTTTCCTTCCAAGCCGCTTCGGTAGCAACAGCAATCTCATATTGCGAATCAAGCATTAGCAATGTATAATAGGCATTTGCCATAGCAGCCACCAATTGTGTTTTCACAGCCTGCTCATACTCCTTACTCTGTTCGTAGGCAGCTTTCGCACGACGTTTGGCTGTCGTTACCTTTCCAAAGATATCCAACTCCCACGAAGCCGTGACAGGCAGAGAATAGGTCTGTGTGGCTTTCGCACGGTCTAAACTGCTGACAGCCCCTTCGGGCGCCAAAAACAGGGTAGGCAGATAAGACAATTTGGACGTCAAGAGTGAAGCTTCTGCTTCTTTCACACGCAGGTGAGCCGTCTGCATATCTGTATTCCGCACCAAAGCCGAATCGATCAAAGTCTGCAAATATGGGTCGGTAAAAACCTCCCTCCACGAGAGGTTACCGAAGTTTGCCGTATCGGCGGCAGCGACTGGCTCACTACCATAAAGTCCCTCCGGAACTTCCGACACCGGTTTGTATTTATTGTAAATACCGCAACTGCTCAGTACCAGTGTTGCTGCGGATAATATGATAATTTTTCTCATACTTTACTTTTCTATTTGAGTTATTTATCTTCGTTAAACACACTGCGTTCCGCCAAGCTTCTTTCCTTCTCCAATTCTACTTGTTGGTCCGCCTCCTCATACATCGGCTTACGGATTTTCTCCTGCAAGAACTCAAATGCAATGTAAAATACCGGGACTACAAACAATAATGCCAATGTACCCACAGCCATACCTCCTACGACACCTGTACCCAATGATGAATTACCGTTAGCGCCTGCACCGGAGGAGAACATCAACGGCAACATACCGAAAATCATCGTAAGAACTGTCATCAAGATAGGTCGCAAACGAGCTTGCGCCGCACTGTAGGCCGACTCGATAATTCCCATCCCTTTACGACGCCGTTCGATTGCGTACTCTGTAATCAGAATAGCCGTCTTCGCTAACAAACCGATCAACATAATCACACCCGTCTGGAGATAAATATTGTTCTCCAAACCGAAAATCTTGGCAAAGAGGAAAGATCCCATCAAGCCGAACGGTACGGAAAAGATAACGGCAAACGGTATCAGGAAGCTTTCATACAAACAAGCTAGAATAAGGAAGATCAAAACAATGCAAATACCATACACAAAAAGCGTTTTTGCACCGCCACTGCTGGCCTCTTCACGCGCCATTCCTCCATACTCGTATCCGTATCCCATAGGCAAGGTCTGTTCGGCAACCTCATTAATGGCTTTCTGGACCTCACCGGATGAGTATCCGGCAGCCGGATTCACGTTGGCTGTAATACTGCTATACAGGTTGAAGCGATTGGCAACTTCCGCTCCCATTACTTTCTTGATCGTCACAAACTGGCTGACAGGAGCCATTTCGGTACCATTACGGACATACATATTCTTGAGTGCGTGCTCATCCAAGCGATACTCCGGTGAAGCCTGCATCATAACACGATATACCTTACCGAACTGGTTATAGTTGGATATGTAAGCACCACCACAGTAACTACCCAGTGCATCCAATATCGTAGAGGGCGAAATACCTGCCCGCTTACACTTCGCCGGATCTACTTCTACCGACAGTTGGGGAAAGTTCATGGCGTAGGAAGTATATGCCATTGCCACTTCCGGACGCTGGTTCAACGCACCGAGGAACTTCATCGCATTGTTATAGAATGTAGTCATATCCCCACCAGTCTTATCCTGAAGGTTCAGTTCGATAGAGTTACCCATACCGTAGCCCGGAATCATACCCGGCTGGAAGCAGAAAATCTGTGCTTCTTTAATCATATAGAATTGTCCGTTCAGGCGTGTCATCACCGCATCAGCCGTGTGTTCGCTACCCTTACGTTCGCTCCAGTCCTTCAGACGGATAATAACCGTACCGTACGAAACACCCTGTCCGGCAATCAGTCCGTAACCGGCGACAGTAGTATATTGTTTTACCTCCGGAGTGCTCTTTATCACAGCTTCTACTTTATCGATTACTTTGTTGGTCTCTTCCAGCGTACTACCCGGTGCCACACTGACATTCACCATCATAACTCCCTGATCTTCCTGAGGAACCAGACCGGTTTTGGTTGTCGACATCAGATAAACGAGCAAAGCTATACAGCAAACCAAAGAAGTCCACACCATCCAACGGTGGTGGATAAAGAACATCACTCCTTTCTTATATTTACCCAGCATAGCATTGTAAGAAGCATTATAAGCGGCACGCACACGTCCGTTGATACTTTTCGCGCTCTTAGTGCCCGAAGCCGGACGCATCATCATAGCGCACAATGCCGGACAAAGAGTCAAGGCGCAAATACAGGACAAGCCAACGGAAGTTGCCATAGTGATACCGAACTGCGTATAGAAAATACCGGAAGTACCGCCCATAAAAGTAACAGGGATAAATACCGCCATAAATACACACGTACAAGAGATTACCGCCATCGTCACATCACTTAACGCATCTTTGGTGGCAAGATAAGGAGATGTGTAGCCGGAATCAAACTTTGCCTGCACTGCCTCTACCACTACAATAGCGTCATCAACTACCGTACCGATGGCAAGCACCAGAGCGAAAAGCGTAAGAATGTTGATACTGAATCCGGCTGCCGTCAGACAGGCGAACGTACCGACCAAAGAGACAATGATGGAAATAGACGGTATCAGCGTGCTTTTGAAATCCTGCAAGAAGAAGTAAACCACAAGGATAACCAAGATGATAGCGATGACCAATGTCTCCACCACATTGTGAATAGAAGCGAACAGGAAGTCGTTAGAACTCATCATCGAAAGAAATTCCGTACCCGCAGGCAGGTCTTTCGACATTTCATTCAGTTTGTCCGTTATGGCTTCGTTCACCGAAGTAGCGTTTGCTCCGGCCACCTGGAAGGCCATAAACGTCACGCCCGGATGTCCGTTTGTCTTACCATGAAAGCTGTAAGACAACGCTCCCAATTCCACCTTGGCCACATCTTTCAAGCGAAGTGTAGAGCCATCATCCTCTGCACGCAACACAGTGTTCTGAAATTCTTCCACACTCTTCAGACGACCGCGATATTTCATAGTGAACTGGAAAACATTTTTAGAATCCGCACCTAAAGAACCGGTAGGAGCCTCAAGGTTCTGCTCACCCAGTATTGCCGTCACATCCGACGGAACCAATCCGTATTGTGCCATCAATTCAGGTTTCAGCCAGATACGCATACTATAAGTATCTCCCAACTCCATCACGTCACCGACTCCCTCTATACGTTTAATTTCCGGAATAACGTTAATATCCAGATAATTGGCAAGGAAAGTTTCATCGTAACGGTCGTCCGTACTTACCAATGAATTAATCTGCAGGAAGCTGGTCTGTCGTTTACTCGTCGTTACACCGATCTTGGTAACTTCAGCAGGCAACAGCCCTTGAGCCTTCGATACACGGTTTTGCACGTTGACCGCAGCCATATCCGGATCTGTTCCCTGCTTGAAATAGACTTGAATAGTGGCAGTACCGGAATTGGTCGCATTAGAAGTGATATACATCATATTTTCAACACCATTGATACTCTCTTCCAATGGCATAATCACACTATTCATCACCGCATCAGCGTCTGCCCCCGTATAAGTGGCGGACACCATCACCGTAGGCGGTGCTATATCGGGATATTGCTCCACCGGCAAGGTGAAAAGCGAAATAAATCCAACAATCATAATCAACACGGAAATGGACATAGCCATCACCGGTCGCTTTATAAATATATTTCCTTTCATTTTTTGTATCTTACAGCTTTATTTTACTTGCGTTCCCTCTCTAAGCAGTCCGGCGCCTTGTGACACAATCTCGTCCCCGACTTTCAACCCGTCCAGAACGATATACTCGCGTCCGTCATTGATAGCAGCTACAGTAATCAACGTTGAAGTCGCTTTTCCGTCCACAACTTTATATACGGAAATCTTATCCTGCATTGCCACCGTAGCTTCCTGAGGAATAACAATAACACCTTTGTAGGAATTGGGAAGCAGGACACTGCCCGAAGCGCCACTGTGTAAAATACCCGAAGCATTAGGGAACACCGCACGGACACCTACCGTTCCTGTCTGACGGTTGATCACACCGCTGATAGACTCCACACGTCCTTTCTCGCCATACACCGAACCGTCAATCAGTTTTAATTCTACTTCCGGCATATTCTTCAATGCTTCGTCCATGTTTTTATACTGATTAATCAAAGAAAGCAATTCATTTTCGGTCAAAGAAAAGTAAACGTACATATCCGAATTGTCGGAAACCGTTGTCAGCGGTTGGGCAAGAGCGGAACTTACCAAAGCGCCTACGCGGTAAGGCAATGTACCCACCACACCGTCTGCCGGACTTTTCACAACCGTATAAGAAAGATTGTTGCGGGCACTCACTTCCTGCGCTTTTGCCTGCGCCAACTGTGCCTTGGCAGCCAGTAGGGAGTTTTTCGCGGTACTCAAATCGAAAGAGGAAACTACGTTCGCTTTATACAGTTCCTCTTTACTGTCATACGTCAGTTGAGCCGTAGCTACACTTGCACGCGCCGCTTCCACATTGGCTTCCGCAGTCTGCAAAGCCGCACGGTAAGGCACTTGGTCGATAATAAACAAGACTTGTCCTTTGCGGACTGCCTGACCTTCTTCCACACAGAGTTTAGTCAGAAAACCGGACACCTGTGGGTAAATGTCAATGTCTTGTCTTCCCCGGATACTCGCTGAATAGGTCGTTTGCAATTCCTTGTCGGATGTCGTGATTCTCATCACCTCATACTCAGAACTGGTCTGCACGGTAGGAGCCTGTCCGCATGCTACCAATGTTACTCCACAAATGAATGTCATCATCTGTCTAATCAATCTCTTCTTTGTTGTCATACTACAATCTTTTTAAAAACATCTTTTGTTATGTCGGCGGCAAAGGTATGCCGTTTTTGAACAACAACTTATTTCATTTGTCGCACTCCTTTGTTCATTTTCGGAACGCTTTGCTTAACATTCCAAAAAGAACTTCTACCTTTGTTCCAACAAAACTTTAAAAAGATAAAGTATGAATCCATTATTAACTACGAAAGCAGAAACCTTCAGATCCGGGACCGATAATCTGGAGTTTTACCACAACCGACTCATCAAATTAACGAATGGAGTCCTTTTATTCTGTTCCGGCGGCGAAGCGGAAATCACCATAGATCTGGAGAAGCATCACATTATACCGAATACGAACATTATGTTATTGCCCGGCTCTATTCTTTCGCTCAGATCGGCCAGCCCGGACTTCCAAATACACTATTTCGCTTATTCGGGCGAGATGATGAAGGTTGCCTGCTTCCGACTGGACCCGGCATTCATACATTTCATGAAAGAGAATTCCTGTTATACACATACCAGACTCGAAACCATACGCCCCATCCTGAGAATGATAGAGGCAAGCGCCGCCATCTATGCCGACAAGGAAAATCAGTTTCGCGAAAGCATTGCCCAGAACCTACTTCAGATATTCTTCCTGGATACTTATGATAAGGTACAGAGATATTTCACGAAGGAACAACTGGAGGGAGGCAACCGGAAAGGACAGCTGTTCAAAAAGTTCATCCACCTGGTACATACCAATTGTACCATGCAACGGGATGTAGCCTTTTATGCCGAGCAACTTTGTATTTCTACACGCTACCTTTCCGCTATTACTAAAGAGGTAGGCCAGATTTCCGCTAAAGAAATCATCGATGAGTTTCTCACACTGGAAATCAAAGTCGCCCTACAATCCACCAACCTCTCACTAAAAGAGATAGCCGACCGGTATAATTTTCCCGACCAGTCGTTCTTCGGACGGTACTTCAAGAAGCATACGGGAATGTCACCGAAAGAATACAGAGCAAAAAGAATATAATAGATAGAAAACAATTGCATTGACGCAAATCAACAATAAATAAACGCATACTGACGCATATCAACAAACACAAACGGTTTACATTTGCAGTGAACAATTAAAAAGCGAACCGCAAATTTAATACCGTATGCTGAAAGTACTGCTATTATCCGATTTTACCAGCGCGTACAGCCGCCTTTTATTAAAAGGTTTCCTGCGATATTCCATGGAAGTGGGCAACTGGCGCTTTTATCGAATTCCATTGAGCCGTGAAGACTTCAATGACGAAAAAGCAATCGAAACAGTCATTGATATTGCTCAGCGCTGGGGAGCGGATGCCATCATGGGACAGCTGTCCGAAGTAAATACCGAACGGCTGCGCTCCATAGGCATCCCCGTCATCTTGCAAAACTACACCAATCGTGTGGACGGCATATCCAATATTACCGGTGATTACTACGGCACCGGCGAAATGGCCGCCAACTACTTCTTGCGGAAAGGTTACACTAATTTTGCTTTCTACGGCACCAGTGATACAATCTGGTCACGCGAACGTGAAGAGGGTTTCTGTACCCGCCTCGCCGAAGTAGGGCAGCATGCCTATATCTATAATGAAGAGAGCAACATCCGGTATGGCTCCACTTCCGACCAGCAGACCCTCCAAGCCTGGTTGCAGCAACTCCCCCATCCCACAGCCTTGTTTGCCTGCGACGACGTATTCGCCTTACGCATAACCGAAGTCTGCGGTATCAGCAACATTCAAGTCCCCCAGGATCTGGCTGTTTTGGGAGTGGATAATGACGAAATACTCTGCAATATGTCCGACCCTCCCCTTTCTTCCATCGTGCTGGATGTAAAGAACGGCGGATATCAGGCAGCCAAACTGCTGCACAGCATTGTGAAGGATAAGCAACTGCCACAATTCAATATCGTTATCAATCCCATCCGCATTGAACGCAGAAAGTCAACAGAAGGATACTCGGTAAGTGACAAACTGGTCCTTGGTGCCCTGAAACTTATTGAGACGGAGAACAACGGCCTTATCAGCATCACAGAAATACTGAACCGCCTTTGTGTTTCACGCCGTGTACTGGAAAAACATTTCCGTAAGGAAGTCGGCATTTCCATTTACCAATATATACTGGATTACCGCACTTCCTGTTTCGCCGAGAAACTGTTAACCTCAGACCTGCCCATCATGGATATAGCCTTTGAACTGGGTTATGAAGATTACATCAATCTTACCAAATCCTTTAAGCGAATCTATCAGATGACTCCAACCCAATATAGGAATTACTATAAGTACGGGAAAACAACCACTATTATTAACCCTAATAACCAATGAGAAACAGTGAGAAATTTTATTCTTTTACCTAACTCGTCAGGAAAGAACACTTCAATGCGAAGTATCTTCCTCATTGTATGTATGTGCTGTAGCTTGATTACTCTGGCTCAAAGCAATTTCAAGGTATCCGGTATCGTTATCGGAGTAGACAAAGAACCCATTATCGGGGCTACCATTCAAGACAAAAGCAACCAGACAGGTGTCATTACCGATGTAGAAGGACGCTTTACCATCAATGCTTCTTCGCGCAACGCTGTGTTACGCGTCGGCTATATCGGAATGAAATCAGAAGAAATCAAAGTAGAAGGGCGTTCCCAAATCACCATCATCCTTCAGGAAGAAGCCGTGAAGATAGACGAAGTGGTAGTGACCGCCCTCGGCATCAAGCGTGAAGCCAAAGCTTTAGGTTACGCTGTATCTTCCGTAAACAATGACGCACTGACAGCCGGTAACGAGCAGAATGTAATGTCTGCCATCTCGGGTAAAGTAGCCGGTGTGGATATCTCTTCCACAACAGCAGGCCCTTCCGGCTCCACACGCGTCATTATCCGCGGTAATTCCCAGCTGACAGGTTCCAACCAGCCCCTATATGTCATCGACGGCATGCCGGTGGACAATACGGAACTGGAAGGTGCAGGCAAATGGGGTGGTTACGACTATGGTGACGTATTGTCCTCCCTCAACCCGGATGATATTGAAAACATTTCTATCCTGAAAGGCCCGTCCGCTTCCGCACTTTATGGCTCCAGAGCTTCCAACGGTGTTGTCCTCATCACCACTAAGTCCGCCCAGAAGAAAAAGGGTATAGGTGTGGAGTTCTCATCCAACCTGAGCATTGTTAAATTACTGACCGGCTTCGACGATTACCAGCGCGTCTACGGTCAGGGCCGCGACGGGCGTCCCTCGATGTCCGGTCAGTCGGCATCGACTACTTCGCAAGTAGCTTGGGGTGGAAAGTTAGACCCCAACATGGATGTACATATCTATAATGATGAGATACGGAAGTATGGTAATGTGAACAACAACATCCTGAGTTTCTTCGATACCGGTATCACTACCACCAATGCCGTTGCCTTCAGTAAGACCAATGACTTGTCGGCTTTCCGTGTATCCGTATCTGATATGCGCAACTGGGATATCGTGCCCGAATCGGAACTGAGCCGTACCAGTGTCTCTTTTAAAGGAAACACCCAGCTTTCCAAACGCCTGACCGTAGAAGCACAGGCCACTTACAGTTACGAATCCGTGCAGAACCGCCCCGCCCTGTCCGACAGTCCGAGTAATCTTGGTAATGCCCTGATAGGTATCGCGCCGAGTTTTGACCAGAAATGGTTATCCAGTAACTACAAGGACGAAACCGGACGTTACAATGACTGGAACGGTGACAAATACCGCATCAACCCCTACTGGGTAATCAATGAAATGAGCAATAAGTCCAAACGCGACCGCCTCATCGGACAGGGACGCCTCTACTATGCATTCACCGATTATCTGAAAGCCAGCTTCAAAGCCGGTCTGGACTCCTACACCTTCCGCTTCACCGATTTCACTCCGATGTATACCCCCGGATTTACCGATGGAATGATGAAGGAAATGACCAACAACGTGATGCAGTATAACTTCGAGATGATGCTTCGTTTCCAAAAGCGTTTCGGTGATTTCGATGTATCGGCTTTCGTCGGCGGCAATGTGATGCGCTATGAGTACGAATCTATGATCCAGACCGGACAAACGCAGGTAATTCCCGGTTTACAGGACATCACCAACTATTCCAGCATAGAAACCGAGCATGCCCTGGTGCGTAAAGCCGTGCGCTCCCTGTTCGGACAGGTCAGCTTGGGCTACAAAGAGTTTGCATACCTCGATGCAACGTTCCGTAATGACGTGTCGTCCACTCTAAGCCCCAAGAACCGTTCTTATTTCTATCCTTCGGTTTCGGGAAGCTTGATATTCTCCAACCTCTTTGAGCACAAAGAATGGTTCACCTTCGGTAAGTTGCGTGCTTCATGGGCTAAAGTAGGTGGTGACACAAGCCCCTATCAGCTTCAATTGGAATACGGTCTGAAACCTTATACCAATAAAGGAACTTCTCTGGGTTACATCACTTCCGGTTCCGTGCCTAATGCCAACCTGAAACCGACCTCGACTTACTCTTTCGAAGTAGGTATGGATGTGCGTTTTCTGGATAACCGTCTGGGACTGGACTTTACTTACTACCAACAGATAACCAAAGACCAGATCCTGTCATTGCCGGTTTCACAATCTACCGGATACAGCCGTGCCATGATCAATGCCGGTGAGATTTCCAACAAAGGTATCGAAGCTTCTCTGTCACTCGTACCGGTGAAAACCAAAAACTTCACCTGGGATGCCAATATCAACTTCGCCAAGAACTATAATGAAGTAGTGAAACTGCACGAAGACGTGAAAGACTTTGAACTGGCAGCCGCCCGCTGGGCCAACGCCTTCATCTACGCAAGCGAAGGACAACCTTACGGTGTCATCGTAGGTAAGAAACTGAACCGTACAGAAGCCGGCGAAGTGATTTATGAAAACGGTCTGCCTACTTTCGACGATAAAGTATCCGTATTAGGAAACGGCAACTACGACTTCACTTTAGGTTTCCGCAATGCTTTCTCTTACAAAAACTTATCAATGAGTGTACTGGTAGATATGAAATTCGGTGCGGACGTTTATTCCATGAGTAAGATGCAGTCGCACGTAAACGGTACTTCCAAAGAAACCCTGGAAGGACGCGAAGGCTGGTACGCCTCCGAGCAAGCCCGCCTGTCGGCCAACGTAGATGCCAAAGACTGGACACCGACCGGAGGTTATGTAGGTAAGGGAGTAAAAGCCGTAACCGATGCCGACGGTAACGTAAGCTATGTGCCCAACGATGTGTACGTAGATCCCGCCAAATACTGGCAAGCCTTGCAGAACTCTTCCCCCGAACCGTTCATCTGCGACAACTCTTTCGTGAAACTGCGTGAAGTATCACTCTCTTACTCATGCCCCAAGAAGTGGTTCGTACATACTCCGATCGAGTCCGTCACCCTCTCGGCTTACGGTCGCAACCTGCTGCTGATCTATTCAAAAGTAGACAACATCGACCCTGAATCTTCTTACAACAACGGTAACGGACAGGGCTTCGAGTATGGCTCATTACCCTCACGCCGCACCTTCGGCTTCGGCATCAATGTCAAATTCTAAAACGCATATCAACATGAAAAATATAAAATGGAGTTCCTTATTTATCGGCCTCATCTGCCTGTGCAGCTGTGTAGACCTGACTGAACTGAACGAGAATCCAACCAAGGCAACCAGCATATCCCCGCATCTGCTGATTCCGACCATACAATTGACTCATTCACAATATATGCAGAACACCATCCGCTACTTTATCTACCCGGGTGCATTCGTCAACCACTGGATTGGCGGCTGGAGTATGCAGGAGTACGGCGGAAAAGCCAAAAAGAACATTGCCTATATGGAACGCCTCTGGGTAGCCTATTATCCCGATATCATTAAGAATGCCGTCGCACTGGTCAGCCAGACCACCGACAACCCGGAAGAAGTCAATCTGAATGCCATCGGACGCATCCTGAAAGTAGAGGCTTTCCTTAAACTGACGGATTATTACGGTGATATTCCGTACTTTGAAGCCGGAAAGATATACAATGAAAACATCGTGAAACCCCGATACGACAAACAGGAAGATATCTACATGGATTTCCTGAGCGAACTCCGCGCCGCCTCCGCCCAACTGGACGCATCGGCTATGGCTCCGCAGAACGACCTTTACTTCAATGGCGACATCGAGAAATGGAGACGGTTTGCCAATTCCTTATGGCTGCGCATCTCCATGCGCCTGCTGAAAGTCAACCCCACACTTGCCCAGCAAGAAGCCAAAGCGGCTTATGAGGCAGGAGTGATGACCTCTAACAGCGATATCTGTTATGTGGCGCACGAATCAAGCAGACTGGACGAAGGTCCGGGCAACGGATTTGCCAACCAGATGCTGGAAGATCCTACTTACAGTAACTACCGCATGACCAACGAATTGCTGGAAGCGCTGACTTCCACCAACGACCCGCGCACTCTCTACATCGGAGGCGCCTACTATACCGACAGCAAACGCACGGATATCACGTCCATTGTTTACGAAAAGACCGGTTCGTATCAAGGAGTACCGGCACAAGATTTCATCTACAATGCCTGGGCACCGGCTCTTACCATCAATATCGATGGAAAAGATGTAAGTGTAGCACACCACTACCAGAAGATGCAACCCTCTAAACTGCTGACTGATCCGGCATCTCCTTATATGCACCTTACTTATGCCGAAACAGAATTCTACCTGGCTGAAGCCGCTGCCCGCCATTGGAATGTATCTTCCGAAAGTGCCAAGGAACACTATAAGAAAGGTCTGGTAGCCGCCATCAAGCAATGGAGCCTGTTTGGCGCCAATGTACCCGATGACGCCACACTGGAAGCCTTCGCCGAAGAACAGTCTTCACTGCTGGATGCAGGCGACACCGAGGCGCTGGAAGAGATCAACAAACAACTGTGGCTGCTCTATATCCTCGACCCGATTGAAGCCTGGTCTAACATACGGCGCAGCGGTATGCCGAGCAAGTACACCAAGTTCTACAACCTGGCTCCCACAGAAAACGAATCGGACGGCAAACGCCCCAACCGCATGATGTATCCGCTGGAAGAACAGATTAAGAACAAGGAAAATCTGGAAGAAGCACTCAGCCGCATGGGAGGAACAGACAACTGGACCAGTCGTGTATGGTGGGATAAAGAATAAGTTTACACAATTAAAAAGAACGGATAAATTATGAAAACCAAGTATATTTTTCTAATATTGTGCTTCCTGGGCATCGCCATGGGAAGTTGTAAAGACGACTCGGCAAGCAACCCGACCTTTGCCGATGATGAACTCTATATCTATACCGACATGTTGGAAAGTGTATCAGCCATAGCAGGCACCCTCACGGAATTCCCTATCCTGGTTTCTCCGGCAGACGGCAGCGTGTCCGTCAAGTGGTTGCTGGACGGTGAAGTGATCGGAACCGCCCCTACACTGAGCTACACATTCACCCAGACCGGAAGTTTCAAGCTGCGCTTTGAAGCGGTACGAAACGGAACCACTAATTTCAGAGAATTCACTTTAGTAGTAACAGCACCTTAAAAACATACGGATACCTATGAAATATCTGACTCTATGGGCACTTCTCTGCATCCTCTTCGGATGCGGAGGCACCTCCCAGGAAGAACCACCCAAGAAACCATCCAAGATTATCTTCGGATACCTGCAATATGAACAATTGCCCGAATACCAGATTCCTTGGGATCAACTGACTCACCTGAGCATCGCCTTCGGACGCGCCACAGAAGAAGGTGGCCTGGCTGATGCCGCCAACATCGAAAAGCTTTTGCCCATCTTCCGCGAAGGGCAAAAGAAAGGGGTGAAAGTTCTGTTATCCGCAGGTGGAGGCGGCAACAAGGCCATTATGGCGGGTGTACTGCTTAATGATACTTACCGCAACCGCTTCAAAAAGGAACTGTTGAAAGCTGTGGAAGACTGGGGATTCGACGGTCTTGACATCGACTACGAACACTGGGCAGGCGGTCCGGAAGGCTACGGAGAAGGCGACAAGGAAAAAGTAGCCCTCCTTGAAAACTTCTACAAAGAACTGAGGACGGAACTTCCCAAAGGCAAACTGCTGACTGCCGCCGTGAGTGCCGACTATCCGGAATGGAACGGGGGCTGGGGAAACTATAATGTATATACTAACTCGATGTTTGAATATCTGGACCTGGTCAATATCATGGTGTACGACTTCACCGGTGGTTGGAAATCATCGAAAGTAGCTCAGCACGCCAGCATGGAACACTTCCGCATGGCAGCCAAACGTTGGAGTGAAATCCGCGGAGTACCCAAAGAAAAGATTATCCTCGGAGTGCCTTTCTACGGTGTACACTTCGTATCCGCCGAAACCCTGGTAGGGGCTACACACATGCCGTACAAGGAGATTCTAACGAATTATCCCAACGAACAGGCCACGGAGAAGGACGAAATCGGACTACTCTTCTACAACGGCAAACCAACCATGCGTGCCAAAGCCGGGTATGTAAATGACAACGGTTACGGAGGTATCATGATATGGGCTATCTCGCACGATTCTCCCAACAAAGAAGAGAGTCTGCTTCAGGTGCTCTATGACGCTTTCACCGAACATTAAGCATCCTCTTGCAGAAGCCATATTCCGAAGACCTGTTTCATTAAAGGAAAGGATATGAAGCAATAAAACATCACATGCAAAAGATGGCATCTTTTGCAACGAGAGGTGGCATCTTATGATGTTAAAGATGGCATCTTTTGCTACAAAAGATGCCACCTTTTGCAAGAGTAGAATAAAGCATCCGGGTGTTTTCATTTAATGAAGAGCATCCAAACTATTAATAATCAAAACATTCAGCACTTATGTCGGCCCCAAACAATAGATTACTTGCACTCGATGTAATAAGAGGGATTACCATAGCCGGAATGATACTGGTAAACAACCCCGGTTCCTGGCAGTCTGTCTATGCCCCGTTGCAACACGCACGATGGCATGGATTAACCCCCACAGACTTGGTTTATCCCTTTTTTATGTTTATCATGGGCGTAGCCATCCACTTTTCATTGCGCAAGTTCGATAAACTCAATACCACCGTCAGTCTGAAAATCATCCGTCGGACCGTAGCTCTCTTTGCCGTAGGAATAGCATTGGATTGTTTCTCCAAACTTTGTTACGGCACTTTCTCCTGGGAACATCTGCGTATTCTCGGTGTCATGCAACGGTTGGCATTGGCTTATGCAGGCGGAGCATTCCTGGCAATTCTTATTCCGAAGAAGTATTATCTTGCCACGGCAGGAGGAATTCTGCTGCTATATCTTGTGTTGCTGCAATGTTTCAACGGATATGTACATTCGGCAGACAACCTGATTGCGGTGATTGACGTCAAACTGCTGGGAGCGGGACATTTAATCAAAGAGGCCGCTGAGGGCGGTAGCTTTGCTTTCGAACCCGAAGGGCTGCTGAGTACGATTCCTTGTTGGGCGCATGTACTGTTCGGCACGTTCGTTGGAAGCCTGATTACGGGGATAGCGGAGAATAAGGAACGTATCCGTCAGATCGCCCTGTTCGGTACGGTTCTGTTGTTCGCCGGTTTCCTGTTACAATATCTTGATCCGATAAACAAGAAACTGTGGACGGCTTCCTACACTTTAATCACTTCCGGAACTGCTTCCCTGCTTCTTGCTTTACTGATAGATATCATTGACGTCAGGCAGAAAAAGCGCTGGTGCCGCTTCTTCGAAGCCTTCGGAGTGAATCCGCTTTTTATGTATGTAGTTGCATGGATCATCAGCGTACTGTTCGGATTGTCATTCATCCCGTGGGGCGAAGCAACCATCAGTGTCCGGGGAATTATCTACAACCGGACGCTGCAACCCTTGCTGGGAGATTATGCAGGATCTCTGGTCTATGCCCTGTTCTTCATCGGGGTGATATGGGCATTGGGATACATTCTCTATCGCAAACGTATTTATATAAAACTGTAAAAAGGTATGTTTAAAGGTAACGTTCAACAAAAGCCTTCCTCCAATCTGCTGCCTATGCTGATGCTGGGAACGCTGTTTTTCATCTTCGGACTGGTATCCTGGGTAAACTCCATCTTGATTCCCTACTTCAAAGTAGCTTGCGAGTTAACCCACACCCAGTCTTATCTGGTAGCCCTGGCATTCTACATCGCTTACCTTGTGATGTCTATTCCCGCTGCCAAACTGATCGGTCGGATCGGCCCCAAGCGGGGTATTATCGCAGGATTGTGGCTTATGGCAGCCGGGACCATCTTATTCGTTCCGGCAGCCTGCACC
>OHKJ01000522.1_pt1 | contig 20203 bp, 22 predicted proteins | sample 1568791 | NCBI WGS metagenome assembly OHKJ01 (sample SAMEA3879584, study PRJEB24766) | human gut metagenome | biome: human-associated habitat; feature: feces | place: USA | collected 1985/1987 | reverse complement strand
GGCAGGGCGTATACGCTGTCCATTTCGTTTGTGCTCAAAGGCTTGGAGGCGGGATTTTGCACGACCAAAACGCCGTTGTCATATTCCTCCGTCAGGCGTTTCCCGCGGAAGGGATCGGTGTTCTGATATTGGATATAAAAGCTTTTTGCATAATTTAGCTTGTCTGCCAAAAGCTCCCGGTAGGAGGGCAGGGACAGCGCGTCGTAGACGTCCTCTTTTTTCGTTGTTTTGTAAACGGTTCCCGGAATAAAGGTCACATCCCTGATGTCCAGACCGCTGTTGAGCGCTTCCGCGATTTCCACAATACTCCGTTCGCCCATGCCGTACATCAGAAGGTCTGCGCCGGATTCGATCAAAATGGAGGGCTTTAGCTTATCCTACCAGTAGTCGTAATGGGCAAGCCGCCGCAGGCTGGCTTCAATCCCGCCGATCATAATGGGAACGTCGGGATATGCCCTGCGGATCAGCTTACAGTAAACGGTAGTGGCATAATCGGGGCGTTTTCCCATGACGCCGCCGGGAGTAAAGGCGTCTTTTTCCCTGCGCCGTTTGGAAACGGAGTAATGGTTTACCATGGAGTCCATATTTCCGCCGGTGACTAAAAAGCCGAGGCGGGGCGCTCCGTAAATTTTGATGCTGGAAGGATCCTTCCAGTCAGGCTGGGAGATAATCCCGACAGAAAAGCCGTTGGCGGTCAGCACGCGGCTGATGATGGCGTGCCCGAAAGAGGGGTGATCCACATAGGCGTCCCCGATCACATAGACGAAATCAAACTGTTCGATCTGCCGGTCGTCCATATCCTTCCGGCAGATGGGTAAAAATCCTGTATCCATAAAAACCTCATTTCCGATGAAAATATCATAGTCTGCATAGATAGTTTAAAGAAAATCCGGAGTAAATGCAATAAAAATCGCCGCGGATGCAGCAGATGTGCCCGACAGCCCTCCGCCAGCTGCCAATTCTCCTTCGCTCGCCAGTCGGCTTGCGGAAAATCCCTGCCGCCCGCAGACAGCGCCAAGCCGGAGGATAGCGGCGGGCAAAACGATTCCCTATGGACATCTGCGCAGCGGTAAAATATAATAAACCCGTAGGCTGCTTGAAAACGACGGGATTTCAAAGGAAAAGAGCAGAAACGATTTATTCGTCTGCGCTCCCTGGGTGAAGGATACAGTAAAGAGGAACTGCAAGCTGTTATCTCCGGTAAGAGCCTGCGTAAATCAAGGACAATTCCTGAGCAAAAGCAGTTTCACTTGCTTATTGATATTCAGGAAAAAATGGCTGAGGGCAAAACAGTAGGCTACGAAAAATGGGCAAAGAAATATAATCGAAAAGAAGCTGCCCGTACTGTTATCCTTTTGAAGGAAAAAGGGCTTGATAATTATGATGATCTTGTGGCATACACGGAAAATCTATCTTCACGATTTTCAGAACTTTCAGATTCCATCAAGGTAGCTGAAAAGCGGATGATTGAGGTGCAGGCTCTTCAGAAACACATCAAGAACTATCACGACACCAGACAGATTTATGTTGAGTATCGTAAGTCCGGATACAGTAAAAAGTTCTTCGAGGAGCACCGTCAGGAGATTACCCTTCATCAAGCAGCAAAAAAAGCTTTTGATGAATTACAGGTTTCTAAGCTCCCCTCCCGTCAGTCATTGTATGAAGAATTTCATCGCCTGGCAGTGCAGAAGAAACAAGATTATGCGGAGTATCGTCAGGTAAGAAAAGAAAGAGAAGAATTGCTGATTGCCAAGCAGACGGTTGAAACGATTTTGAACATCGACAAAAAGAAAGAACAGGAACAGGAAAAGAAAACTGTCCGTTGATGAGAAATGCCACGGCTGTTGCTCTGAAAATCAGAGTAGCTGTCGTGGCACTCTTTTTTGTTTTTCCTTACGGAAAAATTATCAAGCGTTCAGAATGAACGAGTAGCCGGTATCGCAGATACCGTTCAAAGGGGATTGGGGATGCTTCCCCAACAAGCAATTTGCGAAGATTGACCCAGAGGGAAAATCGAGAAAATGAGTGAACCTGTACAGGTTTACACTGCTTGCCGCTTTGTGGAAGTACGAAATGCCGTCTGTAAGGCGTTTCGTACTTCCACAAACATAAATTGAAAATATTTCATAAGATTCTATTCAAATTCTTTTTTGATATTTTAACCTCTTTTTTTCTTGATACATTAACTGATCAGCACGCTTCATAATATCAGAAATTTGATGATCAGTTTCTATCGTAGCCGTGTATCCAAATGCAATTTCAATTTTTAATATATCTGATTTTGAATTATATTCATTTTCCATAGTGCACATCTTCTGCTTAGTTTTTTGAATATCAAAATCAGAAATGTGATGTACAACGACTACAAACTCATCCCCTCCAATTCTGTAGCACTCCCCTTTGTTATCAAATGCTTTCATTATGATATCTGCTGCGTCGATAATATATTGATCGCCGAGTTCATGTCCATAATTGTCATTATAAAATTTTAAATTATTTAAATCACACAAGGCAATTCCTATATCTGCAATCTCTCCCCCTTGTTTGATTTCCCACTGTTCAAATGCATTTCGATTATACATTCCAGTCAGGATATCTGTTGTTGCAAGTTTTTTATATATAGCATTTCTTTGTCCTTCTCGTAACTGTTCAGCAAGATCGATTAATATATCTATTGTGATACATAGTACAAAGATAAGGACAATCAAGCCGCCTCTTTTATAGGAAGTTAGTGCATTAGAATAGAATCCTGTGTAGTCAGTAAAGACAGACAGAATCAATAATATAAACGGAATTATAGTGAGTTTAATTTTTAATGTTAACCCTGATTTTTGTATATGCAAAACCATTCCATAAAATGCGACAAATAGTGCAATTACCAGTAAAATGTGTGTGAAAAATGAGCTTTGTTTAAACTCTGTTATATTAAACATGTGAAGAATTATACATCCAACCATATTGGCTATTGAGAGAAAATAATATACATTCATCTTCCAGACTTTGCAGTTAATTTGCCAATAGTGAATAGAAAATGAAAAGAATAATGTAGGAATTTGCAAAAATAAAATATAGCCTATATAATAGAGTGTGGTATTATTTGTAAATAAGAGACAAACAAAATCGCTTCCACGAATGAGCCATAATCCAGCTGTTATTAAAAGCAAAGAAAAAGATAAGGCGGCTTTAGCATTTTCAATGTACTTTCGGATTACAATCCAACAGAGGAAAAGAGCAAGTCCACATATAAAAGTTAAAAAATAAACGATTACATATGGTAAAGCATGGATTAGTTGTTCTGTTAATATAAGCCTTTGATCTCCTAATCTAAAACTGATACTATCACTATTTGACGCCATGTACTTACTGTGTGTTAAAATTGTTACTGTATTTTTTCCTGTCGGCAATTTTATAAAGTGAGATATTTTTCCTGATGTTTCCTCTATAGTTGAAGCTTTGTTTCCTGTATCATATATTAAGGCATTATTACTGAATACTTGGACAGTCTTCAGATCAGTTATAAAATGTAGGCTTAATTGTTCACCTGAAGAAAAGTTGAAATGAAATACATATTTTGTTGTAGTCGGGTCTATTTTTTCTGTTATATCAGGTACTACAATATTTGTATGTTTGCAATTATCCGAATTTGCTATGTTGTTAGAATTAAAAAAAATACCAAAGATTATAATTATACTGGCACAAGCAATCAGTATGAGAATTTTTTGATATATATCAATAGTTTTTTTCATTTTTATAACCATTCCTTTCTACAATGTCTCAAGTTGCCAGAGGGAATGAAACAAAATCGCTCTAAAGCAGTCAATCGCAGTAAGTATGTCCAGCCTTTGCTGGACTGAATTTTATATGTGCTGGATGCTCTTTCAATCACTAACGAGCAAAGAATTAGAACCCTATAACCTTATTTATGAGAGATAGCTACTTCACTCTTTCAGTGAGTATCCATTTCCTATCTGCTTTCTCAAATGAGATTTTGATTTGAGGGAAAGTTCTACACTAAAAATCGTTTCTATGTCTACCGTGAGATAGATGTCCATAGATCTTGTTGCTTCCACAAAAGATCATTATCGTCATTGTAAGAATACAGCTTACAGGCATCTACAATATACCCAAGAAAAACGAATCATACGGTTCTGAACTCTATTGCAAAGGGTGATCAACTGACTGCACAAAGGGAAGTTTCCGTAGGAGAATCCGTCTTTCGATAGCAAGATTATCTGATAACTGCTATTTCAACACTTTAAGCTTTGAACATAACTTTATTCTTTGTCCGTTTTTAGGAAACTTGGTTTTGCGTACTCTTTTTTGAAGGGTATTAGAATCACAACGTTCTAACCTTTTCTTCTATCTATCCATTCATGACTTCTGAGAAGATTATACCACAATTTTGTAAAGATTTGTATACAAAAAAGCCGAATAGACATAGATAGCTCTTGCAAAGAATTGCTGTTTATGATAGAATTGAAAAAAATGCAAACCTGGAGCAATCCAGCGACGCAAAGCTATAGGGACCTTCAATAGGGAGGTTAGCCAGTTGCCACAGCACAAGTGTTTTGTGCTGTGGCCTTTTTGTTAGAATTAAGTATTAAAAAACTTGGAGGTTTAAGATGAAGAGAAAGTGGTTGGCATCATTTTTGGCAATTTGTGTTTTGCTAAATACATTTTCAGGCACAGTTGCTATGGCAGAGGGTTTGGATACAGAGTCTGCCATTACGCATCAACACATCGATTCCTGCTACCGACTCGAAGAAAACTGTATCCACAATCACTCTGAGGAATGTTATCCAGCAATAGAGAGCATTCCAGAAGAAGCATCCCCCTCAAATGCTCAGTATTTGGAGCCAACGGAATGTATTCATATATGTAGTGAGGAAAATGGGTGCATTGTAAAGGTATTGGATTGTCTCTATGCCACAGAAGAAGCTCCAGAAGATTTTACTTCTGATCTTCCAGAGGAATCTATACCAGAAACAATACCGGAGGCAACACCGAGTAATTCAGCCCCCTCACTGCAAGAATGTATTTGTAGGGAAAAATGTATAGCAGAACATATCAACTCTGATTGTCCTATTTGTAAAGATGATATTGCTTCGTGTACTATGGCAAAGCAATCTATTGTCATTGTTGCATTCAAGGAATTATCTGAAAAAATTGCTGAACAATGTGTGACGAAAGATACCGCAGCAGAAAATCTGGTGCTTCCAAAAGAACTGAATGCTACTGATGAAAAAGATCAGACAATTCTTGTCGAAAATATTAGCTGGGAATACAAAAAGGTAAATAATAAGAATCAAGATCAGGAGCGATACCTGTTTACTGCAAAACTACCGGAAGGCTATGTACTGAATGAAGGTTTAACCATGCCAACTATTGTAGTGATTGTAGAAGACTCAAAAGGAACCCAAATACTTTTTGAAAATGGTATCCATTACATCATTGACCCAGAATATGATTATAAGGTTCCTCTGTTCTGTATGAATAATAAGTTACATTGGCCTCATCATACGAGCGATATGGGCAATGTGCAAGTGCCAAATTATACAGAGGGGTATTTAACACAAGATGATTTTTCTTCGTCGAAAGATTATGATGAATGTATGCGTCGGTTGTCCAAATTACTTTACGCAGGATATCCATACAATGGGGAAAGATTATATAAAATTGTAGATGATGTAGATTCTTATATTCCTACAGAAACAGAGTTTAATGAAATGCTGATTGTTCCACCAGCACTTCAAAAAGCATTTCCATTTTTGGGACATCACGCTTTTAGCTACCAAGACTGGGCGGCACAGGACAAAGAGCATTTAAATATGTTATCAGAGTTTATTAGCTCAGTTGGAAGACTATATCCAAACGGACAGACGGAAACGGGGTTAACCTATTCTGATATTACAGCAATGCCATTTTATAAAGCTTCCTTATGTATGCTGAATGCAACAGAGAATGATGATCCTTTAAGAGTGTTTACATATTTTTATCCAGGCTCTTACTTCGTTACAGAAGAACAGGCATATAATGCTACTCAAAAGGCAGTTTGGAGATTATTGCAGTCTTATAACATTCCAGATAATGATATAAATAATCTGAATGATACAGAATTAGGGCAGATTTTATATACATATTCGGAAAGAGGGGGTCTATTGAGTTATGAGCCGTCTCTAAATGATATTAAATTATCCGGAAGTTTAAAATTCAGATACAATCCTAAAGATGGGCTTTGGCACAGTGGCGTTTTGCAGATTATTGAACCTTCTGAATATCATGGTATCTATCACTTAGAGTTACCGCAAGGTGTTACTGCACTATGTGATAATTTATCTTATGTATACGGAAATGAAGAATACGAATTGGTTTCAGATCATGAACCAGCAGCAGAAGAAACATTTGGAATTCGTGCTGAGTTTATTTGGTTAAAAGAGTTTAAACAGTATTCTCCTAATCCAGATATAGAAGTAAACGGGAAAAAGTTTCAGCACATGATTGGTGCGGTTATTCATGATAAAACCCTATCTGCAAATGTTCCAGTTGGTGTAAATAAGGTAGGATCATTATCTGTTACAAAAAGTGTTATAGGAGAAGAAAATTGTAAGGAAGAGTTTTGGTTTGAACTTAGATTGCCTTATCATACAAGCATCAATGGAATTTACGGAGATTTAGAATTTCATAATGGAGTTGCACATTTCAGCTTGAAGGATAAAGAAACTAAAATGGCAACAAATCTTCCTGATGGTGCCATGTATGAAGTAACGGAATATGTAACAGAGCAATATGAAGTTGACCAAACAATAAAAACAGGGGAAATAGTGAAGGATGTTACATCTACGGTAAAATTTACAAATACACGGTTACCAGATTTGAGTATTGCTAAGGTTGTTACTGGTGCAGCTGGTGACAAAATGGATAAGTTCAATTTTACCATCGAACTGAATGATCAAATGGGAAATCCAATAAACGATCAATATGTGTATGTGGGTTCTGTTTATCCAGGTCAAGAAAATCAGGTATCCAAACCAGAAGATGGTATATTAGAGTTTACTGATGGTAAGGCACAGATTCAACTCTCTCACGGGCAACAAATCACTATCAAAAACTTGCCCTATCAGAGTAGATACACGGTAACCGAAGTAGAACAGCATGGATACACTGTCATCTACAACAAAGGAGTAAAGCCAGAAAATGATTTGCTGAATACAGATAAATTAGTTTTTGTAGAAAACTACAAGGCTGTAACACCACTTCCACCAACAGGAAATTTTAGCATTTCGAAAATTGTTTCCGGTTCAGATGGAGATATCCAGAAAGAATTCCCCTTTACCCTTGAATTAAGCAATAAGGATATCAACGGTGTCTATGGAGAAATGACATTTAAGAATGGTGTTGCTTCCTTTACATTGAAGCATGGAGAAAGCAAAATTGCTTCTGGTTTACCTGCTGAAACTACCTATACAGTGACCGAGAGTGACAATGCTGGATATACGGTAACAAGTACTGGTGACATTGGAACAATTAAAGCTGGGAAAACAGTTCAGGTTCAGTTTGAAAATTATAAAGAAAGCAGTAGCAGTAGCGGCGGCGGTAGCAGTAGCGGCGGTAGCAGTAGCGGCGGTGAACACCATTATTATACCCAAATCACTGTGAAAAAAGTTTGGAAGTTGGATAATGGTGGGAAGCCAACAGACTATGTTACAGTTGTTCTAATGCGTAATGGAAAAGAATACCAGACCGTAGAACTGAATGCGGAGAATGGTTGGGAGTGCTCATGGAGAAATTTGAACGACCGCTATGATTGGAGTGTAAAGGAAATTAATGTACCTGATGGTTTCACAGTCACAACTGAGCAAAATGGTACAGTAGTTACCATCACTAATGATGATGTACCAACACCACCTGTTGATTCAGGCAAGCCAACTACACCAACTGTTCCGGATGAGCCAACGAATCCAACTGATTCGCCCAATCCGGATAAAGCCAACAAGTCAAGCAATCCTGCACAACCAGAAGTTCCAACCCCCTCGGACAATCCAGAGGAAGCACATCTGCCGCAGACAGGGCAACTTTGGTGGCCGGTAATTGCATTGCTGAGTGCCGGAATTATACTTGTACTCCTTGGTATTTTGGGAAAGAAGCGTTATCATGGCAAACACTCTGCGTAAAGTATGTATGGTATTGGGGCTGCTGCTAATCGCAGCAGCCCTTTGTCTTTTCGTTTATAATCATCGAGAAGCAGAATTAGCGGCTCAAACAGCAGAACAAGCATTGCAAGAAATCTCTGGTACCTCCTATGCATTGGAACAGCCTAAAGAAAGCGATACACACCCGATCATTCCCTATTATATTTCTGAGCCTACAATAGAAATGCCAACTATAGAGGTGGACGGAAACTTTTATATAGGAGTATTGGAAATTCCGGATCAGGAGTTGTCCCTTCCTATCATTAGCGAGTGGAATGACACCCGTCTTAAACAAGCTCCTTGCCGTTTTCAAGGCTCTGTTTATCTAAACAATTTGATTATTGCAGGGCATAACTATAAAAAGCATTTTGGTGGCTTGAAGAATCTTCAGATTGGGGATGTTGTTATATTTACCGATGTGGATAAGCAGTGTTTTTCATACACGGTATCTGCCGTGGAAGAATTGGATGGAACAGATGTAGATGCAATGGAGTCTGGCGATTGGGACTTAACATTATTTACCTGTACAATAGGAGGACAAAAACGAGTTACCATTCGTTGCGAGAGAACGAATGGCTTTTCACAAGAAGGGGACATTAGGGAAAAGTGACCAACTATATAATGTAACTTTTTGGATTAAGATTTAAGAGGTAATGTAATGGCTTTAGAAATTGTTGCGGCAAGGAATATCAATCATGCGTTTGATATCGTATCAATAACCCCTATGAAAAATGGGGCTGTAGTACAACCTGATGAGATAGGTGATTTCCTATACGATTTCAGAGAGTTTTTCCGAAACTATGAATGTTATTATCAATTTGATCCATACAGCGAAACCTATGTTGAAGCAGGACAAGTTTCTGTAATCAAGGCTTTTTCACAGTCCATCACAAAGTGGCTTGAAGAACATAGCACAGAAGAAAACAAAGTGATTGAGCGATATGGCTTGTCTTTCAAGAAGATTCGAGATTTTGCAATAACCTTAAGTAGTGTATGTGATATTGCCATGAAAAATGGATATGGGTTATTTGGCATTGGTGATTGATGCTACTGTATTGAACATGATTCAAAGAAATTCACAGAGGAGAAAGTCTAACGATGAATCCTGAAAAAATACATTTATATAAAAAACAATATCAGCAACCAATAGAGGAAGAAACGCCTCCGCATAAAGGAAAATCAAAGACGGCTACTACCTCTGATAGCCGAAAACGGTCTACGCACAAACACATATACAAAAAAATCATCTTACACTATGGTAGTGACTCATTTGCCTGGGGAAGACAATGTGAAATTTGCGGGAGAGTGGATTCTACATATAAATCCTCTTATTGGAATCCAAAGGAGTTCCAAGTAACTGGTGAGGGATTGTATGGAGAATGGAGAAATATTTGCCTTACCGAAATTCATAGAAAATATCCTGAATACACCATTATGACATTGGAAAATGCAAAGTGGGTGGAATGGACAGGAGAAGACAATAAAGAGGAGAAAACGGAGGTGTGCTGTGCGAAAAGAGTTTGAAATTCAAGGGTGCATTGAAGTTCCACCAGAAGTAACAGAAGACGAGTTCTGGAATGCGTTTATTGAATTTGTGGAATCCAAAGGATGGGCATTTGGTGGTGGAATTCAAGAAATTCAAGATGGATATTATATTTTGGCTAATGGTAGCCGAGGACAGCATGTATTAGAAGAGTACGAACATGAACAAAATCCTTTAGAACTCTAAAGATGCCCTTCGATATTCTCATATCGGAAGTATCATGTATCCCGCTAAAATTCATTCCTTGTCAGCAGAAAAAGAATACACGAAAGAATAGAAGGGATAAAAATGAAGAACAGTTTTAATAGTCGATTATTCAAAAGTGCCCTGCTTATCAGCGTACTTGGCTTGACAATTTTGCTGGGAGTAATTATCTCTGGTGCAGCCTATCCGGAACTTTTGTTTAGGGTAGGCGCCCCAATTGGGATGTTATGCTGCTTTGCGGGGGCGTTCCTAATAATCATTGTCTATGCTTGTGAAATTTTTTGTGCTATCAGAGAGAAACAATTCCTTTGGGTGACAGTTCTTTTGATTTTGGGTGGATTTTGGATAATCCACACATTTTATAGGTCATAAAATAAGAAACTTACTTGGTAGTTTCCCTTTGTACTGCTTATGAGTATGGTAAAATGGAGGTGCACAATTTGAAAAGAGTAGCAAAAATAATTTTGATAGGTATTGGTATTGGATTGGCTCTGTTACTGTTTAAAGAGAGTATTGGGATTGATGACAAAACCTTTATGCATGGATATTGGATTGCGTCGATTACCCTTGTATTAGGTGCTGTGTTAATTAATTTATGTTACAGTCTAATTTATTTTAATAAAAGCAAGAAAATTATAAAGTTGTTGAGTGAAGAAAAACCCCAGGAATACATTGCTGGTATAGAAAATTTGCTAAAAACCGCAAAAGGGAAAAACTTAAGAAATATCTTAGAATTAAATTTGGCTGCTGGATATATTGAGACTAAACAATTTGATATTGCAATTCCTATGTTAGAAAAATTGTCTCATGAGCGACTGAGGGGCTTTTCTGTTAATTTAGTTCATAAAATCAATCTTTGCTTAAGTTATTTCGAAACTGAACAGTATGAAAAAGCAATTACAGTATACAATGAAAACCAAGGTCTTTTTCAAGAATATAGATATCATAAAATCTATGGCGGCAATATAGCCATACTTGATGTATTAGCAGCAATTATAAATGAGCAATATAATCAAGCAGAAGAATTGTTGGATATAGCAAAGAGAAAGTATGTTGATGCTCGATTGCAAAAAGCATTCCAAGAAATTCTTGATATATTAAATAAAGCAAAGGCAGAAAATAATTAAAGATATCAATATTTGTGAGAACAGGAGTTTTTATGAAAAGAAATATGTGTTTCCTTATTGATTAGTTTTCTCTGAATATAAACCAATATCCTCCTTGCCTATCACATCATTTTGAGTATTGAAGGAAAATTATTATATATCCAGGAAATGGAGAATGAATAGGTGTTGGCATATTCATATTTACGGTTGTGAATTTGGAGAGAATCGTGGCGGAGATCCTGACTAAAAAAGAATAATTTTGAAAAGCTAAAAAGTCCAACAGCTATGATGCACGGTGCACCTACTGTTGGACTTTTTCTGTAGAGAAATAAAAGAACCGATGTTCATGCATCGCCATAGCCAATGTTATCATCGTAGGCATGAAGGTCTTCCTTCAGAAAATCTGCTTTACGAATATACATCGGATTTACAAGCTGCCCTTTCTCATAGAGCAGGCTGAATTTGTAATCCAAAAGCGCTGCCGGTACATAGAGCATTTTAGCAGTCTCGAAAAATGCATGTTCTGAAAGGCACTCCAGAACTTCCTTGTCCTCTAACAAAAGCTCTGCCGCAAAGAAGTTTGCTTCGTTTTCTTCGATTGATTTATCGTCAAATACTTCCATCTCCTGAAAGCCACGCATCATGGCAATTTTAGTATGCAGGACAGCGTGCCCTAATTCATGTGCGACTAAGATACGTTCCAGAATGTTGTTTACATTGTTGTCTATGACGATATTCTTCTGTCTGGACTGATAAAAGAAGAATCCCTTCAATTTCTTCTGTAAATCGTAATAGTGGATTTTGATACCTAACAGCTGGCACAGTTCGTAAGGGTCCCTGGTGTGATATTTTCGTACAAGCTTATCTACAGTTTCAATGATATGTTCTGCCGTTCTCATTTGCTTCACCTCCGAATCGCACACAGAAAACATATTCTGTGATTGAGGATTTACTCTTTATCTTTATGCTTTCTGTATTTCTTCGGAGTGTACTTTTCTCGTGCAGTTTTCTTAGAATCCATATAGACGGACATAATTGCCTGGAAAAATACATCTTTTGCGTCATCGTCCAATTCTCCGCCGGCAAACAGAGAATTGACACGTCCCAACACTTCCTGAGCTTCTTTTGCTCCCTTTGAACCGAAGTTTTCCTTTGCTTCTAAAATAAACATATCCTGATCGATATGGCTCTGGCTGTCCGTTTCAGACTCGTCCAAAAGATAGGACACAGAGATATGCAATGCCTCAGCAAGCTTTCTAATGTTGTTTTTTCTGGGGAGTGTACCGAGTTGCTCATATGTGTAAAGGGATCTTTCGGAGATGCCTGTCATCTGGGCAAGCTCCGTTTGAGAAAGGTTCATTGCCAAACGAGCTTCTTTAATTTTTTCTCCAAATGTCATGATAGTGTCCTTCCTTTCAAAAATATTTATCTATAACTTCCGATTATTATTGACAAACTTCTGAAAAATGCTATAATGAAAATCAAAGCAGAAGTTTAAGTTCCCTTTAAGTATATATCGGAACTTTCAAAAAGTCAAGAACTTCCGATTCTCCTTCTGTTTCAAATAAAATATCGGAAGTTACAGTCATTCTTGTCCGATGGTATTTGTTTCCCTTTAGCCAAGTGGCAGGAGTTAGAAAGGAAATTTTATTTTATGGAGTAGGCTGAAAGGAGATTTTGAATGAGCAGATATAATACACAGGTATTAAGCAATATTCGAATGCTTTGCAGGATGCAGAACATTGATGAGAAGGTTTTGTACGAAAGAGCAAAGCTGATTTTATCCATATATCGAGAGGTGTGCTGGTCTACCATTGATCGTGCAAATGATGTATGTGATACCCTTATTTGTACTTACGGTGCCAGCTTAGATGGTGCATTGATTTATCTGGAGACCTTTGCTCCGGATGAAGCAAGAGAACGATTTGAAGAACGTATCCGTAGTTTATTTGAGACAAAGTGGATCATTGAGCTGGTAGATATGGCTATGATGAAAATCAGAGATTATCCGGATAAGGGTGATCTGTACTGTGAGATTATCTATAAGGCATATCTAAACCGCTTTAAGTACAAGGAATCAGAGATGCTGGAGATCCTGGATATGGAACGTAGCAGCTACTATGACCGAAAGAAAGAAGCGATACTGTTATTTGGTCTGTCTCTTTGGGGAACAGCCATTCCTAAATTGAAAGATTTTTTGGATAGTGCCAGAGCGGAAGAAGCGTTGTATTGTTGTGAATGCTAAGACGGTATTTTAGTCCGACGAAAGTCCGATGAAAATACGACAGTTTCCCTACTGAAAGTCCGACTTGCCCAGTGTTAAAATGGCTATGCTGGGAGATAGCAGCTTAAAAATGAATAGAAGGAGTTACGCCTCGTGCCTGTAATGGGTACGGGGCATTTTTTATACCTGCCTATCTCTTACCATAATTAACACAGAGGCATGAATGAGAGCTTGGAGTAATTTACTCCGGCTCTTTTTTTATGCCTGCAAGGAGGACAGGCATATGGCAAAGGGCATTGGGAATCGGGCACGATCTCCTCCCTCTGTTTTTGATTTTGCAACTTCAAAAATTCAAAAACACGGAGGTAAACAGAATGTATTACGATTTAAAAGAATGTGGAGCAAGAATTCAGGCTCTTAGAAAAGAAAAAGGAATGACTCAGGAACAGCTGGCTACAAAGCTGAACATCAACACAGATTCTTTGGGAAAAATCGAGCGTGGAATTAAAGGGTTTTCTATCGACTTACTGATTGAGATTGCGGTGTTCTTTGATGCATCGCTGGATTACATAGTTCTTGGACGGGAAATGCAGATTGATGTAACAAAGCAGACACTTGGCTCTATCATCAATCAGTTAGTTGATCTGGAAAAAAAGCTGTAAAAGAAAAAGAGCAGTGCCGTGTGCATGAATACATACGGTGCTGCTCTAAGCTTCGCTTAACGAACAATGCCATCTTTCCCTTAAAATTGAACCACAATTAAGGGAAAGGCGGATTTAATAAGGGCGTTTAAGTTTTATGCCGACTGTCTGGCTTCTATATACAGATCAATATCTGCAACAATGTACTTTTCACCGGTGGTATGAAGTGCCTCGAAGCAGGAATAAATATATTCCCACACACGGTATTTGGTAAAAAGTGCAGAAACCTGCTTACCGGTTAAATTCTTTTCGCTTTTATACTTTTCCACACAATAGATCAGGAAATTTCCTTCTTTACTCATAATCACACCTCCTCTGGAAATGTAAATGCACCGGTTTTCTTTTCTTCATCAAACATGTTGAACAGTGTTAAGGGACTGAGATGCCATACTTTCGTATCTTCCTGCTCTAAAGAAGAATAGACTTCTGATTCATAAAATTCTCTGGAAGCAGTCACTTCATCGTATGGATAGTGCTCCGTAATCAAGCGAATTACCTGCGGAACCAGAAGTGTAAGAACTGCTTCAAATTTTTGTTTCTCCATTAAAACTCCTCCTCTGGAACTGTTCCGATAAATTTCAGATAACTTAACGCCTTTTCTGATGTAAATACCATCTGATTATAGAGCTTCTTAATCTTTAATGCTTCCAATGTCTGTTCTTTTGATAATACGCCGGCAGTGTATAAGTTAAAGGTTGTATAAACATCATCATTGGCAACTGGTCCGAAGATAATATCAAAAGATTCGCCGTTATAGCTTCCAGCTCGATTATCCGATACAAAATCTAACCAGGCTTCATTTGCAGAATCAAAATTCAAAACAGAACATGCAGGAAATGTCTTTGCTTCATCAAGCTCGTAGATGTTTACAATTCGACCGCCTTCTTTTCGCCGCTTATATACCTTATCGGCAAAGCCGATTGCCTGTGTTTTATTTGTTGTTGTGTAAAATCCAAAACCAAAGTCCAGAAAGCGATTTTGCGGGATCAGTTTTGGCTCGGATACGATTACATTGCTTCCGTGATATAAAATCATAGATTTCCCTCCAATATCTTTGTTGCAAGTCGCTGTTCTTCTGTCAATGACTTAATCATCGCTTCAATATGACGGCGTTTTTCTATCTGCTCCTTTACTTCCTGGATATTATCTTTCACCACATATTTTGAAATGACTTTTTTTCCGTCTCTATATTTCAGATAGTAGTAGGTATTCCCGTTGATTAGCTTTTCAGAAATCGTACCCTTCGGAAGTTCAGAAAGTGTTTCCTGGTATCTCGCCAGCATATAGTCTATTCGCTGCTTTTCCTGCAAAACCGTACTTAAAATCATATTCATGTCAATCACCTATTTATATTATACCCAACAAAAACTCAAATATCAATATATGTTGTGTAAGACAGAGCAAATATCTTCACGGAAAATCCGACCTTTCAGACCGGGCAATCCGACCCGCCAGACCATAAAAAAGAATGCTTATTCTCGGTACAATTTAATCAAGGTTAAGGAACACTTAGCCGGTTGTACCTTGACAATAGAATAAGTCATTCATCAAATACGTTCCTGTTGCCGGTGCTAACCACACCAGCCACATCAGCAATACGCCACGACAGACCGAGGACAGAACACAGGGTCACTCTTATTTATTTGTCTGTTAAATCTGGACGGTAAGAGCGAGAACTATTGGCTTGTAAATATCGGGTTGCTCCCGATACGGCGATGAAAGCAACAGGTATAATGATACTTCTGTCCAGCCACAGCCCCTGCACTGCGGGGATTACGCAATGGGGGCAGCCCGGTGAGACCCACGGGGAGGTTAGATTCCTATGGAGCTGGTAAGCTGCCAGCCGCTTGATGATTTCCTACTCCCAGGGGTGTTGAGGACAAATAAGGGAACAATAAAACGAAAGCATGGAAACTGATACAATACTGATTTCATGCACTCGTCGATAAAAACCATGGGCAGATTTTGTTATGAGCAGAATCTGCCTATTCTTTTACCGATGAGATTTCCTGAATAACAACGGTAAAAAATGGCAAGTATAAAAATGAAGGTGGTGATTGCAGATGACAGACGAAAAAAAGCACACACCCGTTGACCAGCTGGTCGATATTCGTGATGTGAGAATTGACAGCTCTCTGCCGACAGAGGAAAGAATCAAGTCCTTTGTTGAGCAGATCAAAGACCCGTATCAGTTTAAGGTTGGAAGCACCGTCGTCCGTGTGGCGTTTGCAAATACGCAGAACACGATTACCGACAATTTTATCAACATGGTTGCTTCCATGTAACAGTTTTTCTGGTTGAAATTGGCACAAAGAAATTGCGGCGACAAACTGGAGTTATGCTGAGGACTATGGTAGCATGGTCTTGGACAAAATCAGCGAAACTCCGGTTTGTTTTGGCTTCTGGCGAAAATCAAAAAGGAGTGGCGTATTATGCAAAGAATTTTAGATAACAATTATCTTGCTGCCATCTACCTGCGACTTTCAAAGGAAGATGGTGATCTCTCGACTGTGGGAGGAAAAACCGAAAGTAACAGTATTGCCAATCAGCGAAAACTGATTGAAGAATTTCTGAAGAAGCATCCTGAAATTACTTTTGTTCAGGAATTTTGCGATGACGGATTTACCGGGACGAATTTTGACAGACCGGATTTCCAGAAGATGATGGAAAAAATTAAGCAGAGAGAAATCAACTGTATCATTGTAAAAGACCTCAGCCGTTTTGGACGAGATTACATTGAGAGTGGTCGGTATCTGGAAAAGATTTTCCCACATCTGGGGGTTCGCTTCATCGCTATCAATGATAATTATGATTCTACTCAGAAAGAGCAAGCTGGAAATGAAATCATTCTCCCGTTCAAGAACCTGATTAACGATTCTTATGCGAGAGATATTTCCATTAAGGTTCGCTCTAACCTGGACATAAAACGGAGAAACGGCGAATTTGTCGGTACTCATGTGGTCTATGGTTATCAGCGTTCCGAGGAAGATAAGCATCGACTGGAAATCGACAAGACTGCCGCTGTGGTAGTTCAGCGTATTTTTCAGATGAAGGTAGACGGAAGAAGTCCTGGACAGATTGCAAAACAGCTCAATGAGGAAGGTGTACCGTCTCCGTTGGAATATAAACGGCTCTGTGGTGCGAAGCTGAAAACCAGCTTCAAGCAGCAGGCAAAATCAGAATGGAGCCATGTAGCGGTTTACCGGATTTTGCAAGATGAAATGTATATCGGTACACTGGTTCAGGGAAAATCTACTTCTCCAAACTATAAGGTCAAGACCCGTAAGCTCAAAGACAAGGGAGAATGGATGCGGACGGAAAACTCTCACGAAGCAATTATTCCTCCGGGAACTTTTGATCTGGTTCAGAAGCTGTTGCAGGAAGATACACGAAGCACAAAGGAAGGCGATACAGTCGCTCTGTTCTCCGGTAAAATTTTCTGTGCCGAGTGCCATAACACAATGGCAAGAAAGAGGTCTGTTATTTCTGGCAGAGAATATGTTTACTATGTTTGCCAGGATTCCAAATGCAAGTTAAGAATAAAAGAACAGCTTGTTTATGATGCAGTGCTTGCTGTAATTCAGTCACAGGTTGCTATGGCACTGGACATGGAACGGGCATTGAAGCAGTTGGATGATGTTTCCTGGGAACGTCGGGAATTGGAACGGATTTCATCCGGTATTACTCGTCAGGAAGAAGTCATTGCTCATAATAATCAAATGAAAGCGATGATTTACGAGGACTTCAAGAATGAGATTATTCCTATTGAGGACTATCGAATTTTCAAAGCGGAATTTGATAAAAATATCAGTGAAGCAAAAGAAACGATTGCTCGATTGGTTGGCAATCGCAATAAAGTAAAAAATGGACTGACTGGTCAGCAAAGCTGGTTGTCGCAGTTCCATCAATATAAAAATATTCAGGCACTGACCCGCCGGGTGATTGTTTACTTCATCGAAAGGGTTGAGATTACTGCTGAGAAGGAAGTGGTGGTAACACTTAGCCACTCCGATCAGTTCAAGGCAATCGCAGAGTTTCTGGGCGATTATCATATTGCATCGAAGGAGGTGGGCTAAATGGCACGAGTATCACGAAAGAACCGGGCAGAAGAAAAGTTGTTACCGGAGATTCAAGAAACAACGATTCCGTCTGGAATAACAGTTTACAAGACTGCTATTTATGCCAGACTTTCCCGTGAAGATAATCTGAGCGATTCAGATTCCATTGATAATCAGATTGCTTTGATTCAGAACTATATGGAAAGTCGCCCTTATCTTCAATATGCGAAAACATATACAGATAACGGCTTTACAGGAACAGACTTTGACCGTCCAGGCTGGCAGAACCTTCTGGAAGATGCTAAAAGCGGAAAGATTAACTGCATTATTGTAAAGGACCTTTCCCGTCTTGGCAGAAACTATATCGAAACTGGCGAGTTCCTTGAAAAAATCTGTCCGTTCTTCGGCATCCGCTTTATCGCTGTTATTGATAACTTCGATACAGAAACAGCTGAATCTACGGCAAAGCTATCTGTGTCATTGTCCAATATCGTCAATGACTATTATGCAAAAGATATTTCTCGTAAGGTTTCTACTGCATTGAGGAATAAGATGGAGCATGGCGAGTATATTGGCAGTTGGGAAAAATATGGCTATGTAAAGTCAGTGGAAAACAAAAATCAGCTGATTGTCAATCCGGAAACAGCTCCGGTGGTTAAGATGATTTATCAGTGGCGTAGTAAAGGTATGAGCTACATGGGAATCAATAAAAAACTCAATGACCTTGAAATTCCTTCGCCGGGACAGTATAAAGCTGACCGTGGAATTGTAACAAACAATAATCAGAAAGGCAGAAAGATTCTTTGGAATAAACATATCATCACAGATATTCTGAAGGATATTACTTATCTGGGGCATTTGGCACAGCGGAAAACGACACAGTGCCTATATGCCGGACTGCCTATGAATCGAGCTGAGGAAAGTGATTGGATTGTGGTTGAGAACACCCATGAACCGATTATCGAGCAGAGTTTGTTCGATGAGGTTCAGGAAATCAATCAGAAGGCAGCTCAAAAATCGAAAGCTACCTATGGAAAGTACGATCATTTGCCGAAAGCGGTAAATATCTATGGAAAGAAGTTTATCTGTGCAGATTGTGGTGCAGTGATAAAACAGGTTCGTTCTTTCAGTACCAAGAAGGACAAAGTGTATTTTACATTCAAATGCCCAACGTATCAGGAGCATGGTGACAGAGCTTGCAATGCGAAAAGGATTCGGAAAGCGGATTTGGATGCAGTGGTATTGGAAAGTATCAAAGCACAGCTGGCATTGTTTGTAGATATGGATGTAACGCTGAAACAGCTTCTAAAAGCAAAGAAAGCGGTGCTTTCAGATAACAGTCATGCCAAAGAGGGTCGAGCCTTGAACGCAGAATTGACAAAAAAGAAAACATTGTTTAGTGGTCTGTATCAGGACTTCCGTGAAGGAATTTTGACGCAGGATGATTACGCAAGTACCCGTGAAATTCTTGTACGGGATATTGAAAGACTGGAAAAACAGTTATCTGAATTGAGTGCTGTGAAAAAAGAAAATACGATGCAGACACAGGCAGAAAAGAAACTGGCTTCTCTGGTGAAGAAATATTCCAATGCAACGGAAGTTACGCAGGAACTGGCAGATGCTATGATTGAATCCATGCAGCTGCATAAGGACAATTCAGTAAGCATTACATTCCGGTACATGGATGAATTTAAGGCAATTATGGAATCCATTGAAGCACTCAGGAAGGAGGTGGCATAGGATGATGAACTGTGTAGCGATTTATCTTCGACTTTCGCAGGAAGATGTAGATAAGAGGACAAATCAGGCGAAAGATGACAGTAACAGTATTGTGGCACAAAGACAGCTGATATTACGGTATCTGGACAGTGAGCCATCCCTTGCATCTTTTCCTCGGATTGAGTTCTGTGATGACGGCTTTTCTGGTACAAATTTTTCCCGACCGGACTTTCAGCGAATGATTGATCTGATTCGGGCAGGTGAAATCAGTACCGTGGTGGTGAAAGACCTTTCTCGTTTCGGTCGAGACTATCTGGAGGTTGGTGATTATCTGGAGCATATCTTCCCCTTCTTGGGTATTCGGATGATCTCCATCAACGACCACTATGACAGCAACAAATACACCGGAAGTACACCGGGCATGGATGTGGCGTTTCAGAATCTGATTTATGATTATTA
>OHKJ01000505.1_pt1 | contig 20920 bp, 20 predicted proteins | sample 1568791 | NCBI WGS metagenome assembly OHKJ01 (sample SAMEA3879584, study PRJEB24766) | human gut metagenome | biome: human-associated habitat; feature: feces | place: USA | collected 1985/1987 | reverse complement strand
TCAGCCCGCAAAATGCGTTTGGCTGCCAGTGGCAAGCCAAACGCTCTGCTTGCCCACTACAGAAGGTCTTCTTATTCAGTGTGACAGCATCTGCAATCAACCCGGAAAACACAAAAATACAGACCAGGCAGAGAACTTCCCCGCCTGGCCTGCAAAATTTGTCCAGGTGTCAGATTTTTAGCGCCGCATCCAGTGCGTCCCCGGTGGCCAGGACTGCGTTGCCCGGGGCCTTGGCCGCCTCACCGATGACGAATACCTTGGCGGCGAGCTTTTCCGCCGTCTCCTTCAGGGCGGCGTTGGGCCGGGAGCCCATGGCCAGCACTATGCTGTCATAGCCCCGGAGAGAGCCGGCCGCTCCGCCCGCCAGGGTGTAGTCCACGCCGTCCGGATAGAACTGCCCCACCTTGGCGCTGGGCCGCAGGAGGACGTGGTGCTCCTCAAAGTTGGCGAACATGTACCGGCGGTTCTCCGGCGTCACATCGGCGGCGATCTCGTCCTTCATCTCCACGATGGCCACCTCATGGCCCCGCTCCGCCAGGTACTCGGCGGCCTCGCAGCCCACCATGCCGCCGCCCACCACCAGGACCTTGCAGCCCACGGGGGCCTTGCCCTCCAGCATGGCTTGGGCGGTGACATAGCCGCAGGTATCCAGACCGGGGATGGGCAGCACCAGCGGCGTGGAGCCGGTGGCCAGAATGACCGCGTCCGGAGTTAGGGAGCGCAGCAGCGCCTCGTCCGCCTCCACACCGCAGCGGAGGTCCACACCGGCCATTTGACACTTGACGATCAGGGAGCGGATGGCCTCCGACAGCTGGCCCTTGCCGGTGGGATAGGAGGCAATGCGGAAGTTGCCGCCCAGCTCCTGCTCCTTTTCCAGCAGCGTCACCTGGTGGCCCCGCACCGCGCAGGCCCAGGCCGCGTACAGACCGCCGGGGCCGCCGCCGACGACGACGACTTTTTTGCGCTTGTCAGCCGGGACGATTTCAGCTTCACGACCGCATTCGGGGTTCAGGGCACAGGTGATGGGTTCACCGCGGAACATGTAAGGTACACAGCCGAGAAGACAGCCGATGCACGGCGTCATGCTGTCGAGGTCGCCGTTTTTAGCCTTGTTCGGCATTTCCGGATCAGCCAGACTCTGACGGCCAAAGGCAACGAGGTCGATACGGCCTTCACGGACCAAGAGTTCAGCATACTGCGGTTCCGTATAACGGCCGACGGTAATGATAGGAACGTCGACGGCCCGTTTGATTTCTTCGACCAAAGGAGCGCTGAAACCGCCGTGAACGGCACCGGGAGCCCACATGAATTCGTCATGGACGTGGACAGCACGGCTGACATGGAGGGCGTTGACGCCGCATTCTTCGACAAGATATGCTGCAACGGCTGCTGCATCCTGAATCGTCTGGCCGCCTTCGATGTCGTCGCTGGCGTTGATACGGCAGAGGATCGGCATCTTGCCGCCCGTCTTTTTGCGGATATTTTCGATGATCAGGCGCGGCAGGCGCATGCGGTTTTCAAAGCAGCCGCCGAATTCGTCGAGACGGTTGTTGGTACGGGACGAAATGAAGGTGCTGACCAAGTAGCCGTGGGCACAGTGGACTTCGACCATATCGATGCCGGCACGCTGAGCGCGGGCAGCCGCATCGCCATAGCATTCGACCAACTTATAGATTTCTTCACGAGAAATAGCGACCGGTACTTCGCGGCCCGACGAGGGAGCGATGGCACTGGCTGCTTTTAAGGGAAAGCCCGTAAGCGCCGAGTTGCCTTCCGGACCGGCATGCTGAAGCTGGATAGAAGCAATAGCGCCATTTTCATGGATGGCATCAGCGACTTTGCGGAAGCTGTCGACTGTATCATCGGAAAAGAGGCACGGTTTGCGCGGGCCGCCTTTAGCTTCACTGTAAACGACGGTAGATTCAATCGTAATCAGACCGAAGCCGCCTTTGGCACGAGCTGCGTAGTAAGCAGCCGAGCGGTCGCTCAATGTACCGTCCGTATTGGCAAAGTTGTTGCCCATGGGCGGAACAACGAAGCGGTTGGGAACGGTAACGGAACCAATCTGAATCGGTTGGAACATAGCGTTGAATTTCATATCGATAATCTCCTTGAGTATGAATAAACTTAAGCGAAGAATTTTTCAAAAACTTCTTCGTGAGGCATATCCTTGCCGGTGAAGAGTTTAAAGGCAGCTACGCCCTGCCAGAGGAGCATGCCGATGCCGCCGACAGCCGCTTTGCAGCCTGCTTCCTTAGCATCTAAAATCATCTGTGTATCCTTCGGGTTGTAAACCGTATCGGCAACGACTAAATCGGCGCGGAGGTATTCTTTCTTAATCAGGCTCTGGCCGTCGAGGGGTGCCATGCCGACTTTCGTGGCATTGACCAAAATATCGGCCTTAGCAATAGCGTCCTTCAAGGCTTCTTCATCGGCTAAATCGGTGACCGAAACCTTGCAGGAAAGGTCCGCTGCCGTAATCTTTTCGACCGTTTTTTCAGCATTGGCGAAAAATTCGTCTTTACGGTTGAAGATGGCAACTTCAGCGGCCCCGTCGAGGGCTGCCTGGCAGGCAATGGCCGTAGCGGCACCGCCGGCACCGAGGAGAACGATTTTCTTACCTTTGATGTCGACCCCATTTTCGTGGAGGTTATGGACGAAGCCGACGCCGTCGGTATTATTGCCAATCAATTTGCCGTCTTTTACGACGACGGTATTGCAGGCGCCGATCAATTCAGCAGCCGGAGACAGTTCATCGAGGTACTGGGCAATAGCCGTCTTGCAGGGCATGGTAACGTTAAAGCCGCCGATGTTCAAGGTGCGGACAGCTGTGATGACGTCCGGCAGCTGATCGATCTGTACATCGAAAGCCAAATAGGCTGCATTGATGCCGAGGCGGGCAAAGGTATAGTTGTACATGACCGGTGAGCCGGAATGACCGACGGGGGAACCGAATAAACCGAATAATTGTGTATGTCCATCAATTCTTGCTTCCATGAGTAAGACTCCCTTCTATTTCAATCGAATCGTTGATTAACCGCAGATTTCAGGCCAAACCTGTTCCAATACTTTCTTTGTGCCTTCAAAGTTTTCTTTGGCAGCTTCTTTAACGCCCTTGGCAACGATAAGATCGCTGATGACTTCGACACCGCAAACCTTCGGTTCAATACCTTTGTCGCGGATCATCTTGACGAAGCCTGCCGTATCGCCGTAGCCCGTACCGGGAATCATGCGGTCATGCATCGATTCGTCGCGAAGAATAGTCGGTGCATAGGGATGCTGCTGAACGTCGTTAATCTGGATGGAGATAATTTTATCTGCCGGAATGTCGGCCAGGTAGGACGGATCGTAAGACTGGTTAGCGCGGATCCAGTGCCAGCTGTCAAGGATGAGTTTAGCATTGTCGCAGCCGCTGCCTTTGACGACAGCCCAGCCCGTTTTGACGTCGGGGATGCCGGAGTACGGCATGGGTTCAACGCCGATGATGTATTTGCCGGCGCGGTGGCACAATTCTTTCAATTTCTGAGCCGTATGTTCAACGGAGTATTTTTCCATCAAGCCGATGTTGATATGCTGGACGTTGAAGAGGTCGCACATATGGAAGCAGATCTGTTCTTTATACTTCTGTTCATACGAGCGGTGATCTTCAGCCCACATAGTGATGTATTCGACTTCCGTAACCTTCATATCGTATTTTTTAAGGATGGCCAGGATGTCTTCGTCATGAAGGCCTTCAGCTAAGGCATCGACATAGGTTTCAGCACGGAGGCCAATGCCTTCAAAGCCGGCTTCTTTCGCAGCGCTGACGCGTTCTTCAAAGGTACACTGATCGCCAAGGGTCCAGGAACTTATTGTAATCGGGGATTTTTTAGACATAATAGATACACTCCTTAGTATAATATAAATAATATGTTATATATTCTCATCGCTGCCTACGCAGTAAAAAGCTATTTATAGAGCAAGTCCTTAATTTCATCGACGGGCATTGTTCCGCCGGTATAGAGGCGATATGCTTCAGCGCCCTGGAAGAGCAGCATGCCAAGGCCTTCAAAGGTTCGGCAGCCTGCGGCTTTAGCCTGTTTCAGGAGCTTCGTTTCAGCCGGCGCATAGACGACATCGGTAACGATCAAATCGGGACGCAGTACGTCGAGACCGTCGATGATGCTCTGATCTTCATAGGGAGCCATTCCCAAGCGAGTGGCATTCGAAAGGATGTCGCTGTCGGCAATTTCACGTTTCAGCAGGTCTTTATCACCCAAATCATCCAAGGTGATCTTAACGCCGGGCACGCACTGACAGATAGCCTTTACATTGGCTTCGGCCCGAGACCAGAAACTATCCTTCAAGATAAATACGGAAATCTCCCGCACCCCTTCTAAGGCACATTGGATCATGATGGCCGAGGCCACGCCGCCGGCACCGACTAAGGTGATCTTCTTCCCTTTTACTGACACACCACCGGTTTTAAGATTGAGCGTATAGCCTGCGCCGTCCGTAATGTGGCCGGTGAGGACACCGTCGTCGTTGACGATGGTATTGACGGAATCGACGGCCTTGGCTGCCGGCGATACCTTATCGAGAAAGGGAATGACGGCATTTTTTAAAGGCATGGTCACATTAGCACCGCGAAAGTTCAACGTTTTCAGCGAATGAAGGGCTTTTTCGACATTGTCTGCATTGACATCGAAAGCAAAATACGCAAAGTCCTGATTGAATTTCTGAAAACAGTAATTATACATCTGTGGAGACTTAGAATGATCGACCGGGGTCCCGATGAGACCGAGCAGCCGGGTATGTCCTGAAATATGCACGAATAAACGCTTCCTTTTCATAAGTAAGTGTAAAAATCAAAGATGCGGCAGGCTCCGTTGTTTTTCTTCGACGCCTGTCCTTCGATGGGTCTATGGTACCGCATTGTGAATCATTTAACAAATCAATAATTTTCATGTTTTCATAGACTAAAACTATCGGCGATGATAAAATGGTCTTATATGTAACTAAATGTAATAGCTGCGGCGACGACAGTTCGCCAGGAGGACGACCATGAATCTTTCCCATCTCAGATATTTCGTCAAATTAGCCCAGATAAAACACTATACCAAAACCGCCGAATTGCTCTGTATTACCCAGCCCAGTCTGAGTCACGCCATTTCCCAACTCGAAAAAGAACTCGGTGTCCCTCTCTTCGAAAAAGGGCCTCACGGTACGGACTTGACCGGCTTTGGCAAGCAGTTTTTCGCCAGCGTCAATTCATCACTCAATATTCTCGACAACGGTATCGAAACGATAAAAAGCGGCTCCCGCGGCAACGGAATCATCCGTATCGGCTGTCTGCGGACACTGGGGATCCGCGAGGTCCCGGAACTGGCTGCCGCCTTTAAAGCGTCCCGCCCGGATAAGGATATCCGCTTTACCTTCCACATCGGCCTGTCCAACCGCCTCATCCAATCCTTAGCAGAAGGCACCTTCGATGTCGTCTTTGCGTCACGTCCCCAGACCATGTCTCAATTTGAAGCGACGGCCATTGCCAAACAGGAGCTGGTTCTGATTGTCCCCAATGATCATCCCCTGGCTCAAAACTATGTCGTCGACCTCAGAGACACCTTAGATTATCCCTACGTCTTCTTCGATAAGACGTCGGGCCTGCGTCCCATCGTAGCCCATATGTTTGCAGAAATCAACGAAACTCCCAAAATAGCCTATGAAGTATCGGAAGATCAGGTCGTTGCCGGACTTGTCGCACAGAACTTCGGCATTGCTGTCGTCCCCTTCATGGATATGCTCTTACAGTTAGACGTCAAGATTCTGCCCATTTCCCATCCTTCATACGAACGAAAATTTTATATGATTTCCAATAAGAACCAATATGCCCCGCCGGTCGTCCAAGATTTCAAAAAATTTGTTTTAGATAAAGTTCGTAATACCTAATATTTTTTCAGATATATGCCCAAACAGCAGTCCGGATACTAAAATTTTATCTATGGCATTATGCATATTTTCAATGAAAAACCAAGGAATCCGACATCGTCCGTCTATCCCCGGATTTACCGAATTAAGAATGTGAAAATTTCACATAGATAAACAGATATCCCCTTAGGGAAGAATCCTTCCCTGAGGGGATATCTGTTTCGGGAGTTATTCAATCGTTTCAATAAGGGTTTCAAAGGAATCTAATACTTCCTCGATGGTTTTATCATTGAGGACCCGGTAATCGGCGGCATTACGATAGAGGCCAATGCGTTCGTCGTAAAGGTCGTATACTTTCTGTTTTCCGTCTTTTAAGAGGGGCCGCGTCGATACGTCGACATCACTGACGATGTCATCAGGTGAGCGGTCGAGGAAGAAGACGATGCCCGTCTGTTTAAAGATTTCGATGTTTTCCGAGCGCTTGATGACTCCGCCGCCGCAGGCGACGACCGTCCCTTCTTTAGCCGCGAGCGTCTTGCTGGCCCGTACTTCGGCATCGCGGAAGCAATCTTCACTGACGGCAAAGAGTTCGGGAATCGTCTTTCCTTCTTGGGCTACGATGACGTCATCGGCATCGAAAAAGTCCCGTCCCAGACGCTGTGCCAAAGCTCGTCCGAAAGTCGTCTTACCGCTGCCGGGCATGCCGATGATGATGATGTTCTGTTTATTTTTCATAATAGTGTTCCATCTCCTTTGCAATCTGTTCAATAACGGTCGAGGCAATTTCCTGATCCATCCAAATTTCTTCCGAGCCGATGGCTTGGGCAACGAGCATGTACATGCCGTTTAAGGTCTTGGCCCCATGCCGTTTGGCGGCTTGCAAAATGCAGGTATCTTTCGGATTGTATACGATATCGACGACGGCCGGGAACCTGGCCACAGCCGCTTCCGATATGGGACAACCGTCGATATTGGGAAACATGCCGACAGGTGTGCAGTTTACCAGGATATCGCCGCGGCAAGACGTTTCAAAAGTATGATAATCGATAGTTTCGACGCCGATGCGTTTCGTAAAGGCTTCAAAGTCCGTCTTTGAATGAGGTCTCCGCGATACGACGACGATGGATTTTGCCCCGTAATCAAAGAGGTATTGGATGATAGCCCGGGCTCCACCACCGGAACCGAGGACGACGCACTCCTTATCTTTCACAGAGATGCCGGCATGAGCCAAAGAGCGGCCGAATCCGCAGTAATCCGTATTGTATCCGAAGGTACCGTGATCGGTAAAGTGAATCGTATTGACGGCGCCGATAATCCTGGCTTCCCGAGAGATATCCGTCAAATAGGGCATGACGTCTAATTTATAAGGAATGGTAACGTTGGCCCCGGTATAGCCTTCATGGCGAAGGCGCCGCAGTTCATTGGGAATGTCGTTGCGGTCCATTTCTAAGACGCCGTAGCGAGATTTATCCTGAACTTGTAAGATGCGAAACAGTTTGTCGTGGATTGCCGGAGAAGCCGTATGGCCCAGTTTAGCTCCGATGACGCCTAACTTCATCTATATCCCTCCTCGGTCGGATACGTAGTTGCCTAGAATTTTAAAGTAGTTGCAGTGTTCTGCCAGATTATGCAGTACCCGGGCCGTTGCCGGATCGCTGAGATTTCCCATGACATCGATGTGGAAAAAGTATTCAAAAGGCCTCCCTTTAAGGGGCCGTGACTCCAAGTGAGTCATATTCATACCGTTGTAGAAAAAGTAGCCCAAGACGTGATACAAGGCACCGGGGCGATGCTGCGTCGTCAGGACCAAGGTGATTTTATCTGCCTCCGGCACTTCTTCCCGGTCAGCCGTAATGATGAAAAAACGAGTATAGTTCTGGGTATTGTCGTTGATTGATTCTGCCAGTACGTCTAATTCGTACAGCTTGGCTGCTGTCTTATTGGCAATGGCCCCGATATAGGGATTTTTCATATCCCGGACCTTTTCGGCGCTCTCTGATGTGCTGAAATAAGGGTGGAGCTGCCACTTTGGATGATGTTTCAGATAGTCCCGGCACTGATTCAGTCCCTGAATATGGGAATAGACTTCACGAAGGTCGTCAATCCTTGTCCCCGGCAGGCCGAGCAGGCAATGGTCTATCTTGACGTATTTCTCTCCGACGATACAGCAGTCATAGCGATGGATGAAGTCATAGACATCGGTGATTCCGCCGGTCGATGAATTTTCAATCGGCAAGACGCCGTATCGGACCTTCCGGGAAGCGACGGCTTGGATGACGTCTTCAAAATGCGGGAAATACGCCGCCGTAAAATCCCGATTGTCGAAATAGAGCCCCATGGCTTCATCCGTATAGGAACCGGGCCGGCCGAAACAGGCGATGCGCAGTTCTGTCTCACCAGGTTCCTCCATTACAGACACCGCCCTTTCGTCGACAGCCAAACGTCGAGGATGGCCCAGGCTGCTGCCGCTTCGACGACGGGAACGGCCCGTTGGACGATGCACGGATCGTGGCGGCCTTTGATGACCAGTTGGCAGTTTTCCTGCGTATCCGTATCGATCGTATCCTGCTGCTGGCTGATGGATGACGTCGGCTTGACGGCCAGGCGGAATACGAGGGGCATGCCGTTGGTAATGCCGCCGTTGATGCCGCCGTTGTGATTGGTTTTGGTCTTCACCACACCTTCTTGGTCGTAATAGAAAGCATCGTTGGCCTCTGAGCCGCGAAGGCCGGTTAAAGAAAAGCCGTCGCCAAACTCAATGCCCTTTACAGCCGGAACAGAAAACATCATATGGCTGAGACAGCTTTCAACGGAGTCGAAAAAGGGATCGCCGAGGCCTGCCGGAAGGCCCGTAACCATACATTCGATGACGCCGCCGACGGAGTCGAGGTCATTTTTAGCGGCTACGATTCGTTCTTCCATCGCCGCGGCCTTTTTCTTATCGAGGACGGGAAGGGTTTCCCCTTTTAAGGCCTGCAAAGTTTCTGCCGATTCACCGAGGGGCGAAAAGCTCGCATCCGTGACGTCAGCCACGCGCAGGATATGGGATCCGATGACGACACCTTTACTGGCCAACATCTGGGAAGCGACGGCACCGGCAAAGACCAACGGCGCCGTCAGCCGGCCGGAAAAGTGGCCGCCGCCGCGGTAGTCGTTGAAGCCGCCATAACGGATCTTGCCGGAGTAATCGGCATGGCCGGGCCGCATGATATGGCGCAGCTGATCGTAATCCCGCGAATGCTGATCGCCGTTGCGGATCATAGCACATAAAGGCGTCCCCGTCGTATGGCCGTTAAAAAATCCGCTTTGGATTTCAAAGGCGTCTTTTTCCGACCGCGTCGTCGACAGCTTATTCTTTCCCGGTGCCCGCCTGGCCATTTCCTGCCTGACGGCCTCCCAGTCGATGGCCATTCCGGACGGAAGGCCGTCCAGTACGGCGCCGATGGAAGCGCCGTGGGATTCCCCGAAAATCGTAAGGCCGATGGTCTGTCCAAAGGTATTCATCTTATCCTTCCTCCTTTTCAATGATACCGCCTAAGGTCTCGAAATCCTGCCAGAAGTCGGGATAGGATTTACGGACGCAGTCAGCACCTTCAATCCGAAGGGGCCGGCTGCAGCGCTGGGACGCGACGGCCAGGGCCATGGCGATGCGGTGGTCATTCCAACCGCTGACTGTACCGCCCGTAAAGCCGTCGACGCCGTGAATAATGAGTCCTTCTGCTTCTTCTTCGACGTCGCCGCCGATTTTATTGAGCTCCGTCGCCATGGCGTGCAGGCGATCGCATTCTTTTAGGCGTACCCGACCGGCGTGGATGATGCGGGTAATACCTTTGGCACAAGAGGCCAATACAGTCAGGACCGGCACCAGATCCGGGCAGTCCTTCACGTCGATGACTCGACCGACAAGGTCCGACGGGCAGGCCGTCAATTCCGTCTTACCTTCAATTTGGCCGCCCATGTCGCGGATGAGGGATACGATGACTTCGTCGCCCTGAGAGGAGTTCTGACGAAGGCCGGTGCAGCAGACGGCCCGTCCCAAGGTCCCGGCAGAGAGCCAAAAGGCTGCCTGGGAGTAGTCCCCTTCGACGGTATACGTACCCGGCTGATAAGACTGGTTGCCGGCAATGCGGTAAGAACCGTCCCATTCTTTATCGATGACGACGCCATGCTGGCGCAGGCAGTCGATGGTCATGTCGACATAACTTGCCGATTCAAGAGGCGTCGTACTGCGAAGGTGCGAATCACCGTCGAGAAGGGGCAAGGTCATGAGCAGCCCCGTAAAGAACTGAGAGCTCACATCCCCTCGCAGCGCGTAGGATCCGGCTGTAAGACGGCCTTCTACCGTCAAAGGCAGGCCGCCGTCTGTCGTATCATAGGCGAGGCCTTTTTCATCAAAGAGTTGATAATACGGAGTCAATGGCCTTTTTGCCAGCCGGCCTCTTCCGGAAAAGGTGCAGCGGTTGCCGCTTACCACGGCGACGGGAACGAGGAATCGCAGTGTCGACCCCGACTCGTTGGCATCGACCGATAAAGGCCCGGACTGTTTCCGTAGCCCACCTTTGACGAGGTAAGCCGATCTTCCGGGATGAACCGAAGCCGCCGGTGTAATATCGGCACCTAAGGCATTCAGGATGTGGCAAGTCGCCTCGATATCCTGTGATAAGGAGATATTGTCAACGAGACTCTCGCCGTCTGCCAGGGCTGCGCAAATGAGGTCGCGGTGACCGATGCTCTTCGAAGACGGAGCTTCTACCGTCCCCTGCAGGGCCTGTGGTTTAATGGTTACATTCATGGAGCGACCTTCTTTCGGATGTATTTCGGCAACTCCTCTGCCTCAATGGGCAGCAGTCGTCCCTTGCCGATTTCTTTCAAAATGATAAGCGTCATGTGATTGCCCCTCATCTTCTTATCATTACTGATATAGGGGATGAGGTCGGCTGCCGAGGCATCGACGTCGACGGGCAGGCCGTAGCGGCTGAGAAGTTTTCGAAGCCGCATCGTCGTGCCTTCTTTCGTAAGGCCCATCGCCTCGGTGACGCCGGTCAGCATCGACATGCCGGCGGCGACGCCTTCGCCGTGCGTATAACAGCCAAAGCCGTAGCAGCCTTCGATGGCATGGCCGATGGTGTGGCCGAAGTTTAAAATCATGCGTTCCCCCATGTCGAGGACGTCTCGTTCGACGAGATCGGCTTTACTCTTACAGCAGCGCTCGATGATTTCTTCCCAATGATCAAAAATAGCTTCATCGTCGAGGTTTTCTAACAGTTCAAAAAGCTCCAAATCGCGGATACATCCGTATTTAATGACTTCACCCATGCCGTCGTGGATAAATCGTTTGGGCAAGGTCTGCAGCAATGTCGGGTCGATGAGAACACCTTTGGGCTGATAAAAATTACCGGCCTGGTTCTTGCCGCTCGGCAAATCGATGCCGACTTTCCCGCCGACGCTGCTGTCGACCTGGGAAATGATCGTTGTTGGAATTTGAATAAAGGGGATGCCCCGCAAGAAGGTCGCAGCTGCAAAGCCGCCTAGATCACCGACGACGCCGCCGCCAAAGGCGATGACATAGTCGCTGCGGGTAATTCCCGAATCGGACAGGGACTGGTATAAGGCGAGAAGGGATTCTGCACATTTATGTTCTTCTCCGGCCGGGAAGACCAGTCGATGAACCTGAAATCCTGCCGACTTCAGAGAATCCTCCAACCGCGGTCCATAGAGGGCATCGACATGGGAGTCGGTAATGACGGCTAAGGTCTGCGACTTGGTCAGGCTGCGGATGTAGTCGCCGGCCCGATCTAGCAGGCCATTTTCAATATGAATATCATACGAATCTTTTCCTAATTCAACGTGAATGTGTTTCATAAACTAAGTCCCTTCTCCGCGCAGCGGCTTGCTGTAAAAATCGGGTCATCCCTTCGGCATCTTCATCAGAGAGCATGTCTGCAAAATCTTGTAAGGCCTTACGGAAGCAATCGATTTCATGTATGAGATTCTCTTTATTGGCTAAGAACAGGCTGGTCCACAAAGCGGCATTGATGTCGGCTACGCGGGTACCGTCGCGAAAGCTGCCGGCCACAAAGTATTTGGTCATCGTATCCATCGATTCGCTATTGACCAGAGCCGTCGCCAAGACGTGGGGCAGGCAGCTGGTATAAGCAATGAAGCGATCGTGTTTTTCCGGCGATACGCGAACGACATGGGCACAGCCCAGAGCCATGGCCATACTGGTAACGGCCAGGATGTGATTTTCCTTATTTTCCGGCATCGGTACGAGGATATAGTTCGCATTGTTAAAAATGTCGGCACTGGCCATGGCATAGCCCTTCCCTTCCCGACCGGCCATGGGATGACCGGGGATGAAGTCGACGCCATCCGGGAGAAGCGCCTTAATGGCATCGGCCGTACCGCCCTTGATGCCGGCTACGTCAGTTACGATCGTCCCCGGTGCAAAGAAGGTCTTATGTTCTGCCAAAAATCGAATCATGACCGCCGACGCCGTGCAGAAAATAATCATCTTAGCCCGTTTCAAAGCGGGGCTGCCCGTCGTATAGACTTCGTCGACCATCCCTTCCTGTTTAGCCTTTTGGAGGGCCTTCTCATCGGGATCGACGGCGATGATATGCTTTACGCCGATGCGCCGCAGGCCGCGGGCGAAAGAACCGCCCATGAGCCCTAAGCCGATGATAGCTACCGTCTCGTTCGTATTAAAACCACTAGCTTCCGTATCCATTACACACCCAGCTTTCCTTATAATTCTCGTCCGACAATGGGCGCTAATTTACGAAGTGAATCCATGAGCTCCGTAAACATGGCCGGTGTAATCGACTGCGCCCCGTCACACAATGCCTTGTCAGGATTATTATGGACTTCAATCATCAGTCCGTCGGCACCGGCGGCCACGGCGGCTCTGGCTAAATCAGCGACCATCCAGCGTTTTCCCGTCGCATGACTGGGGTCGACGACGATGGGTAAATGGCTTTGCCGTTTAACGGCCAGGACGGCACTTAAATCCAGGGTATTACGGGTGTATGTCTCAAACGTCCGGATGCCGCGTTCACAGAGGATAACGTTGCGGTTGCCTTCAGCCATGATGTATTCCGCCGACATGAGCCATTCTTCGATGGTCGCGCTGAGGCCTCTTTTTAATAAGACAGGCTTTCTCGTCTTGCCGACCTCCCGAAGGAGGTCGAAGTTCTGCATGTTGCGGGCCCCGATTTGGATGATATCGACGCCGTCTTCGAGAAAGACCGGTAATTTATCGGCCGACATGATTTCCGTGATGACCGGAAGTTTTGCCTTGCGGCCGGCCTCACGCAGCATATCGAGCCCCTTATTTCCGAGTCCTTGGAAGGAGTACGGCGACGTCCGCGGTTTAAAAGCTCCGCCGCGAAGAACAGCTGCCCCGGATTTTGCAACGTCACAGGCGACGCCTTCGATCTGCTCCGGTGTTTCAATGGAGCAGGGACCGGCAATGACGGCTAATTTTTTACCGCCGATACAAACACCGCTGCTGCCGACAGGAATGACCGAATCCTGAGGATGAAAGGCACGGCTGGCTCGTTTGTAAGGGACTTCGACACGCATGACTTTATCAACAAATTCATAGCTTTGGACCTGTTCGACATCGATGACACCGGTGTTTCCGACAAGGCCCATGACGGTCTGGCGGGTACCTTTACTGATGTCAATTTGCATCCCCTTGGCTTTGAGGCTGTCAATCAATGGTTTTACTTCTTCTTTTGTCGCATTTGCTTTCAACACAATAATCATTGTCGTGTCTCCTCCCTTTCAAATAAAAAAAGCAGGCTCCCATGAGCCTGCTTCAAAAAGCCTTTATTTCTCGCCTGTCCCTCGTTCCTTTCTTATCCGGCTAAAGCCGGCTTCAAGGGAACAGATAGAAGTCTCCTCATGTCTACATCGGTCGTATTGAATTCGTCGCACCAAAAATAGCCAGCGCTAAAATACAGGTAGCCCCAGCCAAAATAAGTAAAGACGTATTCAATTGCCTGACGTAAGCATGGCATATTCATAATGATCTCCTCATTTAAAAATTCGTTGTCGTCATTGTATACCTCAACGAGATAGTTGTCAAGGCTAAAAAAACAAGGATTCTCTGTATAGATATGAGAATCCTTGTAGATAATCGTTTAACCAGTCGATTTTTTACATACTTTATACACATAGCATGTATGCTTTTACCAGGACGGCGGGATAGCCGTCGTAACGACGCGGAAGGTATAACCCCGGTCTTTTAAGAGCTTAATGATGGCCGGCAAAGCGTCGACCGTCGCGCCATGACCCGAGGCATCATGCATGAGGATAACCAGATGGCGGTGAAGGTACGGCCGCAGTTCAAGCTGCTGTTTAATATTCTCAACGGCCTTTCCGGCAGACTTCCCGGTACCGTCGGCATCGCCGGTCAAGGCATTCCAACCAACTTCGACATACCCGAGTTCTTCAATAGCCGGCCAAAAAGCATCGGTAAAGTGCCCTTTTGTTCCGCCCGGTGCCCGGGAGATAATCGGCCGGACGCCGATGATATTATAAATTGCCTCTTCGGTCTCCATCATTTCACCGATATACGCCTTAGGCGATTGGTATATTTTTTTATAATCATGGGTATAGGAGTGAAGCCCCATGGCATTGCCGGATTGATAAATCTGCTTGACCACATCAGGGTAACGGACGACGTTCTGACCGGTCAAGAAAAAGGTGGCCTTTATATTTTCTTTTTTCAGGATTTCCAAGATCCGCGGCGTATTCTTATCATTCGGTCCGTCATCGAAAGTCAGGTACACGACGTTGTCGCCGTAATAGTAATCCCGCACCCCGCCATACGTCGTCGGAAGGCCTTTTTCCTGACGCTGACGAGTCGTATATTTATCATAAACCGGTTTATCATTATCCACAGCAGGCAGAGAAAAATCGTCGCCGACGAAGGCCACATCGGGTTTTGAAGAAAAAACTTCCTTCACCGGTGGGACGTGGCTCTCTTCCGCCGCAGCAATGACTTCATCGCGGTCGACATTCAATAGAAAGCCCAAGGTTACCAGGGCAGCGCACAAAATACATCCAAAAAATAATCTTCCTGTTTGTTTCATTCGTACTACATCCGTTTCTTTCTTACATTATCATAATTAATATACTGCCGTATCGTGCAGGTTTCTCGATAGCCGTCAGCCAGGACACTGGCCGTAAGGTCGAAGTCTTCCAAATCATCGAGGAGCGCTTCCGTCATGCGGTGCTGGACAGAATTATAACCCGTGCAGAAAAGGATGCGCGTGCAGCGCGTACCGCGGAACAAGCCGCGCGGATGCCGGATGAGCTTAGCCAACATGGCCGGCGTAATAACGGCACCGCAAGGACGTCCCATGATAGCCGCCGCCGTTTCGACACCCTCTATCTTATCACCGCTGATGACATTGCCCAACATTTGCAGGTTGAGGACACCGATGACCGTATCGCAGCTTTCAGGCAGGGGGATATCGTCAGCCAGGGGTACCTTGAGCCATTTATCACGACCGGCATCTCCCTCGATGAGAATATACCAAGCCGGATGACGCTGTTTGATTTCATCGATGACCTTAGGATCAAGGCCGATATAGCAGTCCTGATCATCGAGACCGGCAAACCAGGCCGGCACGTGTCCGGCTGCGATTCGTTCGGCACAAAAAGCTTCACCCTTTTCGACATCTTTCGTGCAGATGACGTCAAACGGCTCGACATTGTCGACGCGCATGCTGTCCATGGGAACGATACTGCTGACCATCATAGGCAAATGGCCTCCGTGGCCATACGTGCCGAGACGCTCTAATACTGTCGTCTTTCCGCCGGCGCCTACAATGGCCGTAATTCCAGGCTGCAGCATACGCCGCCAACGATTATCTTTAAACATGAATGAACCCCCTTTTATACGCCTAATTTGCAATATGACGGCTGTATCCCTTCGAAGCCGCTTTAATAAGACTGCGAACCATTTCAATCGTCAAACTCCGCCGTTCCGCTTCCGAGCAGGTACCGAAATTCCCAAAATCCAGTTCTTCACTGGCTAAGTGGGCTACATTTTCCTTAACCGCCATGCCCTTTTCCGTCAATTCATCACTGGCCGACCGGGCAATGGCAGCTGCTCCGGGACGGCCGCCGACGACGATGCGCCATGAATCATCCCGAAGTGACGCTGCGCCAACCAAATAAGGTTCGTCCGACGGCAGCCGCCGATAGGCCTTATAAGCAGTATACACTTCTTCTCGGGCAATGGAAATACCCGTAACCAATTCGCCCATGGGAGGGCACTGCAGGTAATCTTCTAAACTCATGCGCCCCTTATCCTGGAGCAGCACGTCGACGTGCAGAGACAGGAGAATCGGCAGCAGCACGGAAAAAGCACCTTTCCCTGAAATAACGCCGCCAAGAGTTCCGTAGCGCTGAATATCTTTATCGGCAATATCACTGATGGCACGGCTGACGGCACCGCCGGCCAGTTTCTGAATGACCGGGGAAATCTTAATCTGCCATAAGGGCGTCATGGCGCCGATATCGATTTCATCGCCTTCCTCTTCAATGTAGCTGAGCCCGGCCTTCGATAAATCAACGGCCAACTCATAATGCTCTTTTCTATATTTCAACCCCTGCGTTCCCGCTAAAAAAACAGCGGACGCAGCCTGACGATAGGCATCATAGGCAGCAGCCGGACTATCTGGAACGAGCGTCGTCGTACTGGTAATCACAATCGTCCATCCACCTTTCTTTAAGGCCCCGTATCGTCCTCGAGGGCGATATTCGGCCGATCTTTATTGAGCAGGAAAGAACCGCCGCATTCATCGAGAACCGCATCGACCAAGCTGTCAATGCCAATATCGCTGCACAGATCCATTTCCTCCTTATATAAAAGGATAGGCATGAGAAGTTCCACTGCCGTCCCATCGGGCATCTTAACGCCTCCCAGCTGTCCTTCAAACTGAACGATGACAATGCCGGACAGCGCTGTATCCTCAGCAAAAGACTCCGTTTTTTCCCGATTGGGCAGCAAAAAGCCATACCCCATCCATACGTCGTGAACGTGGGGAAAGCGGCCCAATTCCATGAGCAGCCAAATCGGCCAGGCCGCCTTATCATTCAGTGACAGGCCCCGCTCTCGCCGAAAAGGCCAGCGAGCCGGAAGGATGAGACACAATTCACTGTAGCTTTCGTTCGCCGCCGCAAAGTTACCGGACGGATAGCGCATGGGCGCCGCACTCATGCCCATGGTATGAAGCAGGTAAAATGGCTCTTCCTCCGTCGGATACAGGATTTCTACATCGATGGACAGCGGTGTGCCAATGGGATCTCGAAAAACCTGCCAGCGGCGGTGAGGAAAAAGGCGGTGGAAATACTGTTGGACAGCCTGTCCGTATTCATGGTGCAGCCCATTGATTTTTTTTGTATCCGTTAAGGAAAAAAATCGGGGCCGACAGGCGGTCTGTAACGGTAAGGTATTCATGGAATCTCCCCCCTTTGCGTTATACTCAACTTCATTATAACATAAATATTCCGTCTTTTGGCAATCAAAAAAGGGGCAGCGCAAATGCGAAGCCCCCTCTTTCACGATTATGACGATAACCGTTTCAGAGTCGCCAGCCTCCTTGTCGGAGAGATTCCCTGCGGACCGTATCGCCTGTTCAATTGACGGGATATATCATAGCAACAAACCTCAAAATTGTCAACTCAGAGGGCCGCAAACTGTCTTGTAAAAGGCCGGGCGGTATAGTAAAATAAGAAGTAACGAACCGAACTATATTAACCGCAAAGGGATGACTTACATTGAAGGTACGCTGGGTAGAACTGAATCGTTTCGAAGCTGAATTGATCGTTGAATTTACCTGTCAGCCTAAGGATGCTCCCATTTCTGCCAGCCTATGCCGAATGATTTACCGCCGTCTCGAGGGACAGCCGGCACTTGCGCAAAACCGAGCAGAGATAAGGGAAAAAGAGTAGTACAGGAAGAGCAGGAAAGACTGCCTATGGGCAGTCTTTTTTCATGGCCCGAATCTCCCTGAAAGCGTTTTTTTTATGCTTCCATCGCCTTTTCCAATCGGGCAGCAATGGCCTTCCCGGTTTCCGTCCGAGCGAGTCCCCCGTCGGACGTTTCCTTTAATGCCACCGGCATGATTCGGCCGATTTCAGCCATAGCCGCAATGACTTCATCCGGCGGGATAACGCTCTGAATCCCGGCCAGCGCCATTTCAGCTGCTGCCAGCGCTTCAACGGCAAAGACGGCATTTCTCTTGACGCAGGGTACTTCCACTAATCCGGCAACGGGGTCACAGGCCAAACCCAAGGTATTTTTCAGGCACAGGGCAAAAGCCTGTAAGATCATATCGTTACTGCCGCCGGCCATGGATGCCGCCGCTGCGGCTGCCATAGCGGCTGCCGTGCCACATTCAGCCTGACAGCCGCCGACGGCGCCGGCAACGGTGGCATTGTGAGACACGACGGCGCCGATGCCCGATGCAATAAACAAGGCGTTTACCATGGCTTCTCGGGAAATATTCAGTGTTTCGGCCTCGGCCATCATGACGGCTGGAACGATACCGCAGGACCCGGCCGTCGGGCAGGCGACGATTTTAAACATCTTGGCGTTCGCCTCACTGACCGCCAAGGCATAGATGGCGGCTTTATGGGCCAGTGTTCCCAAAAGCGTCGGCGTGCTCCCGGCCAATTTATGGGCATCGCCGCCGACAAGGCCGCTGACCGATTTTCCCGGGTCGTTCATACCGGCATCGATGGATTCCTGAAAAACATCAAGGCGGCTGTCCATCATGGCCCGTACTTTTTCTTCCGAAACTTCCGATGACTCTACTTCATGACGGACGACGATATCGGCCAAGGTCGTTCCTTCTTTTTCGGCCAGAGTCAGCAGGTCATGAAGGCTATTGTATTCATATTTATACATTTTATTCCTCCTAAATAGGACGCAGTGTCACGACGCTTTCGATGGCCGTAATGTTCTTAATCATATGAACGATTTCCGGCGGCACGGCACTGTCCGTGCAAACGATCATGACGGCCGTTGCATTTTTAGCGCTGCGAAATACACGCATATTCGATACGTTGATATGGCCGATAGCCAAGACCGTCGTCGCTTGGGCAATGATGCCCGGCTGGTCGCGATGAACCGTAATCAGTGTATGTTCTTCCCCATTTAAGGCCACTTCGGCTCGGTTGATTTCACGGATTTCAATTTTACCGCCGCCGAGAGATACGCCGAGGACTTCAACCTGCCTTCCCGAAGCCCCGGTCATAGCAATGCGCACCGTATTGGGATGGTGGACTTCGGCATCAGAACGCTGAAAATCGATTTCGAGCCCCGCCTCTTCCGCCAGGCTGAAGGAAGTTCTCAGGCGGACATCATCCGCCGAAAAACCGAGCAGGCCGGCGACCAGAGCCCGGTCGGTACCATGGCCCTTATACGTTTTAGCAAATGAACCGTAGACGGTGATGACGGCTTTTTTCGGCTCGTCTTTCAAAATCTCTCGGGCCATGAGCCCGATGCGGGCAGCCCCTGCCGTGTGGGAACTGGAGGGCCCGATCATAACCGGCCCGACAACATCAAAAACACCCATGAGAAAACCTCCTTTTACATCATAATTTCACGCTGTAAATGAAAACTATAAATATAGGTTTCCCGGACGGGAATCCCTGTAATCTGCTCAACAGCCTGTTTGTACAAAGCCAGCTGTACGGCATACCGCTCCTTAAAATCATCATCTTGTTCCAACCGGTCCGACTTATAGTCGACGAGAACCCAGCCGTCGTCTTCGCGGAATAAACAGTCGATGACGCCTTGAATCAAAAAGCGTTCTCCCCCTTCGATCTCCGGCAAGGGTCCTCCGGCCAACAGAACCGTAAAGGGATATTCACGGTGCAGCACCGGCGAGGCCGCCATCCGTCGTCCCAGAGAGGACCGCCAAAAAGAAGCTAAGACCGGAACATATATCAGTGAAGATTCCTCTGGACTGAAGATTCCTCGTTTAACGAAGGTCGCCAATTCCCGGCGAAGCGACCCTTCTGTATGATCGGCAGCCGGCGTAATATACTGCATAGCCTTGTGAAGTGCCGTACCGCGCTGAGCTCCGCTGACACCGTCCCCTTCATCTGCCAGCCAGGGCGGCAGATCGTCGAAGGGGTTCTGAGCTTCATGCTCCGGGGGAAGAATCGCGGCCGGAGAAAGGGCCAACCCATTCTCTTCAGCCAGTTCTTCACTCTGCATCTCATGATACCTTCGCTTGACTTCAGATACAGAAAACTTGGCAGCTGTCGTAACGGCCTTAGGGAAGGCGTACTGCCAGGACAACTGCCGATCGAGCCAATCGGGAATAGGCGTATCGGTCATATTCCCGCGGCGCAGGGCCGCTAATCGGGGCTCACCGGCCAGGACTTCTTCCATCAGACCGTGAGCCGGTTCCGAAGAGACGATGCGAAGCTGCCAGCGGTCCCCTTGCCAGAACGCCCCGGCTCGGATAGTTTCGGCATTGACCTGGTTTCCAAAATAGGCCGCCACCGTAGGCATGACCCAATCAAAGTACGAATTTCCCTGAGCCGGATCGAGTCCGTCAGCCCAGCGCGCCCAATGATCGGCTGCTTTAGAATCATGCCCAATGAGTATCAGCTGATCCCGGGCCCGGGTCATGGCTACATAGAGTACCCTTTCTTCTTCGGCCGTCCCTTCCCAGCGAAGTTTCGCTTCAATGCCGCTCCAGATGAGGGTCGGATAAAACATTCGCCACGTCGAATCATACTGCTTAAGGCCGATTCCCAGCTCATTGTGGAAGAGAATCGGTTCCTGCAGATCCTTGCGGTTGAATTCTTTTCCCATGTCGGCGACGATGACGACGGGGAATTCGAGACCCTTGCTCTGATGAATGCTCATGATACGGACGACGTCTTCTTTTTCACTGACGACCTTAGCCGGCGCCAGATCGAGTCCGTCTTCCATCATCTTATCGATGAGCTGCAAATAGCGGAAAAGGCCGCG
>OHKJ01000485.1_pt1 | contig 21438 bp, 25 predicted proteins | sample 1568791 | NCBI WGS metagenome assembly OHKJ01 (sample SAMEA3879584, study PRJEB24766) | human gut metagenome | biome: human-associated habitat; feature: feces | place: USA | collected 1985/1987 | reverse complement strand
AAAAACAATAAAAAAGAAAATATAAAGTTATATCGAGCTAATTCAGAAGGAAAAATAATTGAAGATGAAGCACATTTGATAAACAATACATTAACATATAAAGGTGATAAAGAAACAAAGTTAGATGAGCTAAAGATTTCCAATCAAGGTGGAATAATTTTATTGCGTTCCGTTAACGAAAATGTATGTGAAGTAAGAAATAATGAAGAAACAATTGTACATGATGGAACATTACTTGCTAAAGGAAATGCTAATATAGAAGAACTACAGTATAAATTAAGTTTTGATATAATAATAGAAACAAATAAAGATATAAAATATAAAGGTACTATAAATATAGATTTACCAACAGGAAATGTTCAAACAGAAGGAAAAACACAGATAGAAAAAACAGATTTTAGTGATGTAATATTTAAAAGAATATAAAATGTCTTGCTAAAAGTTTAAAAAACATATATAATATGAAAAGATATAAAATAAATTACAATGTTTAGCCTTTGTATGGAGGGCAATCTCAATAAAAAGCTATGAACCTTGTCAGGTCCGGAAGGAAGCAGCAATAAGTAGTGTATTTATGTGGGAAATTGCTTTCCATAGAGAGGCTAAACTTAAATTAAAGGGAAGTGAAAAAATGGCATATACAGCATTATACAGAAAATTTAGACCTTTAACTTTTGAAGAAATTGTAGGACAAGAACATATTACAAGGACATTAAAGAATCAATTAATGGCAGGAAGAGTAGGACATGCATATTTATTTAATGGTTGTAGAGGAACAGGAAAAACATCTGCAGCAAAAATACTAGCAAGAGCAGTTAACTGCTTAAACCCACAAGATGGGGAACCTTGCAATGAATGTGAAATATGTAAGGCAGCTATTTCTGGATCATTAACAGATATAGTAGAAATGGATGCTGCTTCTAATAATAGTGTAGAAGATATAAGATTAATAAGAGATGAGGTAAACTTTTTACCAACCCTTGCTAAATATAGAGTATATATAATAGATGAGGTTCATATGTTATCTACAGGAGCTTTTAATGCTTTATTAAAAACATTAGAAGAACCACCTTCACACGTAAAGTTTATTTTAGCAACAACAGAGCCACAAAAATTACCAGCAACTATATTATCAAGATGTCAAAGATTTGATTTTAAAAAAATAGATTTAGAAAATATAGTAAAAAGGTTAAAAATAGTTTGTAATACAAGTAATATAGATGCAGAAGAAAGTGCGTTAAAAATTGTAGCCTCACTATCAGAAGGAGCAATGAGAGATGCACTAAGCATCTTAGAAAGATGTTTACAAGACGGAGAAAATAAAATAACAGAAGACAAAGTTAAAGAATTGGTAGGTATACCAAAATTAAAATTTATAGAAGAAATTGTAGAAAGTATACTAGATAAAGATATAGACAGTTGTTTAAAAACTCTAAAAGAAGTTATAAATGATGGTAAAGATCAAAATAACTTTTTATGGGAAGTAATAAAATATGTAAAAGATGTTTTATTATATAAAGTAACCGAAGAAACAGGAATTTATAGTGAAGGCGAAAAAGAAAAACTAAAAGAAATTGCTAATAGATGTAAAAAGGAAGAATTAGTAAATTTAATATATGAATTGTCAAATTTAGAAAATGATATAAAATGGTCTTCGCAAAAAACAATAATGATAGAAGCAGGATTTATAAAATTATGTAGTAAACAAGATGTACAACAAGAATCTTCTGTAACATATGAAAGTAAAAATATAGATAATAGCGAATTACAGGAACTACAAAGAAGATTATTCAAAATAGAAAGTTTCTTAAGTCAGGGTGAAAAAATAGCTAATAATGAATCAAATACTACAAAGCAAAACAATATAGTAAAAAGTGTACCCAGGAAACCACTAACAAAAGAAGAACTAAAAAGTAATGCTTTTTGGAAAGAAATTATAAATAAATTTAAAAATGAAGGTAAAATGGGACTATATACAAATTTATTAAATACAACAATTTCAGAAATAAATGATATGACAATTGGGATAAATTTTGTAAATAATTTAAAACCATTGGCAAAAGAAATTTTAGAAAGACCTGAAAATATGCAATCTATAGCTAAAGAGCTATCTATAGCATATGGAAAAGAAATGAGAGTTAAACTAATAGATAATAATGAAGATGTTGGTTTGCAGAAATCTGAACTAGAGAGTTTAGTAGAAAGTTTAGATATTCCAATAGATATAATAGAATAAAATTAGGAGGTATATAATATGGCAAGACGTGGAGGATTCCCAGGAGGTATGGGAGGATTCGGAGGAATGAATCTAAATAATTTAATGAAAGAAGCAAAAAAGATGCAGGCAGATTTAGAAAAAACACAAACAGAAATAGCTTCTAAAGATTTTGAAAGTACAGCAGGTGGCGGAGCAATAACAGTAAAAGTAAGTGGAAAAAAAGTTATAAAAGAAATAAAATTAAATAAAGACATAGTAGATCCAGATGATGTAGAAATGTTACAAGATTTAATAATTACATGTGTAAACGATGCTTTAAGTAAAGTTGATAGTGCAACAGAGCAACAAATGGGTAAATTTAACATACCTGGATTAATGTAAGGAGAAAAAATGTCAATATATTCACCATCAATAGAAAAATTAATAGAAAGTTTTGAACGATTACCTAGTATTGGAAACAAAACAGCAACAAGGCTTGCTTTTTATATGTTAAATTGCAGTGATGAAGTTGCTGAAGAGTTTGTAAAATCAATTCAAGAAGCAAGAAAAAATTTAAAATACTGCTCAGTTTGTTTTAACATTTCAGATACTGACCCATGCATGATATGTGGTAATCCTAGAAGAGATAATTCTATTATTTGCGTAGTAGAAGATGTTAAAGATATTATCGCAATGGAAAAAACACATGAATATAAAGGAGTGTATCATGTGTTACATGGTTCTATTTCACCAATGAATGGAGTAGGACCAGATGATATAAAAATAAAAGAGCTTTTAACAAGATTACAATCAGGAGAAGTAAAAGAAGTAATTTTAGCGACAAACCCAAGAGTAGAAGGTGAAGCAACAGCAATGTACTTATCTAAATTAATAAAACCATTGGGAATTAAAGTAACGAGAATTGCAAGAGGAATTCCAATTGGTGGCGATTTAGAATATACAGATGAAATTACATTATTACAAGCTCTAGAAGGACGTATGGAAATATGAGAAATATTAAGCTAACAATAGAATATGATGGAAAGGACTTTAATGGTTGGCAAAAACAACCGAATAAGTTAAATATTCAAGGAAACATAGAAAAAGTGATTTCGGAAATAACAAAAGAAGAAATAGAACTTATAGGTTCCGGAAGAACAGATGCAGGAGTTCATGCAATAGGACAAGTAGCTAATTTTAAAACAAATTCCAATATTCCAATAGAAAAATTTGCAATTGCTATAAATTATAGGTTAAAGAAATCTATAATTATAAAAAAAGCAGAAGAAGTTCCAGAAAGATTCCATAGTAGGTATAACTGTAAGAAAAAAACATATAGATATATAATAAATAATTCTGATATGGGAAGTGCTATTTATAGAAACTTAGAATATAATATAAAGATGCCACTTAATTTAGAAAATATGAAAAAAGCGTCAAAATATTTTGAAGGAGAACATGATTTTTCAGCATTTAAAGCTAGTGGTACTAGTAGTAAGAGTAGCGTAAGAACTATATATTCGGCAGATGTAAAAAAAGAAAATGAAAGAATAATAATAGAGCTTACTGGAAATGGATTTTTATATAATATGGTAAGGATTATATCTGGAACATTAGTAGAAGTAGGACTAGGTAAAATAAGACCAGAAGAAATAGAAGATATAATAGATTCAAAAAATAGGCAAATGGCAGGAAAAACATTACCACCATATGGATTATATTTATTAGAAGTTAACTATAATTAGTAGCAAAAAAATAAAACATTCATAATATATATAAAGGGCAAGGAGAAAATATTCTCCACACATAACTTCTAAAAAAGAAGTATGAAAGGATTGAAAATTATGAATGTTTTATTAATATTTTTTGCAATACCACTTGCTGTAATAGTAATATCTATAGCCTTAGAAAAGCTTTTAGATTGCCCAGTACTCGTTTCAGCTATAATATTTTCTATATTATTGTTAATTGCAGTATTTTATACTACAACAATATTTTTTATTTTAACAGTAATATATGCTATAATATCTTTTATATCTGCATGGCTTTGCAAATATTTTTATAAATTTATATGTAATTTAAGAAAATGTAATAATAATTGTAATAGTGAAGAAAATAATAGAACGCTAAATGTAAATGGTAGAGTAAGAATTTTAGATTCTAGCAATAATAATCAAAATAATCAAAATACGCAAAATTCATCTGGAACTTTTTGCGGATGTTATAGAAGAAGATAGATAAGGAGTTTTTATGAGAATAGACAAATTTTTAAAAGTAGCACGAGTTATAAAAAGAAGGACAATAGCAAATGAAATGGCAGATAAAGGTAGAATATTTGTTAACGAAAAACAAGTAAAACCTAGCTATGAAGTAAAAATTGGAGATATAATAGAGATAAAATTTGGAGAGAAAATATCTAAATTTAAAATTATAGAAATTCCAAAAGTTCAAGGAAAAAATATGCCGGAGATGATAGAATTATTGTAATTAATTCTCATCTTCGGCTATTGTTTTTGCTATATTATAAATAAGTTTTTGCTTTTCAGGTGAACATTTTTCTAAAAGTTTTTTAAAATCTTCTTCTAAATATGATTCTGAATTTTCAGAACTTCCAGATAATATATAACCTTCAGAAACATCTAATAATTCACAAACTTGTGTTAATCTATTTAAATTTAAGTGAGAATGACCACGTTCTACTCTACTTAAAAAAGCTATAGAAACATCTATTTTCTCGGCTAAATTTTCTTGTGTCATATTTTTTGCAAGTCTAGCTCTTTTTAATCTTTCTCCAATTATAGAATAATCTAAAGCCATTGTGCTCCTCCTAATAATTTAATAAAATTAATATAGCATTTTGATAAACAAGCTGGAAGAAACTAAATAGTAAATATTAACTAATGAATTGATAATATTTTTCCAAAAATACCAACAAATTATTCCTAAATTTTATAAAAAATTATTGATAACTATTATCACTTATGTTATGATGATAGAAGAGTCTAAAAAAGGCAAAAATATATCAGGAGGTATGTTATGAAATTCAAACAATGGGAAGGTTTTAAAGAAGAAGGGGAATGGACTAAAGAAATCGACGTAAGAGGTTTTATTCAAGCAAACTATATTCCATATGAAGGTGATGAAAGCTTTTTAAAAGGGGTTTCAGATAAGTCAAAAAAATTGTGGGACAAAGTATTAGACTTATATAAAGAAGAAAGAGAAAAAGGAGTTTTAGATGTAGATTGTAAAACACCCTCTAGAATAGATGCTTATGCAGCAGGTTATATAGATAAAGATTTAGAAGAAATTGTGGGACTTCAAACAGATGAACCATTAAAAAGATCTATTATGCCAAATGGTGGTATTAGAATAGTGGAAAAATCAGCTGAAAGTTATGGTTATAAAGTTGATGATGAAGTAGAATATATTTATCATAACTTAAGAAAAACTCATAATGATGGTGTATTCCAAGTATATACAAAAGATATTAGAGCAGCTAGAAGTGCACATTTATTAACAGGTTTACCAGATGGATATGGAAGAGGCAGAATTATTGGAGATTACAGAAGAGTTGCATTATATGGAGTAGATGCGCTAATTGAAGATAAGAAACTATTATTAGAAACATCTTTAGATACAGACGAATTTACAGAAGAAATAATTAGACAAAGAGAAGAAGTTTCTGACCAAATAAAAGCATTAAATCAATTAAAAGAAATGGCTAAATCTTATGGTTTTGATATATCTGAGCCAGCATCAAATGCTAAAGAAGCTATACAATGGTTATATTTTGCATATTTAGCAGCAATAAAAGACCAAAATGGTGCAGCAATGAGTTTAGGAAGAACATCAACATTCCTAGATATATATATTGAAAGAGATTTAGAAAGAGGAATTATAACAGAAGAAGAAGCACAATCACTAATGGATCAATTTATAATAAAACTAAGAATGGTTAGATTCTTAAGAGCACCAGAGTATAATGAATTATTCAGTGGAGATCCAGTATGGGTAACAGAAAGTATAGGTGGTATGGGAATAGATGGAAGAACTTTAGTTACAAAGAATTCTTACAGAGTATTACATACATTAGAAAATTTAGGAGCAGCACCAGAACCAAACTTAACTGTATTATGGTCAAAATACTTGCCAGAAGCATTCAAAAAATATTGTGCAAAAATCTCAATAGATACATCATCTATTCAATACGAAAATGATGATTTAATGAGAATCACATTAGGAGATGACTATGGTATTGCATGTTGTGTTTCTGCAATGAAAATAGGAAAACAAATGCAATTCTTTGGAGCTAGAGCGAATTTGGCTAAAACTTTATTATATGCAATAAATGGAGGAAGAGACGAAAAGTCTGGAAAGCAGATTACACCTAAATTTGCGCCAATAACTTCAGAATATTTAGACTATAATGAAGTTATGGAAAAATTTGACCAAATGATGGACTATGTTGCTAAAATATATATTAAGGCATTAAACGCAATTCATTATATGCACGATAAATATTCATATGAAGCTCTGGAAATGGCATTACATGATAGAGAAGAAGACATATTAAGAACTATGGCTTGTGGAATTGCTGGTTTATCTGTTGTTGCAGATTCGCTTTCTGCTATAAAATATGCAAAAGTAAAAGTAATAAGAGATGAAACAGGACTTGCAGTTGACTACGAAGTAGAAGGAGACTTCCCTAAATATGGAAACGATGACGACAGAGTAGATGATATTGCTGTAGAATTAGTAAAAACATTCCAAAGAAAATTACAAAGACATATGACATACAGAAATTCTAAACATACATTATCAATATTAACAATTACATCAAATGTTGTTTATGGTAAAGCAACAGGAAATACACCAGATGGAAGAAGAGCAGGAGAACCATTTGGACCAGGTGCAAACCCATTACATGGAAGAGATACAAATGGAGCGCTAGCTTCTATGAATACAATTGCAAAATTACCATACGAATATTCTGAAGATGGTATATCTTATACTTTTGCAATAACTCCAGGAACATTGGGTAAAGACAAAGAAACACAAATTAGTAACATGGCAAGAATGCTAGAAGGGTATTTTGTAAAAACAGGTCATCATATAAATGTTAATGTTTTTGATAGAGCATTATTAGAAGATGCTATGGAACATCCAGAAAAATATCCTCAATTAACAGTTCGTGTATCTGGATATGCTGTAAACTTTATAAAACTTACAAGAGAACAACAATTAGATGTTATAAACAGAACAATTCATGAAAGAGTATAATAAAAAAATAAAGGGATTTAGGACGATATTGTTCCCTAAATCCCATTTTAATGCATAAATGTATTGAAATTGGAGGTAATATGATAGACTTAAAAAATGAAATAAGGATACATTCATTTGAAACATTAGGGGCTATTGATGGACCAGGTATAAGATTTGTAATATTTACACAAGGTTGTAATTTACAATGCAAATATTGCCAAAATCGAGATACTTGGGATATTAAAGCCGGTACAACATACAAAGTAAAAGATGTAGTGAAAAAGATAGAAAGATATACAGCATATATGGGAGATGAAGGTGGAATTACGGTAAGTGGTGGAGAACCATTGCTACAACCAGAAGCTTTAATAACATTGTTTAAAGAAATGAAAAAAATGGGAATAAGGGTAGCTGTAGATACTTCTGGAAACTTACCTTTAACAGAGAAAATTAAAGAAGTTATCGAACTTACAGATTTGTTTTTATTAGATATTAAATGTATAAACAATAATATATGCGAAGAACTAATTGGCAGATCAAACAATTATGAATTAGAATTTGCAAAATATTTAAGTGAGCAAGGGAAAAAAATGTGGATAAGACAAGTTTTAATACCAGGTTATACAGACAAAAAAGAAGATTTAGAGAAATTAAAAAAATTTATAGCTTCATTAAAAAATGTAGAAAAAGTAGAAATATTACCATATCATAACTTAGGTAAGTTTAAATGGGAAGAGTTAAAAGTTCCGTACGAATTAGAAGATGTAAAGATGCCAAGTAATGAAGAAATAGCAAGGGCAAAAGAAATACTAGGAATTCTTTAAAATAAGTTTAATAGATATTGTATAATAAAAAGTGGAAAACTATATTTTAAAAAATAGTTTTCCACTTTTTATATAATTTTATTAAAAAATTAAATCTAATATAATTCCAGAAATTACTCCAATAGAAAATAATAATGTTGTTATTTTTATATTTTCCTTTAAATTATCGTTTGTTCTAAATAATACTAATAAACCAACTCCTGTATTAACTAAAAGACCAGCAATCATTGTAGCAAAGTTAAGTACATCTGAAACATATAATTGTGTAATTAGAACAGAAGATGCACAATTAGGAATAAGCCCTACCAAAGAAGCTACAATTGGTCCAACTACAGGTGTAGAATTTAAAATTTTTGCTAAAGTATCTTCTCCAATAAAAAATATAATTAAATTTAAAACGAAAGATATAATTAAAATATATAAAGTAATATTAATAGTATGCTTTAGAGAAGATTTAAATATTCCGTGTTCACAGTCACAATGCTCATGCTCGCATAAATCCTTTATTTCAGGTTCTTGGCTTTCGTTTTCAAATTGTTTTCTGAAAAATAAATCAATTATAAAACCAATAATAATAGCAATGGCAAGTTTTATACCTAATATAGTAAAAATTATTTTAGCATCTATTTCTGAAGAAATTAATATTGGTAACATTTCGTCAGAGGTTGATAAAAATATTGCAATTAATGTACCTAGTGTAATAATTCTAGCAGAATAAAGACTAGAAGCTGCAGCAGAAAAACCACATTGAGGTATAATTCCTAAAACTCCTCCAAAAAATGGACCAAAACGTCCAGATTTTTTTATAGCATTTTTAGTCTTATGACTAGTTTTATGTTCTATAAATTCCATTATTATGTATGTAATTAATAAAAATGGAATTAACTTTACAGTATCTATTAATGTATCTAAAATAACATCCCACATAATAATTCTCCTATCTTTAAATAACATAAATATTTTACTATAAAATACCAATATTTTCAAGTAAATGTTGCAAAGTAGAAAAAAATATGATAAAATATTCGTGCTGAAAAGAGAAATCTTTTCTCCTTACCCATTTAGATAATGGGTTATATAACCATGAGGAGGTGAAAATAATGAATAAATACGAGAGTGTTATCATTATTAATCCATCAATAGAAGAACAAGCAATAAAAGATTTAATTAAAAAGTTCTCTGATTTGATTAATAATAATGGTAAAGTAGAATCTGTAGAAGAACGTGGAACACAAAAATTAGCTTATCCTATAAAGAAAAAAGAAGAAGGATATTATGTAATAATCAACTTCGAAGCTAAACCAGATTCAATAGATGAATTAGAAAGAAACTACAGAATAGAAGACAACGTAATGAAATTTATAGTTGTAAGAAAAGAAGCTTAATTTAATGGGGGAGCCTTTATTAAATTAAGAAAGGATAGGTAGAAAATGAATAAAGTAGAATTATTAGGTAGATTAACTAGAGATCCAGAAGTAAGATATACACAAACAAACAATACTTTAGTAGCTTCATTCTCATTAGCTGTTAATAGAAGATTTGCTCGTCCAGGAGAAGAAAGACAAGCAGATTTCATTAATATTGTAGCTTGGAGCAAACTAGGAGAATTTTGTAGTAAATATTTTAAAAAAGGTCAACAAGTTGCTATTATAGGAAGAATTCAAACAAGAACTTGGGATGATGACCAAGGTCAAAAACATTATATAACAGAAGTTGTTGCAGAAGAAGCATATTTTGCAGAAGGTAGAAGAGATGCAGAATCTGCAGGAAGTTTTGATAATACATTTGGTGGAATGCCAACAGGTGGAGATTCAGACTTCGAAACTACTTCAAATGATGATTTACCATTTTAGTTAGAAAGGGGGAGAAATAAATGGCAGATAAAAAGCAAAATAGAAGAAACAATAGAAACGATGACGATTTCAATCCAAGATTTAGAAAAATGAGAAAAAAAGTATGTCCTTTATGTGCAGATAAAGACTTAGAATTAGATTATAAAAATGCAGAACAATTAAAAAAATTTATAAATGATAAAGGTAAAATTTTACCAAGAAGAGCAACAGGAGCTTGTGCTAAGCATCAAAGAGATATTACTTTAACAGTAAAAAGAGCAAGACATATTGCAGTTTTACCATATACTCAAAACTAATTGAATTCGTAAAAAAGTAGTTATAATTTTAAATTATAGCTACTTTTTTGTACTAGAGAATTATATAAGAAAAATTAATTTTATGTTGAAAAAAATAGGAAAAAGGTTTAAAATATAAAGTAGACATAAAAATGTAAAGGAGAAGCGAAATGAAACGTGAAATCATTATTAGCACGGAAAATGAAATTCGCCGTAGACGGGAGGATGTATACTACGCCTACTACTTTGATGAAATACCTGTATGGTTGATTGCTGAACTTTCTGGATTCAGTGAAAGAACTATTAAGAGAGATTTACAGTATATTGAAGAAAACTTAGAGGTGTTTAGAGATAATTAGAAAAGAAACCTTCAGCATTTGCTGAAGGTTTCTACAGTATAAGAAAAATAAAACGGGAAATTTAAGGACTATTAACTGATTCCAGTTTTATATATTTCTTATTTTGAACCTAATATCATCACCGAAGAATTTACATATGTTATAATATCCAACTATTCGAGAAACTATTCTTTCGTCATATATAGAAAATAAATTTTGAATAGAAAGATTTGTAGAGATAATAGTTTTTTTATTATTTAATATTCTAGTGTTAATAATATTAAACAATTCTGTAAATTTTATATTATTAATAGACTCTGTTCCTAAGTCATCTATAATTAATAAATCTGCATTAAGTACATTATTTAAGAAATCTTTAGAAACATTGTTTTTACCAAATTTGCAATCAATTATATTATCTAACATGATTGGAGCTGTTTGATATAATACAATTTTACCATTATCTATTAATTCTTTTGCAATACAATTAGACAGGAAGGTTTTACCAAGCCCAGGGTTACCTGTAAACAATAAATTTTTTCCTTTAGGATTATCAAAATCAGATAAAAAATTATCTATAATTTTTTTAATAATTAATATGTTTTGTCTTGGTGAAACAGAAGAATGATATTTTTGTTCATTAACTTCATCAGAATACATATTAATATTAAAAGTACTAAAATTTTCAAAATCTAGTTTATTAATATTACATTTATTATATGAAATATTAATTAATTTTTGCTTTAAACAAGAACACATTGTAAAATTACCGTTAGAATGAATGTAACCGGTATCGTTACAAATAGAACATTCATATTTAGGCAATAAGTCTGATTCAGTTAAATTTATTTTTTCTAAAAGTGAATGTTTATTTGCTTTTAATAATTCTAATTTTTGCTTTAAAAGGTTTACTTTAGAAAAATCAGAAGATTGTAATTTTTCCTTAGCAAGGCTAAGACCACATTTTGCAATTTCAGAATTTATTTTTTCAAACTCTGGATACTTACTAAATAAAGATTCCATATTTTTATCTGCAATTTGCTCAGCACGTAATCTTTTAATTTCATATTCTTTTAATAAATCTTTTAATACATTGTCTGCCATATATTAAAACTCCTTAACTATTTGCATATAATGAATCTAAATTGTTATATGTTCTTTGCTCAAAACTTTTGTAATTAGTTTGTTTTTCTAAAGTCTTTTTATTTTGATTTTGGACTTTCATTTGTTCAAGATAATTATTAACATCTGTTGTTGTATGTAAGTTATGCTCATTCCAGTTTGAAATTAATTTGTCTAAATAATCAAAATTAAAATTAGATTTAGAAGTAGTTCTCTTTAGTGCGATTTCTATTATATCCATAGAATAAGAATAATCTACAACCCATTTTTCAATATAAGCACTTTCATATTGAGTTAAAGGACGAGATAATCCAAGTTTCTTAGAAATTTGTTTCTTTATTAGTGATAATTTTTCTTGTTTTGCATAGTAATTGTCTAAATCGGTAAAATTTTGAATATGATTTTTGTGCCATCCATCTGCAACAGCTTGAATATAATTTCTATGTAATGCAGAACGTTCTAAACAATATCTGAATAATGCAATCATTACTTGCTCATCAAAACCATATTTATTAAACCATAAGTCAATATCGCTATACCAAGAAGGAGACATCATTCCTTGGAAACAAGAATTATTAATTTCTTCTATCGCTTTTGCTCTATACTGGTTTTTAGCATTAGAAAGGGCATTTTCTGGTGATGAAGTTAATTTTGGAGAATATAATTTATTTAATTCTCGTTCTTGTAAATCAACAACAATGTAACCATTATTTTTCTTAATTAAAATTTCTTGTTCTTCCCAATAAGCTATCGCTTCTTGAATCGTCTTAAAAGGAATATTTAATGCTTTTGAAAGATCATTAATTTTTATTTCTTTGTTATATTTTGCAAGAAAAACAATATATAAATATACTTTTATGTAATCACCATTTGCTTGAGCCATATATTCTGTAAAAAATATATCTGGCAAGTTTGTTTCAGAAAATAAAAAGTTTTTATCACTTTGTTCTAATTTCATTTTTCCCCTCCTACAATTATATCATTATAGCATTATAAAAAAAAATTTACAATAACAAGAAATAACAAAAAATACAAAATAAAGCAGACAAACACTATTTAGGTGTCAAAAAAATTTTTTCGGTATAAATATATATGTCTATTAATAAAAAATTTTATAATATAAGAAAGTACATACACGATATTTTCATGATAACATCCAACTATTGAAAGAAGAGTAATAGGTCCATTTATTAGTATAAATATGAGAATTTTGGCATTGATACTAAAAAAAATATTACTAATAATAAAATAAGTTATACAGTAGTTTATTGCAAGAAAAGTTAATGTAGAATAATCTATGATTCCAAGAAACTTATTTTTAAAATTAAAATTTTGTGGAATTATAAAAATAATAATCACCTCGTTTTAAAAAAGATTTTAAAGTAGATAAATTTGTATTAAAGTCTGTAGAGATACCTCCTATTAGACTACGAATATATGTATTTGATTTTGTAAGTGCAAATATTGAACTTACATATATAAACTTTGAAACAATATTCCCAGAAAAATTTAAAGATAATGTAACTATTAATATAATAGTTACAAAAAATTGCATAAACAGCAAAGAGAAAAAGGAACGTATCCAACTCCTAAAAAACCAATTAGATGAATTTAAAGAATAACTTAAAATAGCAAAAGGTGATAATATGACGAAAACTTTTACCATTATTAAACGTATAGAATATGAAAACATTAGAGAAATAAGCCCAACACTACAAAAAGATTTTAATAACCCAGATAAAGAAAAAATATCTAAAGAATTACCAGATATTGAAATTGTGGCATTTAGTTCGGTGACTAATGTTTTAAAAGATATTGTTTTAGAAACAAAGTTAGATCCTATTTCTTGTAATGATTTAGTTATTAAATCTGTAATGTTAATAAATTGCTCACAAATAAAATAAGAGCTATTCATAAGAATGGTACATATAATAAGTTTAAAAATAAATTGATAAGGCCTTTCTGTTTGAGAACCAGAATAATACGAAGAAAAAAGCTTTATACAATAAAATAAAAGATATGCTAAAATTAGTGCATTCGCAATCACCAAAATGCTATTAGAAGAATTAGAAAATAAAGATTCAAAATTATTTTGAGAAAGAGTTTTTTTATTTATAAAAACAATTTCATCAATATACGAATAAATATTATTATCTATAGAAGAAAAGAGATTTTGAATAAGCTCATTTATAGTATTAGAGATAACTTCAGATAAATTATTATTATACATAAGTTAACCCATTAATGATTTTATTGCTGATAATATTAAATCTAAAGCTAAAATAAAACCATAAGAAAATAGAGAATTTTTAATTAATTTTTTACCGAGCCTCATTCTTTCATCATCACCAAAGCTAAATTTTTTCATAAAAATACCGGTACCAACAGCAACAGCGGCTGCGGGAGTTGCTAATTTTAATAACCAATCTTCTATAGATTCGAAGGCAGAATTTAGTTTGCTAACTATTTTGGGCTCAGCAGCATAACTTGGAGTTATAAACAATAAATTGAATAATATAAAAAAAGCAAATACAAATATAATTTTTTTAGTTTTTATAAAATCACAACCTTTCATTTAAAATAAGGATACATGTCTATTTTTTGAGGGGGAATGGTAGTAATGCCATTAGATAGAAATGCTAAACAAGAAAAAGTTTCTAATTGTTGAGTAAAAAAATTAGAGTCATATACATAATCATACTGGAAATATGTATTTATACTTTCTGAGATATTAGAATTTTTAGACTTAAATTTTTGAATTAAATAGTTGTAATTAGATTCTTGAGCATTTTCAGAAATTGTTTTAGAAATTTTTTTCTTATCTTCTTTTCCAATTTGCTTTTGAGCATTTTCTATTGTAAAAATATCATCTGTTCTGAACCAAAGTTTATTTACCAAGTTTTGAAGAATAACTTTTAAAGCAGATTCATCTTTTATAGTGTTAAGCAAAGAAGAATAACTTTGTGTAGAAACAATATTTATGCATTTAGCCTCTCTACTTTCAGAAAAGAAATTAGCATCAGAAGAAGTAATATATTCTTGATATTCATCACATATAAAAGCAACACTCCTAGAATTATTTGAATTTAACTTAGACATAACCTCAGATTGAAAATCTAACTTCATATATGTTGCAATAATTTTAGAGAGAACAGAGAATTCTGAAATATTCATGGAAAGAACAACTATTTTTCCCAATTTTATAATATCTTTAAAACCAGAAAAAGTAATATTATTCTTAGATGGAGAAAAAACTTTGGAAATTCTATAGTCCGAAACAAATGGCAAGGTAATACGAGTTATTTCAGACTTTAATATAGAAATAGTTCTTTCATCTAATTTAAAAAATTCATTTTCGAAAAATGTTATTGCAGAGGTTAAATTATATAATTCGATATTAGAAAATTTATTAACTAAAAACATATTGCGAAGTAATTTGACCTTTTCGAAGTAATAAGATTTATCATTAATTAATTTATGCAATTCTATAAAATTTACATAGTTATTATTGTAAAGACGACATAATTTTATAGCTTCACAAATTACCTGCTCTACTTTATCTAGCCAAAAAGAGTCACTATTATTAGGGGAAAATAAAGATAATATCGTTTTTAATCTATTTGCTAAAACAAGAGGATTTAAATTTGGCTTATCTAATGGATTATAAGTTTCGTTAGAGTTTAAACTAATAATAATCAAGTCTTTTAACCTATTAAACTTTTTGGCATAAAATTTAATTTGCTTATAAAAATTTCCTTTAACATCTAAACAAAGAATTCCAAGTTTATTTTTGAAATTATTACTATTATATTTAATTAATTGCTCAGAAAAGGGATATATTGCAGAGGAGGTTTTGCCACTGCCTATTGTGCCTGTTATAAGAATATTTTGATATAAAGATTTTTCAGGCAAGAAAATATCTCGACTTTGCAATTTGCTATAACCAATTTTTAAATTTAGATTAGTTGGATCATTTTTGTTGTCAGGAATTATTTTATTAGCATTTAGATGTAAAAAATATTTTATTAAAATATATGCTAAAGAACAACTACTAGTTATTAAGAAAATTGTATAGATAATTTTAAAATAATACCAAAATTGGGGATGTTTTTTGCAAATATTAAATGGGTGAACAGCAAAAGATATAGTTATGTTATTAGATGTGAAAATAGGATAGAATATAAAAATGTTTAATAGGACTAAAATAACTGAAAATAGAAGAAATATAATAAAACTTTTTTTAGTCATAAAACCTCCATTATTTAAGATTAATTTTTTTGTCTAATTTAACTCCTTGGATATTTTGAGAAGCAATAAAACTAATAATTGAATATATTGAATAAAACGAAATAAAAAAGTTAATAATAAATGAAATAAAAAATAGATTGATTAAAATATTAATATAAATCACCTACCATATAAAAATTTTACTATAAATTATTAATAATGTCTATACTTTAATAAAAAAATATGTTAAAATAATATTGTTAAAAGAAAGGAATGATAGCAATGGCAATAGAAAAAACAACTAAAATAGGCGAATTATTAGATGCAAATCCAGAAAAAGCAGAATTATTATTAAGTGTAGGAATGCACTGTTTAGGATGCCCTGCTTCAAGAGAAGAAACATTAGAAGAAGCGTGTATGGTGCATGGAATAGATGTAGAAGAGCTATTAAAAGAACTAAATAAATAAAAAAATGAAAAAAATTTAAAAAAATTACAAAAAAATGTTGACAAATGCAAAAAAAAATAGTAATATATAAGAGCACTGCGGTACAGTGCATATGGGCTATTAGCTCAGGTGGTAGAGCACTTGACTTTTAATCAAGTTGTCCCGCGTTCGAGTCGCGGATAGCTCACCAAATGAATACTAAAATTATTTTTAGTATTCATTTATATTTATGGCCCGTTGGTCAAGCGGTTAAGACATCGCCCTTTCACGGCGGAGACATGGGTTCGATTCCCGTACGGGTCACCAAAAAGACCAAATGCCACTTTAGCTCAGTTGGTAGAGCAACTGACTTGTAATCAGTAGGTCGTCCGTTCAAGTCGGACAAGTGGCTCCATATACTTAAAGCTAGACTTTCTTTAAAGATTGCCTAGCTTTTTGTTTTACCTTAAAAAATTGGCAATAAAGTAGGGAGTATAATGAATAAAGTAATTTTAATAACAGGAGCTTCTAGAGGAATAGGAAATAATATAGCCAAAAATTTAGCAAAAGAAAATATAGTTATTGCAAATTATAATAACTCTGAGGCAGAAGCTAAAAAACTGAAAAAAGAGTTAGAAGAAAAAAATATAAATATAGATATTATAAAAGCAGATGTATGCAATAGAAATCAAGTAAAAGAAATGATTAAACAAACAATAGATAAATATGGGCATATAGATGTTTTAATTAACAATGCAGGAATTTCACAGTATAAATTGTTTACAGATATAACAGATAGTGACTGGGCAGAGATAATGAACACGAATTTAAATTCGAATTTTATTGTAACACAAGAAGTAGTAAAAAATATGATACATAACAAAGAAGGTTTAATTGTAAATATTTCTTCAATTTGGGGAATTACAGGAGCTGCAATGGAAGTTGCGTATTCTACATCTAAAGCGGGAATAATTGGACTAACAAAGAGCTTAGCTAAAGAATTAGGACCTTCAAATATAAGAGTAAATGCAATAGCACCAGGAATTATAAATACAAGTATGAATAGTAAATTTTCTGAGGAAGAAATTAATAATATACAAGAAGAGATACCATTAGAAAAAATAGGAGAACCTGAAGAAATAACAAAATGCATAGAATGGTTAATAAAAGACAATTATACAACAGGACAAGTAATTTCGATAAATGGTGGATGGAATATATAAAAAAAGTCACATTATTAAGCTTATTTAAAAAGTTTATAATGTGACTTTTTCTGCATTAAAAAATTATTGCGAACCTAAAATCTTATTAGAATGTCTATTTGCTAGAAAATATTAGGTTCGACTTATATAAAACAATAGAACCGGGATTTTAAGGACCGTCCCTAAATCCCGGTTTGTATATAAAATTAACGTAAAGAATTTTCATTTTCTGCAGAACTTAAACCTGTATTAAAAGAAAATAATTTTGGTAAATATTTAATTGCAACAATTACAGAAAATTTAATCTTTTTCCATAAAAAGTATGATTTACGTAGTTTATGAGGTTTTTCTAAACTAGCTTCTTTAACTACAATTAAATCCTTTGGTAAAGGAGCAATTTCGAATATATAATTTTTACCGCCATTATTATCCCATTCACCATTAGAATTTTTAAAACAGAAATTTAATGAATCTTGACCATTTAAATAAATTAGTGCTTGATATCCTAATTCTGTTTTTTCCATTTTTATTTCATTTACATTTTCCCATAATAGTCCAAAACCATAGTGAATATATAGTTCTGTATTTGAATTGTCTTGGAAAAATTTCCCTGTATACGAAATTTTAACAACAGAGTTTTCTATTAATTTATCTGTATTAAAAAATATATTTTTTAGTAATTCCATATTGCATTTCTCCTCATTTATCTTTTGATTAGTTAAAATAAGACAAAAGTCTAATTAAATTATTAACATTATATATTTAAGTTTAACAATATTCAATAGTTTTTGGCAAAAAAACAAAAATTATTGTCTTATTTTACCAATTATATAAAAAGTATCGTCTTTTTTTACTCTTATTATAGGATATTTTGGATTATCTGGATATAAAGATATATATTTTTTTGCATAAACAAATAACCTTCTTATCAAAATTTGACCATTATAATAAAAAAGACCAACTTCTTGTGGTTTTACTGATGATCCAAAATCTACAAAAACATAAGAATACTGATCATAAATTTTATTCATAGAATCATCATTAAGCCTAATACCAAAAGATACAGAATTTAAGCCAGGGGGACATTTCATAAAATGTAAGTCATTTATGTCATCAATTAGAAGAATTCTATCTTCAGCAGTATATTTAAAGACATCATATTCTAAAGCTTCTTTAGGAACACTAGAACTGTAACTTGCTAGAAGCTTTTGATAAGGAATATCTAAAGATTTACAAATTTCTGTTAAAACTTTATAAGTAGGTTTTCTATCTCCATTTTCTATATGTGTTAAATATCCAATATCTACGCCAATTTCATTAGCAATTTTTGTTTTTGTCATATGCTTTTTTGTTCGAATGTTTTTTATTAATTTACCTAACATATTTTTACCTCTTAGTTATTATAATATAATAATAAAAAAAAAGTCTACTGCTGTCAAAAAAAATATTGAAAATATAGTAATGTTGAGATATACTTTTTAATATATATTAAAAGAGATCTAAGGGGAGTATATTATGATTGAAGAAAAGGAAAAGATTGTAGAGCAAAAAGACATTCCAAAAGTAAAAGAGCCGGGAAAACATGGTAAAGAAAAAAGTAATAAGAAAGTTATAATAATCTGTAGTATAATTGCTATTATTATAGTTATTGCAATACTTAGCACGATATTTGCTTTTATTAACAGTAAGAATGAAAAAATGTTAAATGGAATCAGCATTAATGGAATTAGTGTAAGTGGAAAAGATAAAGTTGAAGTAAAAGAAATACTTAGTGAAAAAATAGAGGCTAAAAAAACAGAGGATCTAGTAGTAAAATTGGATGCAAAGACAGAGGAAGGAGCAGAATATAAAGGAGTAATTAGCTTTGAGCAATTACAATTAAATTATAAGCTAGATGAGGCAATAGAAAAAGCATATAACATAGGAAGAGATAGTAATATTTTTGTAAATAATTTTAATATAGTAAAAACATTTTTTGCCAAAAATAATATAGAGATTCCATATGAATATAATGAAGAAGAACTAAATAAACAAATAGATACTATAAATGGTCAAATACCAGGAGCGGTTATAGAAAGCAGTTATGATATAGACGAAGACAAAAAAGAACTTGTTATTACAAAAGGAAAAGAAGGATTAGAAGTAGATCCAGAATTATTAAAGCAAGAAGTGGAAAATGAAATAAAAAATGTGGAAAGCAGTAAAAAGGAAATCAATTTATCCACAAAAAATAAAGAACCAAATCAAATTAATTTAGACAAAATTTATTCTGAAATACACACAGAGCCACAAAATGCATATTATACACAAAATCCATTTACTTTATATCCTCATGTAGATGGAATCGACTTTGCAATATCAATGGAAGAAGCTAAGAAAATTTTAGAAGAAAATAAAGAAGAATATATTATTCCATTAAAAATTACACATCCAGAGATAACAACAGATAAAATAGGTTCTGAAGGTTTTCCAGATTTATTAGCAGAATTTTCGACAAATTATAATCCAGGAGCTAAAGATAGAACGACAAATTTAAGGTTAGCATCTAATAAAATTAATAATACAGTTGTATTACCAGGTGAAACATTTTCATACAATAAAGTTGTTGGGAAAAGGACAACAGAAGCTGGATACAAAGAGGCGCCATCATACGCTGGAGGAAAAGTGGTAAATGATATAGGCGGTGGAATTTGTCAAATTACATCTACATTATATAATGCAGTTGTTCTAGCAAATTTGGATATAGTAAGTAGAAGTAATCACCAATTTGTTCCATCATATGTAAAAGCAGGTAGAGATGCAACAGTTGTGTATGGAGCGATTGATTTTAAATTTAAAAATACTAGAAAATATCCTATAAAAATAAAAAGTACGGTAAGTGGTGGAGTAGCAAGAGTACAAATATATGGAATGAAAGAAGAAACAGAGTACGAAGTAAAAATAGAAACTAAGATAACGGGAAGCATCCCAATGAAAACTGTTTATGAAGATGATCCAACACTAGAAAAGGGAAAAGAAAAGGTAGAGCAGAAAGGACACAATGGTACATATAGCGAGGCATATAAAGTTGTTTATTTAAATGGAAAAGTTGTGTCTAGAACGCTACTTTCAAAAGATAAATATAATCAAATGAGCACAATTATAAAAAGAGGAACTAAAGGGGTAGAAGCGCCACCAGTGGAACCCGAAGTGCCACAAGAACCAGACGTTCCAACAAATCCAGAAATTCCAGAAAAGCCAGAAGAACCTGTAGAACCACCAGTTATACCAGAAAAACCAAGTGAAGGAAATAATATAAATTAAAAGCAAAAAGATATGATTTATACAAAATTTAGTATATTTCATATCTTTTTTTGTTTTTTACTTGACAAAAACTAAAATTGGGTATTATACTAATTAAGTAGCCATATGCACCACTAGCTCAGTTGGTAGAGCAGCTGACTCTTAATCAGAAGGTCCGGGGTTCGACCCCCCGGTGGTGCACCAAAAAATACCCATAAGGGTATTTTTTTTGTTTACAATACCATGTGCTATACACGTGGTGAAATTTTAGAAAATTACTAGCAATATAAAATTTAAATATAATTAATAATTTGTCGAAAAATTAAGATGAAAAAAGCTTGAAAAATCTAGGGTAACATGATTAAATAAAAATACTTAGGACATTACCTAAGAATATTATTAATCATAAAAGTTATTTTGAATCTAATTA
>OHKJ01000482.1_pt1 | contig 21515 bp, 14 predicted proteins | sample 1568791 | NCBI WGS metagenome assembly OHKJ01 (sample SAMEA3879584, study PRJEB24766) | human gut metagenome | biome: human-associated habitat; feature: feces | place: USA | collected 1985/1987 | reverse complement strand
CAACCCATCTCCTGCAGGCCGCCCTGCGCAAGGTCTTGGGCAACCACGTCAACCAGGCCGGCTCCTTAGTTACGCCGGATCACCTGCGCTTCGACTTCACCCATTTCTCGCCCGTTACCCAGGCCGAACTCGATGCCATCGAAAACTTGGTTAACGAAGAAATCCTCAAAAACATACCCGTTACCATCGAAGAAATGTCTATCGACGCTGCCAAAGAAAAGGGCGCCATGGCCTTATTCGGTGAAAAATACGGCGACGTCGTCCGCGTCGTCTCCGTCGATGACTTCAGCTGCGAACTCTGCGGCGGTTCCCACGTCGACAACACGTCGGTCATCGGCTCCTTCCGCATTACCGGTGAATCCGGTACCGGGTCCGGCGTTCGCCGCATCGAAGCCGTTACCGGGGCTGCTGCCTTGGCTCTGGCTAAGAACGAATCCCGTGAACTGCAGCAGTTGGCCGATATGCTCAAAGCCAAAGTCGGAGATACGACGGCGAAATTAGAAGCCTTCCTCGCTCAGGCCAAGGGCCTCGAAAAAGAATTGGCCCAGCTTAAGAAAGAAGCGGCCATGTCCGATATGGACAGCATCTTAGCCGGCAAGGAAGATATCGGTGGCGTCTCGGTCATCACGGCCGAAGCCCAGGCTGACTCCATGGATAACCTCCGCGATTTGGCCGACTCCGTCCTCGATAAGGCCGGAAGCGGCGTCGTCCTCTTGGGGATGGTTCACGACGATAAAGTTAACTTCGTCTGCAAAGTCGCCAAAGCCGACGTAAAGCGAGGCCTCCATGCCGGTAAGATCATCAAGGCAGCCGCACAGGCTGCCGGCGGTAATGGCGGCGGCCGTCCCGATATGGCCCAGGCCGGCGGTAAAGAACCGGGAAAATTAGCCGATGCTCTGAAAGCCGGTGCCGATGCCGTCCGCCAGTTGTTAGGATAAATTTTTGGCAGTCATGCCAATTGAATAAAAAGGATGTGATTGAATATGGCAGTTAATGACGAAACGATGATTATGCAAAACCGCAGCGAAGAACAGACCGTTGCCTCCATGATTCTCGAAGATGTCTATCACGCATTGGAAGAAAAAGGGTATAATCCGATCAATCAGATCGTCGGCTATCTGCTGTCCGGTGATCCGACCTATATTACGAGCCACAACAATGCCCGCAGCAATATCCGCCGCATTGAACGGGACGAACTCATTGAAGAATTAGTCCGTTCCTACGTAAAACAGCGGAACTTATAGGAGGAACATGCGAATTTTAGGACTCGACGTCGGTTCCAAGACGATAGGCGTTGCCTGCAGCGACGCCCTGCTGATTACGGCCCAAGGCGTAGAAACGATTCGCCGCAAGTCCGATGAAGCAGACTTCGCCCGCTTGCACGAACTGATTAAAGAAAAAGAAGTACACTGCATCGTCGTAGGCAAACCACGCCATATGAATGGTGATTACAGTGATAACATGAAACACATCGAAGAATTCGTTCAACGATTCCAGAAAACCGTCCCGAATGTAGACATTGTCTATTGGGATGAACGCCTGACGACCATCATGGCCCAGAATGTATTAAAAGAAGGAAATGTGCGGCGCGAAAAGCGCAAGCAATTTGTCGATAAAATGGCGGCAATCCTTATTTTACAAAATTATTTAGACGCTCATGCTCACTAAGGAGGACTATCATGTCGGAAGAAATGAACAACGAATTAGAAGAAGTTATCATCGTCACCGCAACCGATGACGACGGCAATGAAGTAGACTATCAGGAAGTACAGCGCCTCGAACTCGACGGCAAGGTATTCGCCCTTCTCGTTGAAGTTACCGACGGTGAAGAAGACGACGACGGCGATGCCATCGTAGCCCGTGTCGATCAGGAAGACGGGGAAGACGTCTATGTAGCGCCGACGGATGAAGAATTCGACGCCGCCAATGCAGCCTTTGATGAACTTTTTTCAGAATAACGATTCAGCAGGTGCTGTCCCGGCATAAGGACCGGGACAGTTTCCTCATTTCTTATTGCAGTAAGGATGACACAGGGACTCGCGCCCCGGCAAGATGCCCGGATGCGACGTCCCTTTTTTAGTGGGGGAGTAACATGGAATTGCCATCGATACAGCAATTGCGGAACTTTGTCATTTACAGTAAGTACGGAAACTTTACGGCTGCTGCCAAGGCAGCCAATATCACCCAATCGGCCTTCAGCGCCCAGATGAAGAAGCTCGAAGAACTCCTTGGCGTGCGCCTTATCGAGCGCTCCAACCGCGGCAGCCATCTCACGCCGGAAGGGAAGGCTTTCTATACCAAGATAAGCCATATCCTGGGCGAACTGGAGGCCGTCGTCAGTGAGCTTCCCGGAAGGGCCGCTGCGGCTCAGCCACTGGCTGTCGGCATCATGCTGTCCTTAGGAGACGTCCACATGAACCGCCATCTGGCCTATTTTCAGGACCATCACAGCGGCGCATCTTTTAGGGTCTATAACCTTGAAGTGCGGGAAATGCTCCAATGGCTGAAGGACGACCGCCTGGACATCGTATCTCTGTTTTATCTGCCGAGCCTTAACCTCGACGACTACGAAAAGGTCTTCTTTGGAACCGACGACATCGTCTACTACAAACCGGATCTCGACGTCGCCGGTCCGTCCATTTCGGCCTGTGCCGTCGCGGCCGAGCCCTTGGCTCAATACTCGCCGCAGTACGAGATGAATGCCTATATGGGCCAATATTTTACGGCTAACGGCTGTCCGCCTCAGAAGACGAAAGCTTGGTTCTCGACGCCTTATGCCATGCTGAACTACTGTCAGCAGAACCACATCGGTGCCTTGCTGCCCGAACGATTTTTACAGGCCATGGGTGTCGGCAAAGACTACTGCCGTCTCGATCCGCCCATCCATTTGCCGTGCTATCTGGTCTACAAAAAGGCGAATCCCAAGTACGCTGCCATCCAAGTATTTGTCGAGTACATCCGCCGTGTCTATCACATTGAAACGTGAGTCATAAAAGATATTTGTCATCAAAAAAAACGATGACAAATATCTTTTTTTTCTGTTATACAAGGGGCGGCGGAAGGTGTAGAATCTAGCTTGCAAATACGAAAGGAGCAGTGACTACTGTATGTCAAATCAATCACTTTGGAACAAGGATTTCCTGCTGGATACGGGAATCAACTTCATCGTCTACCTCATCTATTATCTGTTAATGGTCATCATTGCTGTCGTCGCTAAAGACCAACTCCACGCCTCTTTAGGGGAAGCGGGACTGGCATCGGGCATCTTCATCGTCGGCACCCTCTTGGCACGCCTTCAGTTCGGCAAGGCCATTGAACTCTACGGCCGCCGCATGTCCCTTTATGGCGGCATCATCTTTTATTTCGTAACGACCTTATTGTATTTTTATATTCCCAATCTCGCTATCCTCTACGTCATCCGCTTCTTAAACGGCATGGCCTACGGCATCGTATCGACGGCGACCAACACCATCGTCGCTTCCTGTATCCCTCCTGAAAAAAGAGGTCAGGGCATCAATTACTACGGCCTCAGTACCAGCCTGGCAGCCGCTGTCGGCCCCTTCCTTGGCATGCTCCTTATCGTCATCACCAACTTTACCTTCATCATTACCCTCTGTGCCGTCTTGGTCGGCCTGTGCATGATCGGCTGCATCATCCTTCATATCAATGAAATTGAACTGACGGCCGAACAGATCGCCAAGATGAAAGCCATGACCCTCGACAACTACGTCGAATACCGGGTTATGGTCATCTCCATCATCGGTTTCTTCATGGGCTTTGCTTATTCCAGCGTTCTGACCTTCCTGGCCGCCTATGCCCGGGAAATCAACTTAGTCGAAGCCGGGACCTTCTTCTTCATCGTCTATGCCGTCGTCATCACCTTGACCCGTCCGCTGACGGGCATCGTATTCGACCGTAAGGGAGAAAACTACGTCCTCTATCCGTGCTACATCTGTCTTGCCATCGGCCTCTTCCTGCTCAGCATTACCGGCACGTCGTGGCAGCTCCTCCTGTCCGGTGTCTTCGTCGGCCTCGGTTATGGGACCTTCATGTCGAACGGACAGGCCGTCTGCATCAAATTGACGCCGCCGTACCGCATCAGCGTGGCCTTGTCGACATACTTCGTTGCCCTTGACCTCGGTCTCGGCGTCGGGCCTTACGTCCTCGGCAGCCTTCAGGGCATCTTGACCTTCCCCCAGCTCTACATCGTCGCCGGTGTCATCGCCGCTGCCTGCTTTGTTATGTATTATCTCTTCTATGGACGGAAAATCAACCTCATCAATCGTGCCGTCCGTATCTATATTCACGCCTAGGTGTATCATATATTTCATTTTCCCCAGACTCAGGGACTGTTCCGTACTCTTCGGTACAGCCCCTTTTTTGGACCTTGGGGCGTGTTTGAAGTTTATCCATAAGTCGGGTATAATGGACGAAAGGAGAACTCATGACTACAAAAACAAAGATACTTTCCCTAGTGGCAGCCGTGTGCGTCGTCCTCAGCCTCTTTTTTTGGCCGGAAAAAGAACCGGACGCCTACAGCTCGGCAACGATCGAAGCGGCCGAAGAGGTGAGCCGGACCGAGACGGAAATGCTGGCCCCCGATGAACGCCTCTACGGTCCGAATGGAGCCGTTCGCCTGCAAAGCTTATATAATGAAAAACCGGTCTGTCTCTTTTTCTGGGCCGTCTGGAGCGACGACAGCCTGAAGAACCTGGCCGTCATGGAAGAGATGTACCAAAAGTACGGACAGGATATTTCCTTTGTCGCCGTCCCCGTCGGACCCGATGCCGATGAGGGGGCGGAATACTGCCGAAAAGAAGGCTACGATCTTCCTGTCTACAAGGGGGATGGGCAGCTTTTTCGGGACTACGGCATCAGCGACGTACCGCAGGTTATCTTCATCGCCCGTGGCGGCCAAATGAGCCGGCCTTATGACGGTCTCGTGACCCGTCGTCAGATTGAATATGCCTTGGCCAAGATTCAATAAAAAAAGACTTGCCAAGATGGGAAAAACAAGGTATACTGTATGAGTCGCACGAAATGTGCACTGTATGGGCGGTTAGCTCAGTTGGTTAGAGTATCTCGTTGACATCGAGGGGGTCGATGGTTCGAATCCATTACCGCCCACCATACATGAAAACCGGTTGTATTATGACTCGTTGAGTAATGATACAACCGGTTTTTTTCTTTTGTCCTTTTAGCGAAAGCAAAATTATTCAAAACTTTTGCTAATTATAGCCCTATTATGGACAACTTTTGTCCCAATTATACTTAGAAATGCTTATGACAGACACCTTGTGACAATACATAACTGTATAACAGAGACAGCCGATATATCTAAACTCGGCTGTTTTTTTGTAGAAAAGATTGTGTTATTTCCTCGCTTTTTGGCTTTTTGATGGTGAGAGCGAAGTGCTTTGTATTGTAGTAGAAAATGTAATATATTAACACATAATATACTTTCTTGTATATAAAATATGTCTTTTGTTTCATCTATATTTATGTGGTAGAACGGATTTTTTATGGATAATCTTTACAAGTTATTTGTTGTATGATATATTATATCAAAGATTAAAACAATCCACATTAGAAATGAAGCAATAATTGGGATTACGGACGTTTTTTTGAATATATTTTAAGTTGATACCTTCAATAAAAAATAAAATAAAGCGTTTTGTGGAGTTGTTTTATCTATTATAAAGAATAACACAGTATTTATAAATGTGCTTTTATTACATTCCCAATTTTGTTTTGAAGTGTAACTTATCGTTAAAGTGTATACGTTTCATGGAAGAACATCACAGCAGAAAGGGGTGTTGGCAGCCTGATTTGTGCTTGAGCGTTTTAACGGGGACGAATTACCGAGACGGTATTTTTTTGTTGGAACCGTACATCACAAATCATTGACATATCCTGACAGGTCCCATACCTACTGTCAGGACAGATTCCGAGTGCATCCGTTGTTTTTTGGCGCGTTGTTATTGGGATTATAAAGGAGGAAGATTTTTGTATGAATAAGATCTATAAGGTTGTTTGGAGCAAGGTGAGAAACGCCTATGTCGTCGTCTCAGAACTTGCCAAGAGAAATAGTAAAACGAAATCGCAGCATACGGCGCGCGTATCCCATAGCTTACTGAGTCTGGCTGTCGTAACCAGTTTGGCTGTAGGGAGTACGTTGCTCCACCCTATGGTTGTAGATGCATCCAATACCTGGGGCACGGCGACAGGAACGAACGTAGCTGCAGGCAGCGGATCGACAGCAACCGGTACGAACTCGGTGGCTGTTGGTACTGGTTCTACGGCGTCTGGTACAAATGCGGCTGCCATAGCCGGCGGTACGGCATCAGATGATTATACGCTTGCTTTTGGATTAGGTGCTCAAGCACTCTATGATTACAACATTGCTATGGGCTATGGTGCCGTTGCTGGCGGTCAGTCTACAATCGGCGGCGTATCCCAGATTGGTACAAGTGCCATTGCTATTGGTCGGGCGGCCTTAGCCTACGGCCTTAATGATGTCGTCATCGGTGCTAATCAGACTGCTATTGCTCCGACCACCACTGCGTCAGAAGATACGCCTGATGGAACGGGCCTTAGTTCGGCTCTCGGGGGCCGTGTCATGATTGGTCATGACAACATTGCTTACGGTCGTTCCGGCAACTCGGTTATTATAGGTTCAAATAACCGATCGAATGCTATTCATGGTATTGCCATCGGTCAGAATGCGGTATCCGGACAACCTGACGGAAGTTCTCTTGCTTATGAAAATACCATGTCTATCGGTACCAATACTCGTTCTTACTCCACAGATACAATTGCTATCGGTAATAATGCTATTGCAGGCAATACCGATACCAGCTTAACCTCATACGATGGTAATGGTGAATCCGCGGTTGCTATAGGTTCTGCGGCGACCTCTACTTCTGGTTACACAGTAGCTATTGGTGGTAATAGTTCTGCTACAGATCTTGAAGCTATAGCTATTGGTAAAGGTGCGACTGCAAGCTCTGTTGATACAATAGCAGTAGGGTATACTGCTAAGGCGACTAATACCGAATCGATTGCTATCGGTATAGGAACTGCTGGTAGCGGAGTACGTTCATTAGCAATAGGTAGAGCTGCGCAGGCAACTGGTGAAAATAGTGTTGCTATTGGTCGTACGGCGGCAGCTTCTGGTACTAGCTCAATAGCTCAAGGCTATGGTGCTACAGCGGGTTCAGGACAATCTATTGCAATAGGTCGAGATTCAAATACGAGTGCAACATATGCTATTGCATTCGGTGTCGAAGCAACTGCTAGTGGAGGGACTTCTATAGCACAGGGGTATATGGCCAAAACATATGGTTCAAGAAGTATTGCTATTGGTCGAGCCGCTGTTGCGGGTACGGCTTCTACTGATCCGGACGCTATCGCAATTGGTAGTGCAGCAACAACGCAAGCTGAAAGCGGCATTGCGATAGGTACTGGCGCAAATACAAATGCGTTTGCAACAGGTTCTATAGCAGTTGGTAAAAGTGCGGCTGCGAATGTATCAGATAGTGTAGCACTTGGCTCTAGTTCTTCTACAACTCGAACAACGGATAGTAGCAGTTCCGGTTGGAATGCTCAGAACAGCACCTGGAGCAGTTATCTTTCAACGAAAGGTAATGCCGGTACTACCAGTGGCGGCGTATGGAACAGTAGCTCCGGTGTGGTTTCCATTGGTACGGATGGAGCTAGTGGGACTACTGTAACTCGGAAACTTACCGGTTTAGCTGCTGGCGTTTATGATACTGATGCTGTGAATATGGCTCAGTGGACCAATACCATGTTGGCTACGACAGGTGACGTCCAAGATAGTAGTTATACGACTACCTATGGATCAGACGGAACCCCTCGTACAGCGACTAAACTATTAAATGAATCTTTGTTGATTACCGGTGGTGGTTCATCTATGACATCAGATGATCTTACGACAGATGCAAATATTGGCACGGTAATCAGTGATAATACGGTTACACTTCGTTTGGCAAAAGCTTTAACTGGCCTTGAATCAATTTCCCTTACAAATTCTACGACCGGTAACAGTACTGTTGTTACCGGCGATGGTATTACGATTACACCGTCTTCGGGCGATACTGTATCCTTAACCAATGGCGGTCTCGATAATGGTAACAATACAATTACTAACGTTGCTGCCGGTGTCAACGATACGGATGCCGTTAACGTAAAACAGTTAGAGGATCGAATTGGCGGAATAACCGGTGGTTCAGGCACAGCGACTAATATTACTGTTGAAGGCGGTACGGCAGCCGGTACAAATGGTAACTATGCAGGCGAGAACTTGCAGGTGACCACAACAACCGCTACCGATGGCTCGAAAACCTATGATATGAAATTGGCCGATAACCTTACCTTAGGCAGCAGCGGCACAACGGGTACCGATGGTTCCGTTACGGTGAATGGTAAAGACGGCTCGTCTGTAGCTATTAACGGTGCGGATGGATCTATTACTGCAAAAGGTGCTGACGGTTCTGCTGTAGCTATCAATGGGGCTGACGGATCTATCGGATTGACCGGTTCTAACGGTACTACCACTACCATTAAAGGTGGCACCAGTGCCAATGACGTAAACGGCAACGCCGTTGATCGTATCACCGTAGGTGACCAGACTGTGGCAACCTTAAATGACGGTATGGTTTATACCGGCGATACAGGCTCTGCTGCTGTTAAATTGAATAAGACCGTCAATATCGTCGGTGGGGAAACGGATGCTTCCAAGTTATCTACGGACAACAACATTGGCATCGTTGCCGCACAAGACGGTGACAATGGTAAACTGACCGTTCGCTTGGCCAAAGACATTACCGGTTTGAATACCGTAACGGCCGGTGATGCTACCATCGGTACGCAGACAGAAACGACAGCTAGCGGCATTGCTGAAACGGGCAGCTATGTGACCGGGTTAGACAACACGACTTGGAATGTAACCAATCCGGATATCGTAACCGGTCGGGCAGCTACGGAAGATCAGCTGAAGACCGTAAGCGATGCAGTCGTTGCTGTTGCTGACGGTACCAGTGAAAATGCAACCGGCGGCTTCGGCCTCGCTGACGGCAGCGGTACCACGGTTAAGCAGGACCTCGGCAAGACGATTACCGTTAAAGGCGGCGTCACCGACGGAACGGCTACGACCGAAAATCCGGATGGCGTTTCTAACATCACAACGGCCGTGAAAGACGGAGCCCTTGAAGTCAGCCTGAATAAGGATCTCGACTTAGGCTCGACCGGTTCTGTAACCACCGGTAATACGGTCATCAACAACGACGGTGTGAAAGTCGGCGATACGGCTCTCACGACGGGTGGCTTGACCATCACCAATGGTCCGTCTGTCACGACGACGGGCATTGATGCCGGCAGCAAACAGATTACCAACGTAGCCAGCGGCTCCGACGGCACCGATGCTGACGGGAACCCGACGTACAATAACCTTACCAATGGTGCCAATATCGGTGACGTTAAAAACATCACGAACACTACGGTAAATGATGCAAAAACAGAATTGACGAATAAAGGCTTAGACTTCACAGCCGATAGCGGCGATGCTGTACATCGTGATTTAGGTGAAACCTTAAACATTGCCGGTGACGGTAATATTACGACTACCAGTGATGCGGCTAACGGTAAGATTACCGTAGGTCTGAGCGATACGATTGCACTTGGTGAAAAAGCAAGTGAAGACGGTACAACTGAAGGTGTAGATAGCTCTATTACTGTTAATGGCAAAGACGGCTCTGCCGTAACTATTAACGGTACTGACGGCTCCATCGCTTTAAATACTGGTTCCGGTTCCCCTGTAAACATCGCAGCGGGCACTCAAGTGAATAACCTGGCAGGTACTCCAATCGATCGTATTACCGTAGGTGGGGCTACCGTAGCAACACTTGATGACGGCATGAAATACGGCGGTGACTTCGGTACCGTTTCCAACGTGAAATTGAACAACCAAGTTGACGTAAAAGGGGAAGCCACGACAGAAGCGAACCTGACGACGGGCAACATCGGTGTCGTATCCAGCCAGGATGGCGACAACGGTCTGTTAGTCGTGAAATTGAATAAAGACCTCAACTTAGGTGAAAATGGTTCTGTAACTACCGGCAACACGGTCATCAATAACAGTGGTTTAACCATCACCAATGGTCCGTCTGTCACTTCCGGTGGTATCAATGCCGGCGGCAGCAGGATTACCAACGTTGCTACCGGTACCGATGGTACTGACGCGGTGAACGTAGCTCAGTTAGAAGATAGACTCAGCCAGATAACGATTGGCGAATCCAAAACGACTGAGGTTACCGTTGAAGGTGGTACGGCTGCACCGACTGATGGATCCTATGCGGGGGACAACCTGCAGGTGAAAGCAGGGACGACAGCCAATGGTTCACCGACCTATGATGTGAAACTTGCCGATAACATCACCTTAGGCAGTGCTGCTGACAGTGCAGCCGGCACAACCGGTACCGATGGCTCGATTACGCTGAACGGTGCTAACGGCTCCTCCGTAGCTGTCAACGGTGCTGACGGCTCTGTTACGGCAAAAGGTACAGATGGCTCGGCCGTAGCTATTAATGGCTCCAACGGCTCTATCGTTCTGAATACCGGTTCCGGTTCGCCGGTAACCATCCAGGCCGGCACCAGCGCCAATAACTTGGCAGGAACTTCCGTTGATCGTATCTCTGTAGGCGGCCAGACGGTTGCCACCATGAGCGACGGTCTGAAATATGCCGGTGATGACGGCCAGACCGATACGACGAAAGTCATTGCTAAGACCCTCAACGAACAGCTTGATATCGTTGGCGGTGCTGAAGGCGAATTGACGGATAAAAACATTGGCGTCAACAACGTCAACGGCCAATTAAAAGTCCAGTTAGTGAAAGACATCAACTTAGGCACTACCGGTTCTGTAACCGTCGGTACGGCAGTCTTGGGGAACCAGACTGTAACCACGGCTGGCGGTGTATCTCAGACAGGAACCTACTTAACAGGTTTAGGAAATACAGCCTGGGATACGTCGAATCCGGATGCCGTAACCGGTCGTGCTGCCACGGAAGATCAGCTCAAAGCGGTCAACGATAAGGTTAACGCCATTTCGACCGGTACCGGTGCCTTCGGCTTGACTGATGATGATGGAAACAAAGTTACACAAAGCCTTGGCGAAACGATTCAAGTCGCCGGCGATGGTCAGAATATCACGACGACAGCCGATGCTGAAAACGGTAAGATTACCGTAGCCTTGAGCAATGATATCTCCATTGGTGCGAAAGACGGAGATGATGGTACAGACGGTGTCGATGGTAAGATCGGCGTCAACGGTAAAGATGGTTCGTCCGTCGTTATCAACGGCGCTGATGGCTCCATCGGCTTGACTGGTCCTGCCGGTGAAGACGGAGCAGCCGCTCCAACTGCTACTATCGCAGCGGGTACTCAAGTGAATAACTTGGCAGGTACTCCCATTGATCGTATCACCGTAGGTGGTGCGACTGTGGCAACCCTCGACGACGGTATGAAATACGGCGGTGACTTCGGTACAGCATCCTCAGTTAAATTGAATAACCAAGTTAACGTGAAGGGCAATGCCACAACTGAAGCTAATCTGACTGATGGCAACATCGGTGTCGTATCCAGCCAGGATGGAGAAAATGGACAGCTTCTCATTAAGCTCAATAAAGACCTGAACCTTGGTGATACCGGTTCCGTAACCATGGGTAACACCGTAATCAACAACAGCGGTGTGACCATCGGCAGCGGTACGTCGTCAGTCACCTTGACTGATAAAGGTCTCAACAACGGTGGCAATCAGATCACGAATGTGGCCAGCGGCACGACTGGTAAGACTTATGATACAAGCGTAGCCGGTCAGGAAAACTACAACAACGCAGCCAATATCGGTGATTTGAACAACGCAGTCAATAATGCGGTCGACGACATCAAAGATGCGACTAAGGGCGGCGGTTTCGCCTTAAGTGCTGACGACAACAACTCTGTAAAACAGAATTTAGGCGACACGATTGCCATTGCCGGTGACGGTAATACCGTAACCTCCGTTAAAGATGGCAAGCTGGTAGTTGGCTTGAATAAAGACGTTGATCTCGGTACTGACGGCTCTCTCAAAGCCGGTAACACGACCATCAATAATGATGGCGTGGCTGCAGATAAGATTGCTATCAATGGTTCTGACATCTCCATCGATAAAGATGGTATCAATGCCGGAAATACGCAAATCAAAAATGTAGCCAGCGGCGCTGACGGTATCGATGCTGACGGTAACCCGACGTACAATACGGATACGAATGGAGCTAACATCGGTGATGTTAAGAACATTGCCAATGCAGCAGCCGACGCAGCGAAAGCTCAGTCCGGTAAAAACATTACCGTAGGTGCTGATAACAAGGTTAACCTGAATGACAACATCACTCTTGGCAGTGATACCGATGCATCCAAGCAGGTCACTATCGACGGCAACGGTGCCACCGTTACGGCCGGCAGCGGCGATAACCAGGTCAAACTGGATGGCTCTAAAGGCCAGATTTCTGCAGGCGGTGCCGTTCTGGGCAACCAGGCAAACACGGCAAACGACGGCAATCCGGCAACGGGCAACTACCTCACTGGGTTGGACAACACCACCTGGGATGGCACGAACATCCAGTCCGGCCGTGCAGCTACCGAAGATCAGCTGAAAGTCGTAGATGACAAGGTCAGCAAAGGCCGTGTCTTCCAAGGCGACGACGGCGCAGACAACAGCGTCACCGTTGGTCTCGGCGATACGCTGAAACTCAACGGCGGTGCCGATACGTCTAAACTGTCCAGCGGCAACATCGGTGTTGTAAGAAACAGCAGCGGTGATGGCCTCGACATCAAACTGTCTAAGGACTTGAAAGACCTCGACAGTGTCACGACGGGTAACACCACGATTAATAATAGCGGCGTCACCATCAAGACGGTGGACAGCGACCGCACGATTACCATTCAGGACAGCAATGTCAACATGGGCAACAACGTCGTAAGCGGTGTCGCTGACGGAACCGTAGCTCCGGGCTCGACGGAAGCCATCAATGGCGGCCAGCTGGCCCTGCGCGACCAGGCTATCAATAACCTGGGCGGAGAAGTCAATAAACTGGATAACCGCATCAACCGCGTCGGTGCCGGTGCAGCTGCTCTGGCAGCCCTCCATCCGCAGGACTTCGATCCTGATGATAAGTGGGATTTCGCCTTCGGCTATGGCCACTACCGCGGCGCTAACGCCGGTGCTTTCGGTGCCTTCTACAAACCGAACGAAGATACTACCTTCTCGGTCGGCGGCACTATCGGCGGCGGTGAAAACATGATTAACGCCGGTGTTTCCTTCAAGTTAGGTCAGGGCAACAACGTATCGAATTCTCGCGTTGGCATGGCTAAGGAAATCAAACACCTCCGTGATGACGTAGCGAAACTCGAAGACATCGTCAATCGTCAGAGTCAAATGATTAATCAGTTGACCAGCCAGAATCCTGGTACGATTGAGTCCAAGGGCAGCGAGCTCTTCCCGGATGTTCCGGCTAACCACTGGGCTTACGAATACGTTACTAAGCTTCATCAGCTCGGCATTATCGAAGGCTATCCGGATGGAAACTTCGATGGTAACCGCATGATGACGCGTTATGAATTCGCAGCTGTTGTCTATCGTGCCATCATGGCAGGCGCTGCCTCGAATGCAGCCCTCCAGGGCGACGATACGTTGGATCGCTTGGCCAACGAATTCTCTGCAGAACTCAAGTACATCCGCATCGATACGATCGCTAAGGATAAAGACGGGAAACCGACCATCCAGCGTGTCCGCATCGTTCCGGAAAACAAGCAAAACTAATCCTGTTTCTAAGGGTTCCTCTGGAGGATCTTCTGATTCTCATATAAAGTTGCGGCTGTCTTTTGGCAGCCGCAATTTTTTTGTATAAAGAGCGTATTCTCTTTTCGGCAAAACTGCTGTACGGATTGTCAGAAACCTAAAAAGAGCCCTGTAAGCTCTTCCGTCCCGATGTGGGGGAGGAGAGCTTATAGGGCTCTTTGGGTTATATAATGAGTTGATTTTCGTCATTCGAGCAGGGATGTATTTGTTGATTTAGTCGATGGAAATCAACTGATATTTGTCATTGCCTATCTTTAATTTTCGCATGGCCGTCAATTGGTGCAGGCCGTGGCGGGATTCGATCCGTTCGACGAGATCGTGTTTATCTCTTTCCGGCTGATCATAGACCATGTCGACACTGGCCTGATCGATGGCCAAGATATCCGTCGAAGCCATCATGCCTAAATCGGGGATGACTGGTTTGGCTGCCGAGGTACCGGCGCAGTCACAGTCGACGGACATGGCGCGCAGGACGTTGAGGAAGACGATGTGTTTTCCGAAGTAGTCGCAAATGGCCTTGCCGCAGTCGGCCATGTTTTCCATAAAACCTTCTTCGAGAACCATATTGTCTGACCAGTCAGAACCGACGGGAGTCCGCGATTCATGGAAGGCGTGGATTTGCCGTTTGCCGACCTGACCGTCCGCGCAGCCGATGGCGATATTTTTCAGTGATCCGCCGTAGCCGCCCATGGCGTGGCCTTTGAAATGGGTCAGGACGATCATGGAGTCGTAATTAGTGATGTTGCGGCCTAAGGATACTTCGGAGAAATGGAGGCCGTTGCGGACGGGCATCATGACGTTGCCTTTTTCATCCATGATGTCGACGGGGCAGAAATTCCAGCCGTTGACTTCTAAGGTCCGACGGTGTTTTTCCGTCGTATCGCGGTCGCCGGGGTAGAGGGTGTTCGTTTCGACGATGCTGCTGTCAGGGACCTGGGCCTGGAAGGCTTTTACCATGTCCCGCGGCAGGATGTACGGGCCGTGCTGTTCGCCCGTGTGGACTTTGATGGCCGTCTTGCCGTAAATGCCTTCGTTGACCTTCTGGTACAATTTTATCAAGTGTTCGGCGTCGATGTGCTTGGTGTAATAGACCTTGGCATAGGAGCCGGCCTGACCGGATTGCGCTGCCGTTTCCTGACTGCCTACGACCGGTGCCTGGGCCATGGCAGGCAGAATGTTGGCTTTGCCTAAAGCAAGGCCGAGGGCCGCACTGCCGGCTAGTTTTAAAAAGCCGCGCCGCGTTATATTTTCCATAAGTACCTCCTGTGTGAATGATGGAACCGGCGTCAAAATTTGCGGCGATAAAGAGAAATAAGCTTTCCTGCAAAATGTTTGCAAAAATACTAGAACTTTCCTTCGTCGTATAATTTGATTTTCCAGTCTAAGTGGCTCAAGGCATCTTGGATGTCCTGCAAGTTGCTTTGGAGTTGTTTTCGTTCATTGACTAAAATTTGCCGCCGTTCCGCGCGGGTGGCATCGCCTTTCTCGAAAAGCTCCATATAGCGCGTCAGGCCGGAGATAGACACGTTGGCTGCCCGCATGCATTTGATGAAGGCGATGCTTTTGCAGTTTTCTTCGCTGTAGTCGCGGACGCCGTTTTTATCGCGGGGCACATTGCGGATGAGCCCAATCTTTTCGTAGTAACGAAGCGTGTCCGGCGAAATATGTAATTGTTCACTTACATCTTTTATTTTCAAGGTAGTCCCTCCTTTTGATTTACATTATAGCTATTGGAGTCGTCTCTAAGTCAAGGCGAAAAAATAAATTATAGGATAGTTTTTTTGATGACCGTCATTTTACGGTGATGCCGGGGGCCGGATATTGAAAGCGAAATATTAAGAATAAAATTTCCGTGAACACAATCAGATAGGTTGGGAAAGCATTGGTGATGAGCTCGCGGCTGTCGATTTTGGCGAGTCTTGATTGTTCTTGAGAATCAAGATACAATATAATTAAGAAGTTGAGAGGAGTGAGAGTCATGTTTGAAAGCAAGAGCTATATTGCGACGCCGCCCGGTGCTACCATTACAGAAATGCTTGAAGAGAGAGGCATGACCCAAAACGAATTTTCTAAACGGATGGGAATCTCTGAAAAGCATATCAGCCAATTAATGAATGGCGACGTTTGTGTAACGCCGGATATGGCTGAAAAACTTGAGTTAGTATTCGGCGTGCCGGCTGGTTTTTGGAATAAGCTGGAAGCCATTTACAGGGAAAAATTGGTGAAAGTAAAACAGGAGAATCAATAGAAATTATCTTTATGAGACACGAACGGCCCCTTAAAATCAGATTTTTTACGTCTGATCTTATGGGGCCGTTTTCTGCATCAAGGGTAAGTTCGTGATGCTTGGCAAAGGTTTCTTACACGTCGTAGGTGAAGGTCAAATCTTTTTTGATGTCGGGGTGGAGGCTGCGGCCGACGATGCACATGTCACGTGTTGAGGCTTCGATGGCGCTGCGATGGCTTTCATCGAGGGATTTGGGCATATGGAAATGGACGCCGATGTGTTCGATCCGGAAGTCTTTCTCGTTGACGGACGTTTCCGTATCGGCATAGGTTCCGGTCAGGTCGCAGCCCGTTTGTGAAGCAACAGCGGCCATGATGGTGATGGCGCAGGATGCGTAGGTATCAGCCAGTAATTCTACGGGGGAGTACGTTTCTTCGAGGCCGCCGTGACTCTTCGGACCGTCAGTGATGATAGTCTGTTTCTGTTTGGCGTCGTGTAATTCGTTTCTCAGGTTACCTTTGAATGTTACATGAGACATGGTAGTTCCTCCTTTTAGACGATACTTAAGTTAATGTTATATATAGGGCGTTCTTGACGGATTGCCCTTTCCTTGATTATACCACAGATTTGAAAAGAACTTCCCGGATTTTACGGCTTCTTTTCATGGCAAATTTATGGGGGAAAAGAGGAGTTTATGCGGTCTTTGTCTATTTTGATATTTCTTTTGACTTTTTGACTATAAACGCTTGACAAAAGAATGGGGGCATGCTATCTTATATATAGTCTTAGAGGTCAAATAGTCAGAACGCTAAGAAAAGTCAAATGAGCAGAGGTGATATCGTCATGAACTTAGATGCACGCAAACAGAAGATACTGCAAGTCATCGTTCAGGACTATATCGCATCTGCCGAACCTGTCGGGTCGCGGACGATTGCCCGTAAGTATGATTTGGGCATAAGCCCGGCGACGATCCGCAACGAAATGTTCGATCTGGAAATGATGGGATATTTGGAACAGCCCCACACGTCGGCCGGCCGTGTCCCGTCCTTGAAAGGCTATCGGCTCTATGTCGACTGCCTCCTCAAGCCGACGAAGATTACGGAAGCGGAAAAGCAATTCGTCCAGTCCTGGTTTCAGGATAAGCTGAGCAGCGTCGATGAAATCTTTCAGTCGACGGCCAAGCTCCTGGCCCGGATTACACACAACGTCACCTTGATCATGGCGTCGGAGCGGCTTAACTCGAAGTTGAAATACATCCGCTTTTTGCCCCTTGATGACAGGCGGGCTATCATGATCGTCGTCACCGACACAGGACAAGTTGAAAATTGTATTTACCCGAAACCCAGCGGGGCCAGCATGGACGATTTGAACATCATCGCCCAGAAGCTGACCAACTATTTGACCGGTACGGCCATGGACCGCATCGATGAAAAGGCTATCGAAACATTTCATGAAACCATCGTCGACGACGTCGAACTCTATCGACTGGCTTTCCGGGCCATGGAGCAGACCCGCCGCCAAGGTGAGCATTTCTACAAAGGCGGTACGACGGAACTGCTCAATAAACCGGAATTTAAGGACGTCGACAAGGCCAAGAGCCTCTTTACCATGCTGGAAGAACAGGACATCGTCGCCAACATCCTTCACGATGAAGGCGAAGGGCAGTCCGTTACCGTCCGCATCGGCGAGGAAACGAAGCTGTCGCCAATTAACGACTGCAGCATCATTGAAGCGACCTTCACCGATCACGATGTCGTTCTCGGCAAGCTGGCCGTCTTAGGGCCGGCACGAATGGAATATGCCAAGATCATCGGCCTGTTGGATTTCATGAAACAGCATATGACTCAGATGCTGTTCCATTACCAGGACGAGACGTAAGGAGGAGTACCGAACGAGATGAGTAACGAAGAGAAAAAAGATACTGTATTACAGGAAGAAGCAAATAAAGTGGCGGAAGACGCCGCCAAGGAAAAAGCCGAAGCCGTAGACGCTCAGGCGGCAGATGAGGGCTCTGAAACGACGGAACCGGATGCCAAAGAAGCTGCTGATAAGGCCGATGCGGAAAAAGCCGCGAAGTTTGAACAGCAGTTCGTTCGCCTGCAGGCTGATTTTGCCAACTATAAGAAGCGTACTGCTTCCGAAAAGCTTCAGATTTCGGAAGTCGTCAAAATGGATGTCCTCGGCCGGATCCTGCCGGTCATCGACAATTTTGAACGAGCCCTCAAGGCTCCGACAGATGCCGTTTCCGATGATGTACACTCCTTTATCGAAGGCTATGAAATGATTTACAAACAGCTGATGGCCGTCCTTGAAAAGGAAGGGGTCACGAAAATCGAAGCTGTCGGTAAACCTTTCGATCCTAACTACCATCAGGCTGTCATGCGTGTGCCCAGTGACGAATACGATGACGACATCGTCGTAGAGGTCCTCCAGGAAGGCTATCTCCTGGGCGAAAAGACCTTGCGTCCGGCCATGGTAAAAGTTGCATTTAACGGTTAATTATCGTTTAGTATAAGAATGGAGGAATCTTTTATGAGCAAAGTTATTGGTATTGACTTAGGCACGACAAACTCCGTAGTCGCTGTTATGGAAGGCGGCGAACCTACGGTCATCACGAATACGGAAGGTTCTCGTCTCACCCCGTCGGTTGTCGGTTTCTCGAAGACCGGCGAACGCCTCGTCGGCCAGTTGGCAAAACGCCAGGCCGTTTCTAACCCGGAAAACACCATTGCCTCGATTAAACGTCACATGGGTGAAAACTACACCGTTGACGTTCAGGGCAAAAATTATACGCCTCAGGAAATTTCGGCTATGGTCCTTCAGAAATTGAAGGAAGACGCTGAAAGCTACTTGGGCGAAAAAGTAACCCAGGCCGTTATCACCGTCCCGGCTTACTTCAACGACAGCCAGCGTCAGGCTACGAAAGACGCCGGCAAGATCGCCGGTCTCGACGTTCTCCGTATCGTCAACGAACCGACGGCAGCAGCTCTTGCTTACGGCCTCGATAAAGGCGGCGACGGCAAAATCCTCGTCTTCGACCTCGGCGGCGGCACATTCGACGTCTCGATCCTGGAACTGGGCGACGGCGTCTTTGAAGTAAAGGCTACCAACGGCAACACGAAACTCGGCGGCGACGACTTCGACAACAAGATCATGGACTGGATGGTTGACGAATTCAAGAAACAGACCGGCATCGACCTCTCGCAGGATAAGATGGCAGACCAGCGCTTGAAAGAAGCTGCTGAAAAAGCAAAAATCGAGTTGTCGACGGTTCTTTCGACCAACATCAACCTGCCTTTCATCACGGCTGACGCTTCGGGCCCGAAACATCTCGACCTGACGTTGACCCGTGCTAAATTCAACGAACTGACGGAAGACCTCGTTCATGCTACGATGGAACCGACCAAGAAAGCTATTGCCGACTCCGGTCTCAGCATCGACGAAATCGACAAGATCATCCTCGTCGGCGGCTCCAGCCGTATTCCGGCCGTTCAGGACGCCATCAAATCGATCCTCGGCAAAGAACCGAGCAAGGGTGTAAACCCTGACGAATGCGTTGCTATCGGCGCTGCTATCCAGGCCGGTGTCCTCGTAGGCGACGTCAAAGACGTTCTCCTCCTCGACGTTACGCCGTTGTCCCTCGGTATCGAAACCCTCGGTGGTGTCTTCACTAAGATCATCGACCGCAACACGACGATCCCGACTTCCGGCAGCCAGGTATTCTCGACGGCAGCCGATAACCAGCCTTCCGTTGACGTTCACGTCCTTCAGGGCGAACGCGAAATGGCAGCGGACAACAAGACCCTCGGCCGCTTTGAACTGACGGGCATTCCGGCAGCTCCCCGTGGAGTACCTCGTATCGAAGTTACCTTCAACATCGATGCCAACGGTATCGTAAACGTTTCGGCAAAAGACCTCGGAACGGGCAAGGAACAGAAGATCACCATTAAATCCTCTTCGGGTCTTGATAAGAGCGAAATCGACCGCATGGTCAAAGAAGCTGCGGCTCACGAAGCCGAAGATAAGAAACGTAAAGAAGGCATCGAAGCCAAGAACAACGCCGACTCCCTCATTTACCAGGCTGAAAAGACCATCAAGGATATGGGCGATAAAGCCGACGCTGCTAAAGTTTCGGAAATCAAAGATAAAATCGCCGACTTGAAGGAAGCTGTAAAGAGCGACGACGTCGATAAGATCAAAGCTGCTTCGGAAGCCTTGACCAAACCGCTTTACGACTTGACCAGCGAAATGTATAAGAATGCTGACGCCGCTTCGCAGCAGGCACAGCCGGAAGGCAGCGCTCAGTCCGATGCCGGTGACAGCCAGAAGCAGGATGACAATGTAGTAGACGCCGATTACACCGTAGTCGACGACGATAAGAAGTAAGATAGATAAGAGGGGCTTCTCAGATGAGCAAAAGAGATTATTATGAAGTGCTCGGCGTTTCCAAAGACGCCAGCGATGCGGAAATAAAAAAAGCTTTTAAAAAGCTGGCCCTTAAGTATCATCCGGACCGCAACCCTGATGATCCGAAGGCAGCTGAAGAAAAGTTCAAAGAAATCAACGAAGCCTACAGCGTCTTGTCTAATTCGCAAAAACGCGCCCAGTACGACCAGTTCGGTCCGGCGGCATTCCAGAATGGGAATGCTGCCGGTTCCGGTGCCGGTTTTGGCCAGGGCGGCTTCGGAGGATTTGGCGGCTTTGGCGGTTTCGGCCAGGGTGGTCAGGGCGGCTTCGGCGGCTTTGAAGATATCTTTGATTCCTTCTTTGGCGGTCAAGGCGGCCGGCAGTCGTCCAACGGGCCTCAGCGAGGCGCCGATCTGCGCTATGACGTAGATATCGCCTTGAAACAGGCTGCTTTTGGGACGGAAATGGAAATTGAAGTTCCTAAGGAAGAAACGTGTGACCACTGTCACGGCGAAGGTGCCGAACCGGGCAGCAAGGTCGATACCTGCCCGGACTGTCACGGTACAGGCCAGCAGCGTGTCGTCCAGAATACGCCCTTTGGCCAGATGGTCAATGTCCGCACTTGCAGCCGCTGCGGCGGTTCGGGCAAGATCATCCATGACAAATGCAAGAAATGTCATGGTTCTGGGACGGTAAAGGTTCGCAAGAAACTGAAAATCAAGATCCCGGCCGGTGTCGATGACGGTGCACGCCTGCGCGTTGCCGGTGAAGGCGAACCGGGTACCCGCGGCGGCGGTCACGGCGATTTGTACGTCTACATCTTCGTTCGCCGCGATCCGAAGTTTGCCCGTGAAGGAAGCGATATCCTGTCAGAAGAAACGATTTCCTTTGCCCAGGCAGCCTTAGGGACCAAGATTCCTGTCGAAACCTTGGATGGAAAGATTGAGTTGAACATTCCGGCCG